>OGRG01002258.1_pt1 | contig 11342 bp, 10 predicted proteins | sample 1553501 | NCBI WGS metagenome assembly OGRG01 (sample SAMEA2580018, study PRJEB22360) | human gut metagenome | biome: human gut; feature: human-associated habitat; material: faeces | place: Denmark | collected 2008/2010 | reverse complement strand
AATCCTGTTTCCGTCTTTCGGTACGTTTTGTTTCTGTACCGGAATTAATCAAAGATTAGAATAACCATAAATGTTTTTATACGTTAATCATACGTATGTATATATGTATATATTTGTTTTTGAGTATCTTTGTGTGCTATAAATAAAAAATAAAAGACATGAGCACTTATTCGTATAAAAATCCGAAGTTTATAAATTCCCCTAAAGGGGTGGTTGAAGTTGTAGAAGTGATTTATGACGGCAAAGATGATCCGGCCTATTCACTGGCTATTATTAAATGGGAAAATACCTATAAATTAGGTATTCGTTGGAACATCGCTTATAGTGAATGGGACGATTACCGCAAACAGAACGGGCAAGATGAATGTATAGGTAATCCACAGTCGAGAGGTATTCCCACCTGGTTTGTTTTGCCCGATGATATGATGTTTGGTGAGAAGTTCAGCGGTGCGATGCAGAGGCTTGATGAATTAAGAAAAGGTAAGTAAGCAATGGAACAGGGAGAAATCATATTATACCAGCCGGATGAAGCGGTCAAGTTGGAAGTGAGGTTGGAAGATGAAACCGTTTGGCTGACACAAGAACAAATAGCCGACTTGTTCGGGACTAAAAGGCCAGCTATTACCAAACATTTGAACAACATTTACAAAAGCGGCGAACTTGATATAGATAGCACATGTTCCATTTTGGAACATATGGGTAATGACGGCAAACAGAGATATACTACTAAATATTATAATCTTGATGCGATTCTGTCAATAGGATATCGGGTTAATAGCAAGAACGCAACCCTTTTTAGGAAATGGGCGAATAGTGTATTAAAGGATTATCTTTTAAAGGGGTATTCCATTAATAAACGTTTGTCAGAACTTGAAAGGACTGTCGCTCAACATACCGAGAAGATAGATTTTTTCGTGCGTACTGCCTTGCCCCCGGTCGAAGGCATTTTTTATAACGGCCAGATTTTCGATGCGTACAAGTTCGCCACCGATCTGGTAAAGTCGGCCAGGCGTTCGATCGTGCTTATCGACAACTATGTGGACGAAACGGTCTTGCTCATGTTGAGTAAACGCAGCGTCGGTGTCTCGGCCACCATTTACACACAGCGTATCACGCAGCAACTCCAACTTGATCTTGACAGGCATAACAGCCAGTACCCACCTATCGACATCAGGACGTACCGGGACAGTCACGACCGTTTCCTGATCGTTGATGAAACGGACGTGTACCATATCGGAGCCTCGTTAAAGGATCTGGGGAAAAAGATGTTCGCTTTCTCAAAGCTGGATATTCCGGCGGTTGTGATAACTGACCTGTTATAATATCCCTTGTCTTATGAATGTGGTTATCTATTCACGTGTAAGCTCGCAGTCGGCCAGGCAATCGACCGAACGGCAGGTTGTCGATCTGGAGAGGTTCGCAGCCGGACGGGGGTACGAGGTGACGGCGGTCTTTGAGGAAAAGATAAGCGGACGAAAGGCCAATATCGAACGCCCGGTTTTAAGCCGTTGCCTGGAATACTGCACAGATCCGCAGAACCGGGTGGATATGCTGTTGCTGACCGAGATCTCACGCCTGGGGCGTTCCACCCTGGAGATACTAAAGGCACTCGATACGCTGCACACGCATAAAATATGCGTGTATATCCAAAACTTGAACCTGGAAACATTACGGCCGGACAAGACGGTAAACCCCTTGTCCTCTCTGATTACTACCCTATTGGGGGAACTGGCCGCAATCGAACGCCAGGGGATCATCGACCGCCTTAATAGCGGACGGGAGTTGTACATCCAGAAAGGGGGCAGGCTGGGACGGAAGCCGGGAAGCCGGAAAACGGCCGAACAGAGGAAAGAGGAATACCGGGAGGCGATCGTCTTGTTGAAGAAAGGCTACTCGATCCGGAACGTGGCGAAGCTCACGGGAAAGGCCGTTTCGACGATACAACAAGTAAAAAAAGACTTCATTAATAGCTGATTATCGGAACAAATATTGTATTTTTGCAACAAATACGAGTAAATGCGCGAAATTAAAAACGAGTATTTGCACATGTCTAAAAACGAGTATTTGCACGAAAATAATCAGAATCTAAATAAAAACGGTAGTATGGCAACAATGGCGGAGAAAATGGCGGCTTCACTGGAGGAATTAAGAAAGCTCCAGGAGAAAGACCGCTGTGTCGTTCTACAAGGGACGGCCGAGATAGGGAGGACGCATTTAACCCGGCTGTTGGATAACGGCTGGTTGCAGGAAGTAATGAAAGGCTGGTATATTGCGGCCAGGCCGGGAACAGAGGGGGATACGACGATCTGGTACACCTCATTCTGGTATTTTATTGCGAAATATGCGGCCGTCCGGCTGGGGGAACGGTGGTGTTTGACGGCCGACCAGTCGCTGGATCTGTATTCGGGGAAAACGACCGTGCCCGTGCAGGTGGTTATCAAGTCGCCGAAAGGCCATAACAACACGCAAAAGCTGATGTATGATACCTCGCTTTTGGTGTTTCAAAGCGAGATTCCGGATCAGGTATATAAAGAGCCGGAATACGGCCTTAATCTCTATCCGCTTGCCGAAGCCCTGGTATATGCCACGCCGAGATATTTCCAAGTGGAGAAGATCGCAGCCCGCACCTGCCTGGCCATGATACGGGACGCTGCCGATATATTAAAGGTACTGACGAAAAACGGGGCTTCGCTTCGTGCCGGAAGAATAGCCGGGGCGTTCCGGAACATCGGGAACAGCGAAATCGCCGACAGCATCGTTTCCACGATGCGGGGGTTCGGGTATGACGTGAGAGAAGAAGATCCGTTCGAGGATCAGCCACGAACGCCCCTTGTTTATGAGGTGTCGCCTTACGTCACACGCTTGCGCCTGATGTGGGAGAACATGAGGGATAAGGTTGTAGAACTGTTTCCCGAAGCCCCTGGAAAGATTGATGACGTGGAGGGGTATTTGAGATCCGTCGATGAAAAGTATTCGGAGGACGCTTATCATTCTCTCTCGATCGAGGGATATAGGGTTTCCCCGGAACTGATCGAGAAAGTGCGTGTCGGGAACTGGAAGCCGGAGAAAGAAGATAAGGAGCATAAAAACGCACTGGTGGCACGTGGGTATTACCAGGCGTTCCAGGCTGTCAGGGGGACGATCTCCGATATACTGAAAGGAAAGAACGCAGGGGAAGCGGTAAGGGCGGATCATCCGGTCTGGTATATGCAGATGTGGATGCCGTTCGTTACGGTGGGGATCTTGCAAAGGGAGGATATTGTGGGTTATCGTACCGGGCAGGTCTATATACGGGGATCGCAACATATCCCGTTGAACCCGAAAGCGGTCAGGGACGCTATGCCCGTCCTTTTCGATCTCTTGAAGAATGAGCCGCACCCGGCGGTAAGGGCTGTCCTGGGACACTTCTTTTTCGTGTATATTCACCCCTATATGGACGGGAACGGGAGAATGGGACGGTTCGTCTTGAACGCCATGCTTGCGTCTGGAGGCTATAACTGGACGGTTGTTCCGGTGGAGCGTAGAAAAGAATATATGAAAGCGTTGGAAAAGGCCAGCGTGGAGGGGGATATTTCCGAATTTGCCAAAGTGATAGCCTCGCTGGTCAAGTAATGATATTTATAATAATGACAATATGAAATCAACGGAATATATCGAATGGGATAAACTGGAGCAGATCCCGTTCTGCCTTTGCCGGATCGCGGAGGATGAAGAAAACCAGGAAATAGATGTTTATTATCTGGATAAACGGGTTTGCCATGATTACGATCATGTGGGGCATTATTTTCGTACTGCGATAATCATGTTTAGAAGGATCAGGAACATAACGGCCGATTGGGTGAACCTCAAAAACCTTTGGTTGCTAAGGGACTGTATCAGGGAGAATTTTAATCATGGCCTGGAGGTGGACGATCTGATCTTCGGGGAAACATTCGACGGTGAGGATCCGGAAACTATAAAGCCGCTAACCAAAGAACGGCTGTTCAAGATTAAAAAGGTGATTCAGGAAAAAGATCCATACGCTACCGTATAGGGGGGGGAGTATATAAAAACAAAACTCTGGAGTTTGTCTTGCGACAGGGACAATAGGGGATTACTACGCGAATATAGGGAGTATATCTCGTTTAATTTGTATTTTCACCATGTCTATCGTCGGATTCTCTTGTTTATTTTTACAACACTAAGATAAGTGAATTCTTCGACATGGCAAAATCCTGAGCCGCTTGGCTTGTCCAAGAACTTTTTGTTGCTCAGGTACTTAAAAGGTTTAATTTACAATAGTGTTGTGGAATTAAGGTAATAACAATATTATGACATCGTTATTCATATTACAACTTGTATGTTGCGTCATTACAGCCATGCTAGCATTGCAATTAGTCATGGCAAGTTTGCAGGTGAGATGGAAGGTGTGGCGCTACGAAATATCAAGATGGATTCTCGTTGCATCCATGCTATTCTTCTCCGTCCACTACCTCTTACAGATGATTCATGGACTCCGTGCACAAGGTACCGATGTGGGCGCAGCATTCAACATATTGTTCTATACCCCAGTGGCATTTGCCATCACTCTCTCCATAATCAACATAGAGAGCACAGGCAACAAAGTGCGACGGTATTGTTTACGTGGTATGATGGCATACATACTCATCGCCATAGTTTTCGTCATTGGCATGTTCAAAAGTCAAAGTTTACACATTGGCAATATGCTCTATGTGATGCTCGGTCTTTTTGTGGCTAGCATGGCATATTTTATTCTTATCATTCGCAAAGAAACAAAAGCCCGAAAGCAGAAGCTCATGGAGAATTTCGGAATCGACTTGATTCCATACGTGCGCTATTCGCAAGCCAACATCATTTTACTATACTTTGCTGCTGGACTCCTTCCTGTAGCAATCCTCTTCAATACCTTATTATATATAATAGGTCCCTTGATATTACTCTCTGTCATCTTTTTCGTCCACACTTTCATTGCTATGGGCTATTACATCACACCCAAAGAAGTCATTCCTGAGGAAAATGACGCAGAAGCAAAAGTCACGGAAGCAGAAGACATGAAAGACGGCAAGAACACTCATGGCACAAATATCTTGACAGCTAATAGAAAGATGGAAATAGAATTAGCCCTCAAGAAATGGTGTGAAGAGGGATTTTATAAGGACTATGAAGTTAACATCTATTCGCTAGCTACCAAGTTGGGATACAAGAAAAACGAACTGACAGAATACTTCAATCAGTCAGAATACACCAATTTTAGAACCTGGCTTAGCGACATTCGTTTTAATGAGGCTGTTCGCATGATGAAAGCCAACCCCGAATATAGCATTGACGCTATTTCCACAGAGTGCGGTTTCTCATCCCACACATGGATTTATCGTATATTCAAACAAAAAACGGGCATGTCACCTAGCCAATGGCGCAAACAGTTTGCCTCCATCTAAATGCGTATTTTTGTAATTTCGCATTAAATAGCATTTAAAAAGTAGTAGTTTTCCTAGGAAAGCTACTACTTTTTTTGTAGAAAAGCTACAACCACCATAGAAAAGCTACTATCACTTTCAAAAGAAAAAAACAATTTTTGCACTCGAATCAACAGATAATGAAAATGACAGGAAGAGAACCACCCATTTCAATTTCAGATGGAAATCTCATCATGATTGGTGTAGTGATTATGACTGTGTTTGTCATAGTGCTCATCCTTGTGATGATAAACGACTACCGTCTCTATCTAGGAAATCATTGGAAAAAGAAATACAGTTTCGCAGATTTCGTCAAGCAAGAACAATTCTATATTTATATACTGTTGTTCTTCCTTCTTTTGGTAGGTTCGGAATTGTTGTTACAAAACGAGTATTCATTTTAAACCAACAAATAATATATGAAAAAAAAGTATCTATCATTATTCATCCTAGCAATAGGAGCAGCGATGTTTACTGCTTGCACTGACGATGATATCAATGGGGGAAACGGAAATCCCAACATACCCCTAGCAGAACTATCCAAGCCAAAGTCAAACCCTTGGCTGGCACAAGAGGAATACAGCATCACCCATTTCAATTCGGCGCAGACCGATGCTTTCACAGCAAAAGTGAAGGACGGCACGTTCTATGCCGACCTGACGAAATGCAAGACAACAAGCAGCGGTCCTGTGAACCTCATGACGCTCGCATCCACTTCCCCAAAATACATGTGGGGAATGAGCAGCGACAGAGTGTCTATCATAGACGTATCCAACGGCAACTTTGAAAGACTCGCAGAAGTTGGTTTGCCTGGAATAACAATGAAGACTCAAGAACAACTCAACATCTTGACATCCAGCTACTCATCTTACTCAGAACTTGCAACAGCCGTAACCGGAGTGCTAGGCGCTGCCCCACAAATGTCTATAGCCAATGGAAACTATGTGTTGTGCGACAAGGACAACTATGTATACACCAATGCTGGACACATCATGGCAAGATACAAACTGAAGAACCCAAATAATCCAAAGGAAGGCATAGAGCTAGACAGTCAGATTAAGCTCACACCGTATATCAACAACTCTTACACTCTGGTGGGAGCTACCATGACATACGATGGACACTTGCTCGTGGCGGCACAGAATGCTCTCGTTGTACTCAACCGTGAGTTGACCACGGTAGAAGATACCTACCAACTGACAAGCACCCAGATATTGACGAACTCAATAGCACTGGATGAGAACGGCGGGGTATATGTGGCAAGCAACAACAAGGAGGCCAACGGCAAGGGACTCATGCAAAAGCTGATATGCAAGAATGGAAGGTTCTCTGACAGCGAGAGCGATGGAGCATGGAAAGCCGAGTATGACGGAGGTCCAATGGCACCATGTATCAAGCTCGGATATGGCACAGGATCAACCCCTACACTAATGGGATTTGGCAACGACGAGGACAAACTCGTAGTGATCACAGACGGAGCAAAGAGAATGAGACTCGTAGCTTTCTGGCGTGACGCCATACCTGCCGATGCAAAGCCTGTAGATTCCAGCAACAAGCGTTTGGCTGGAACCTTCGACATAACGTGCGGATTACCAACCTCTACCGAATGGGTACAGTCGGAGCAATCCGTAGTAACCGCAGGATACGACGCTTTTGTTGTGAACAACATCAGCCAGACAACGGAAAAGATAAACGACAAGATTATAGGCGTATTAGCAATCGGTCCTACCGTAGAGACTCCCAGAGGTGTTGAATGCGTGAGCTGGAACACGAAAGAAAACAAGTGGGAGGCTAAGTGGACACGTGCTGACGTCAGTTCACCAAGTATGATTCCTGCTGTAAGCACATCGTCAGAAATGGTATTCGTAAGTGGATGGAACGATGTCACAGGATGGGAAGTAACCGGACTCGACTGGCACACTGGCACCACACGCCACCGCACAATCCTGGGCAAAGACAATCGAGCCAATGGAGCATATGCCATCATACAGTTCTTTGACAATGGTGACTTACTCTACAACTCGGTGTCTGGACCGTTCAGAGTAGAAATCAAGTAAAACAGAGTGAAAACACAAAATATTAATATAAAAACCAAAAAGTATGAAAATCAAGCAAATTATCATGACCTCATTGCTAAGTTGTATCACGGCAATGACATTCATCGCATGTTCCGATGAAGGCGGCAACAACAAGACAAAGTTCCCTACCCCATCACCTAAGGAGCAATGGGGCGCAACCCTGAAAGGCGACGGTGAAGTTCTCGGAGCATACCCAGACTTATATTCCAATTATTGGGAATACACCTATCAGGCAGACCAAAATAGTGACAAGATTTTATGTCTGAAAGGAGAATACCCTCATTGCAGATATTTCAGCATATCACTATACAATGATGAGACAGGAGACGTTTTCGCAGGCATTGACGACCAAGACATCTCAGCAGATAAAGGAAGCACAAACCCTTTCACCAAGACCACTTCGGGAAAGAACTATTTCACCATCTATGTGGTGCCAAATGGAACGTCACAAAGCGTAATAGACAAACTTGGTTCAAAGAATGTGGTGAAAGTTAAAGAAGGTGTGAACAAAGTAGCTATAGCTCTCAGACATTATCTGGGCACTACTGCTGATGGAAGCCAAAAAGACGAATACGCAGGAGTAGAACTACCAGCCATCACTGCACTCGACATGAACCTGCATGAGACCTCCGTGCCAGAACACGTTGCATCAAATGTCTATAAGGTAACATCGAAGGTGTTTACACAGAAATCCGACGAAAACAAGGAGATGCCATTCTTCCTTGCTCCAATCGGCAGGTACTATCCAAACAACTCCACGTCATACCTTTATGGAAGAACGCACTTGCGCGAGGACTATGTGCTCACATTCTCCTTCATACCAGCCCCAGTTCCCACAAAGCCAGAGGAATACAAAAACGCTGTGACACGTTACTGGTCTATCTGCCTTGGCTCAGCAAGCGACACACGCTCATACCTGTCTGTACATGATAAAAAGGCTCGCTATGCCGATGGCAAGAAAGCAACATTTGTGGTTTGTTTGAAAAAGAATCCTAAACTATCAGACATACAGAGCAAGGTGAACGAAATGAATGCCAACGGAGAATATGTCAATCTCTTCATTTGGGACAGTGAGAAAAAGAACATAGACGGCAATCCTATCGGAGAGATTGTGGCTGTCATGTACAGGAACATTCTTCCCGACAAGAAATGGGAACACTCCATCGCAAACATGACACCTACAGCTTACAAGGATAAGGATGGCGAACCTATCGACCATGTGACCAATCCCGACAAGCAACTTGCTCACAAAGCTCTTGGCGACTATGGACCACTTGGTGTAAAGGTAAGCAACGAAGATTTCTTACAGTAATGCAGACTTTCATGAACCTACTACGCTAACTCGCAAAATGAGGGTTAGCGTGGTAGGCTCTCTACTTTTTTCGTTTTACAGCATATCTTTCACCGCCTTCTCCACCAAGCCATCAGGTTCGGGCATCGGTCTCTCCATCTCCCGCCAGATGCTGATGATGCAATCCATCAATCTCTTCCTAGCCGAGCACAATGTGGCAGGCTATCATGTAACATTCCGAATGGAGTAACTCTCAGGCATTTACCTTTCTGCACATATTTTTAACAAAGAAAATAGCAGAAACTCTTGATACATTCGAAAAATAGTATTATTGTTTGCAACAATACCTCAAATCCGCAACTAAGCCTTTCAACGTCCTTATTGCGTGTACACGTCCTCTCATTACTGAATTAGCAGATAAATTGAGGTAGAAATATCCACTGCAGCCCTCAATATCTCCTTACCCCACAATGCGACATGAGACAATACGCAGTATCATACGCATAAGTTGTAGGTGTTATCCAAAATCAGTCTGGAATACATCTGCGTAAGCATTATTACAGGTATAGATATTCAGCACATACCGCCTTGATGTCCTGATCCACTTGGCTGGTACAGAGACAAACCTGAAGACAAACGCTTTTATGCGACTTGTAGCATTGAGTCCAAACCTCTTTACGTCAAGTCTTTGGATAATGGCCTTGTAGAAATTACGGATAAGTGCTGTAAGAAGAAGGAACACTGTGTTCTCTGCCATGAAGGGTTTGGGCACTAGCGAGTCCACATCCATCCTGTATACCCCCCTTCCGCCCGTGGCTATCAGCAGCTCCCGGTCATTGAGAGGGGTGATCCGGTTGACGGCCACATTCCGCAGCGTACTGCCTGCGGACACTCCGTATACAAGTATGCCCTTCCTGAAGGTTCCCACGAACAGTTTCTTCGAACCGGGGTGGTAGTAGAGTTCGCTGACCGGCGTCCGGATGCTGTCCGTGTCCGCAAGCGCCTCAAGGACACCGTCCCTTTCCCGTACCGGAAAAAGTCCGTTCACGGTACCGATGAAAAGGTTTGTACCGTCCGTCTCGCTGATAGCGGTTATATCACCTCTTAAACGGGAGACCAGCCGCTGCGCAATGCCTGTGCGGGTGTCATAGCGGATGATATGGTCACCCTGACAGAGCCATATGCGGTCCCCACGGTCCATATAGGCGTAACAGAGCATGCCCGTGGCGAAGTCATCCTGAAGACCGGGTATCCTGTATACCATCCGGAAACGGTCATGGAGGGTGTCGTAATGGAAAATACGGCCTTTCCTTCCCACAACCCACAGCGTGTTCTCCGTGTCGGTGTAGAGCCAGTTCAGATTGACTTGCGGGGCCACCTTCAGATTGCCGTCAAGAACAGTGTAATGCCTGATCCGCTTGCCGTCATAACGGTCCATCCCCTCCTGGGTGAGGAACCACATGTATCCCCTCCCGTCTTTTTGGATACGGTAAATCCTCCGGTTACTCAATCCGTCCTCTATTCCCAAGTATTTATATATCTGGGCTCCGCACATGGAGGAAATTCCCAGCATGAGGAATGCGGACAGTATTCTTCCCATATTCCGAACACGTGTCATTCTGATGTAAATTAGACAACAACTGTTGCAAATATATAAAAATATAAATTAATATACAAATTTAAACATAACCTCGGATGTCGGCATCAGGCGGTATGTCCTCAATGTCATGTACCCCGGAAAATAGCTGCATACGGGACCGGCCCATGATATGAACATATTCCGAGAGGCGGTTGTTCAATTGACTCGACGGAATTATGGCTTGCCGGGCTCGGGACTGTCCGCAAGGGTACGTTGGTCCGGTGTGCGGAATACCATCCATACCTCCGGTCCGAATTTATATCCGCGGGTGGTACAGGTGCCGGTCGAGGTTTGGCAGCCCCCAATAAAGCGGGCCGAATTGTTTGTAAGCACTCTTACCCTCATGCCCGATTTATAGATAATCTTCCAACAGTAAGAAGTTATAATTCGCATTTAAGAACAATGGCGGGCATTTCTTGTTAATATTATAATCATATAAAAGAGGCGCATCCGTTAGTGCCAGATTTGTTCACCACTTTCATCGTTGCGTATCGTATTGCGAGTTGTCCGTATCAGATGTTTATCCCCTCTTTCTTAAGACTTCCTGAGAACTGCCTGGGAAAGGACGGCTTTCCGCATTGCGACTTCATCCACAGCCCTTGGCGGTATAGCCATGCCTTTCACGGGGACTACGGTTGATTCATGCGACACAGCAGATTCCGGTGCTATAACAGGGTTGCCTACATACTTGTGCCTCTTTTCAGCTTGCTGTCCAGGTCCGAGTTGCGCACTTTACCCGCAGGTTGGACGGTTGTACATAACAATATTGATCTTTTGGGGGGCTAAAAGTCGAATATCCCCTTAAAAACAAGGAGCTGACGCAATGAACTGCACCCCGAAAGTTAGACATAAAACTTTTGGAGTGCAGTTTGCTTATG
>OGRG01002243.1_pt1 | contig 11400 bp, 10 predicted proteins | sample 1553501 | NCBI WGS metagenome assembly OGRG01 (sample SAMEA2580018, study PRJEB22360) | human gut metagenome | biome: human gut; feature: human-associated habitat; material: faeces | place: Denmark | collected 2008/2010 | reverse complement strand
TTGTGCGAAACTTTCGCACAATTGCCCCGTCCCCGTGATTACAATAAACTATTTACCAAGGATTGATTTTTTCATCCGGGCAATATCGGTCAGATAGTCCTGAAGATCCTGTTCATGCTCTTCCTCCTCGGCCAGAATTTTTTTCGCCATATCACAGGTCGTAAAATCTTTACCATTTGTAAAGTCGGCAATTTCCTGATACCTCAGTATGGCACAACGCTCGGAAGCCACATTGTCATTCAGCAGACAAACAGAATCAAAGTCTTGTGGAGTATCGTATTTGCATCTTGCCAGTTCCGACCACTTTTGGGGATCCAAAACAGGAACGCCTTCCAGTTCGATGATACGTTTAGCAATCATTTCGGCATGCTTGCGTTCTTCATTGGCGTGTTCTTCAAACTCACTCTGTACATTCGGACGCATAGCACCTTCGACAACCAAAGCACCGATCCAATACTGATAGTATGCCAACCATTCTTCAGCCAATGCTGCGTTTAACTGTGAAATCAAGCTTTCCACATCCAATTTTCCTTGCAGGATTTTTACACTCTCTTTAGCCATAATTTTAGTGTTTAGTTCATTTTGTTCTTTTTATACGTACTACGGCCAAAGAAGTTGTTTGTCGTCCGATAGACCGGGAGATCTATTCGGAAACCTTCATCAAAATATTCAGGATCGTTATAATGAGGCAGGTATAGAAATCATATCCCCGCATTACAGCTATGCAGGAGGGCAACGAATCTACCCTCCCTAAATCCGGTCAGTTGTAATACCCTAATTGTTCCAATACTTTTTCAGCCTTTTCCAGCTTCTTTTTTTGCTGTAAATGATCCGGCAGGCCTGAGGTTGCATTCGACTTCAGATATTTTGCGGGCAACGTTTCCTGATAAAACCGGATAGTCATATCCGACTTATTGGTAAACATTCCATCGGCCCGGTTTTGTGCCGGCTGTCCGGCTTTCAATCCGGTATATTCCTCCATCTGCTCCACCGTATCGAAACTATAGGGATGAATGGCCATACCCGAACGGTAAATCAATTCACCGTTTCCGGGAGACAAAAGTTCATCATAATGATTAGGTGCCCCTGCAATACTAGGCCCCATAATCACAGCCCCGTTTTCTATACCGAAATTGATTTTGGCAGCATATTGCTCGGGGGTATTTTGTTTTAAGTCAGAAACGTCATTCCCTAACCACAATAAAAAGCAGGTAGGAATCCGTCGTGGGAAAGCTTCTTTCAGTTTTACCAGGCTCTCGTCCGAGAAAGTCTGCAAAATCACCCGGGCCGACGAATTTGCAATAGCTACTTTGCCCGCGGTTACCGGAATTTGTTTCATTTGTCCGGCATCCGGATGATACCACCCCAGTCTTTGTAATTCTATCACCAAATCTTTTTCCATACCCGGAAACAAATGAGGTTCTTTGGTTTCGGGATAAATACCGGGACGATTACCGTTATCGTCAGGATCTTTTTCGTAACGGGTGTGCTTTCTCCCCTGCCCGTCGATATCGTACACTCTTTTTCCTGCCCGGTCTCTGACTATGCGATAGCCCTCGGCTATACGCACGACATCTTCCAAGGTCAGTATGTCTAAGCCTTCGAATGCTTTTCTGGCCCGATCCGGATTCGCTTTGTTAAACCACGAACCGGCATCCAGTTGTCTCAGCTCTTCCAGGGTAAATTCCGAAACAGGCGAGTCGGCCCGATCCGGAAATACGGTTTCAACATTCGTCGTACGCCTCAGATTGACATCGTGCAGAGCAATCAATACCCCATCTTTCGTTCGTTGTAAATCCAGTTCCAGGTAATCGGCTCCGATATTACGGGCCCAACGCATGGCGGCTTCGGTTTCCTCCGGAGCCCAATACGTCGTACCCCGATGGGCTATAACAATATTCCGGGGTAAATAATCCAAAACTTCACGGGATTCAGGAGGTAAAGTCTTTACTTTTACCTCTCCGGGCAATATCGTTTTCCCGGTCGCCAGCATCAACAATACGGGTAAGAGCATTTTCATCGGTATTATTCTTTTATTAATAAGGCAAAAATAAAGAATAAAGCTGATATCCCCTCATTAAAAGCCCACGGGTTTGTTACAAAACCATGAAGATTTGGCAGACCTCCAAACAGATTTTATGACAATTTTTCCTTTATTCTGCCAAAACAACATAACACACTCATTACAAGTAATTTAACACACAAAGCATCTCTTTCTTCTTTCTTATTTATTATCAACAAATTACACATAATCTACAAAAAAATACGTATTTCCCCACGAATTGCGGCATACCGATTGCAATCTCCTAAAACGAACACGGTTTAAAATACCGGTTCTACCCAATGAATATGTTAAACTTAAATAATAGGAGGATTAAATTATGGTACCTGTAAGAAGAACACAGACTTGGTTACCGGATATCTTCAATGATTTCTTCGATAACACGTGGATGGAAAAAACCAATGCTACTGCACCGGCAATCAATATTCGGGAAACCGAAACAAATTACGAAATCGAAGTTGCTGCACCGGGTATGACCCGTGAGGATTTTACCATCAAAATCGAAAACAACAACCAGTTGGTGGTCAGTATGGAAAAGAAACACGAACAGAAAGAAGATAAAAAAGAAGAGGGACGCTATCTGAGACGTGAATTTTCATATACCCGCTTCCAGCAAGCGATGATCTTGCCCGATGATGTGGTAAAAGAGAAGATTCAGGCCAGGATGGAACACGGTGTATTGACCATCGATATCCCGAAACAAACGGTAATTCCGGAAGAAAAAAACGGACGAACGATTGAAATCAAATAATAAAAAATCCCGGAAACAATCCGGGATTTTTTATTACAAATATTCTTTGATATCCTGCAACTCCACCAATTTATTTACAATCGCATAAATAGTCAGGCCTGCCGGACTATGAATCTGTAACTTACGGGCTATATTCCGTCGGTGAGTAATCACCGTATGGGCCGACAAATACAAGGCATCTGCAATTTCTTTATTAGTCATCCCTTTGACGACACAAGTAATAATTTCTTTTTCCCGGCTACTCAACACTTCCTGTCCGGCTAATTCTTCTTCTGTCTCTTCCCCGGGAACATTCAACAGGCGATTCAATTTTTCCCTGATCGTATCCGCATCGTCATATATAGTCAGAGACTCATCGTAATTCCGCAACACACCCTGATCGGCCACCGAACACATCAAAGCAATACATTTCACACCCGCATTCTGAGGCGTTTCTTTAAATTTACGCACATCGAAATATCCGGTAAATGACGGATTTACAATCAGAATTTCAGGCTTATGAAATCGTACACATTCATCCAACGATTCTTCGGAGACTAACTCTATCGGAAGAATTTTCAATCCCTGAATCCGCTTCAAGACCAATGCCAATCCACTACGGACGATCATCGATGTCTCGGCTATAGCAATCTTTAAAATTTCATCTTCCTGCATTTTCCTGTACTTTCTTTTCCAATTCTGCAATCAGAGGAACAAACATATAATCTTCTACCCGGCAATGTGAACACAAATCTTTTTCACAAGAATAAATATCGAACAATACGGTATTCAACAGATTATTATTCGCCCTGGAAGGATAATATTTGACAATAATATTCTTGAGTTCGGTCAGTTTAGTCTCGATCTGGTTATGACGTGCAACAAAAACACCGATATTATATCGCCCGGTATCCTCACCCTGCAATAGTGCATTCACATATTTAAAAACCACCTCATTCTCATATCCCATATGTGCCCGCACCTCGTTGACATATTCATCGTAAAATTTCAAAATCAGAAAAGCAACGTCATCCTGCGAACAATCGATGGCATCTATTAACCTCCGCCGGATCACCGGCAGATTATAATCCAGAAAATAAGAATGAGCCTGCTTCAAATATTCCATCAGGGCTTCAACCGATATCTGGTCATGAAACTCTTCGGACACACAACATTCCCCATCCATAAAATTCACAACAGCCAGAAAAGTACCCGTATGCACCCCCTGACGTTCACATACCTGCTGTACAGTCTGGTCACCGAATCCCAAGGATAACCCGAACCGACTCATCACCAGTAACAGGTTATAATTCTCACAAATCAGATCACTCATCTTATCTGTACCGGAATATTTTAAACGCTTATTCATTCTAAATAAATTTAATCATGCAAAATAAACATTTTATCCGATTCCAACCAATCCCTATTTTTAGGTATTTTTCAATAATCAGCCCATTAGTTTAACCACAATTAAAATTTTTTCGACATAATAAGCCACCCCATTTCTCTTCCGCTCCGTAAACAGAACAGTGATCTGCACAGAATAGATAAACAGTTGACTTATAATAACTTTAAATCACTATTTTTATGAAAAAAACAGGTATTTTTTACGGTTCCACCAACGGTGATACCGAATCTGTAGCGAATAAAATCGCTATTCAATTGGGGATCGGGAAAGAAGATGTACACAATGTCGCCGATACAACGCCCCATGCCGTACAACCCTACGAAGTATTGTTATTAGGTTGTTCGACCTGGGGAGTCGGGGAAATGCAGGACGACTGGAATGATTTCCTTTTCAAACTCAAAGATATGGATCTGAAAAACAAAACCGTCGCCTTGTTCGGATGCGGAGATTCGGTCAGTTTTAGTTCCAGTTTTTGTGATGCTTTGGGTGTCATCTATCACGAGCTTCAGCACACCGGTTGTACTTTTACGGGAGAAGTAGACCCCTCTGAATATCGTTTCGATGGTTCCGGTGGAGTTATCGACGGTAAATTTGTCGGGCTCCCGATCGACGATAATAATGAATCGGACCGAACCGATACCAGAATAAAAAAATGGACAGACCGCTTAAAAGTAACGGTTTTATCCTGAAGTCAGCCTGCTATGAGGCTACGATCGGTCGCTTTCCGAAGTCACCGATCGTATATGTTCCAATTCCGTACACCAAAATCTATTTTTACAGGCTGTGTGAAAACAATCTTTAAAACAACTTAAAGTGTCAAGTATATAAAGTCTTTTTTATACATTTGCATTCAATAAAAAAGATTCCGATGAAAATACAACGACTTATATTTCTGATTTTCACAACGATCGTAATGTTCGCCTGTGTGACCGATCACCCTTCACCCCAGGTATTGAAAATTTCCGAAAACACCCTCCGGTTTTCCGGTAACGGCGGTGTATGGAAATTAACGGTCAACAGTAACTGTGAATGGAAAATTACAGGAGGGGATACCTGGTGTACAACCGATAAAATGGAAGGCAGTAAAACGGCCGAAATATTAATTCAGGTAGATACCAACGACACCAAAGCCGAAAGAGATACCCGTTTTACTTTTACCTGCGACCAGAAAGAGGCTGAAGTACATGTATATCAGGATACAAGCGGCAACAACTATTATTATGAACTGCCCGTTATTTTTCATTTATTCTATGCGGATGAAACCGACAGTTTGCAAAATGCTTCCGGAGAATTCTTCACCAAAATGATCGACGAATGTAACCGTTTATACAATACAGGTACCAACAATATTCCTATGAACCTGAAATTGGTGGCGGCTACCGAAGATCCTGCCGGTAATCCCCTGGCCGAACCCGGCATCGAACGCATCCTGAAAACCCCGGCAGCAGTCATGAGCTGTGAGGATTTCATGGCTCAAAGCAATACTTCGTTCAATTCATTCGTTTGGGACCTGAATAAATACATCAATGTATTTGTATATACCTTTAAAGAGGAGACCACGGCAGGCATCTCCCACCTCCCATACACCCCCCGTGAAAACAGTCTTCCGGGCCTGACTGCGAATAACCACTATTTCTCGAACATGCCTTCCTATACCCACTGTATTTCTATCAACAATACCTATATCACCGAGGATGACGTTTATACGACTTTAGCCCATGAGCTGGGCCACTATTTGGGGTTATTCCACGTATTCTCCGAACAAGGGTGCAACGAAACGGATTATTGTGAGGATACCCCCAATTATGACCGTAATACCTATACCGAATGGCTGAATACACTTTCCAAACCTTACCCACAGGAAGTATTCACAAGAAACGGATGTGAAGGAGAAAGTTTTATATCTACCAATATCATGGACTATTTCTATTCATACCAAAACCGTTTTACCGCCAATCAATACAACCGGGTACGCCATGTATTGGAAAATAGTCCCCTGATCCCCGGACCGAAAAACATCATTACAACGAAAGTGGCGCGGGAAGATATCGTTCCTGCAGCCAGAGCAATAGAGTAGCCTTCTGTTCTTATTTTCCTTTTTTCCACAACTGCCAGCTATTGATAATATTTTGCCACAGCACATACGAAGCAGGAGCGATGGAGGAAAGAGGGTTCAGATATACCTGTGCCATCCAGATAGCCAGGATGGTATTTTTCTGTCCGAGTCCCTGCCCTCCCGAAACAGGATCGCCATACCGCCGTCCGATACGCCTGCCCAGGATAAACTGCAGGACACAGATCACCAATGCTAATGCGGCCATCCACCACTCTTCCGTAATATCGGCATTCTCCTGATACACGATAAAATAAACCGTTTTCCCGGTTACAATAGTCAATCCCAACGCCCAAAGATAAAAAGAAAGAATTTGCAGTTTTTTCAACTGCCGGTGGAGAGACGGCAAAGCTTTCTCCAAAAACAGGGCCAATGCAAAAGGTAATATCAGGATAGGCATGACTTGCCGGCAAATGAAAAGTACGGAATTCCAGAAGGTCATATCGCTATGTTCTCCCAACAGAGTAAAGATCAAGGGAGATACGACAGCTACCACTAAACTACTCATCAAAGTATATGCCGCCAGACAGGCGACACTTCCTCCGAGCATTCCCGTGATCACTGCAGCAGCCGTTGCAGTCGGCGCCAAAACACAAATCAGACCTCCCTGTGCCACGACCGGATCGAACCACACCAATCCACCGTAAACCACCAAACACCCGACAACCTGAACAGCCAGCAACCACAGATGCAAACCACTGAACTTCAAATCGCGAAAAGACAATTTACAATATGTAATAAACAACATACTGAAAATCAGGTAGGGCGTTAAAAAAGCCAACTGTTGAAAGAATTCATAAAAAAATGCTCCCGACAACATGGCCAGCGGAAGCATCCAGGTCTTTATCTTTTGTAACACGACAAACGGATTTAGGAATTAAACCTTTTCTCATACCATTCCACAAAAGCCCCGTTCACCAGACGGTTTCCGCCCGGAGTGGGATAATCACCCGAAAAATACCAATCCCCGGAATGATTCGGACAAGCCTGGTGTAAATGATCTATCGTCTGATATACCACAGCTATTTCCGAAGGGCAATTCTCAGGGGTGATCATTTCGGCAATCTTAGCAGAAATCTCTTCGTCTGTAAAAGGAGCATAAATTTCTTTGACATAATTCACGACCTTTTCTTTGGGTAATGCTATCTGAGCCTTACTTTTGGTATACACCTCATCGATCACCCGTTCTAATCCCCTCTCTTTCAGCAAAGCGATAGCAGCATGAAAAGCGATAAACTCTCCCATCTTCGACATATCGATGCCATAACAATCCGGATAACGGATTTGAGGCGAAGAGGAGACAATCACAATCTTTTTGGGTTTCTGCCGGCAAAGGATTTTGATTATACTTTGCCTCAATGTAGTACCCCGGACAATACTATCGTCGATAACGACGATCGAATCCACCCCTTCCCGTACTGTCCCATAAGTAGTGTCGTACACGTGGGCGGCTAAATCATTCCGGCTATTTCCTTCAGCGATAAAAGTCCTCAGTTTGATATCCTTGATGGCCAACTTCTCGGTCCGGATCTGCCGCGACAGGATTTCCCGGATCTGCGCGCTGCTCAGTTGTCCGTTCCGGGCACAGATCTCTTCACTCTTCTGCCGGTCCAACCAGGCTTCCAAGCCCTGCATCATCCCATAATAAGCGATTTCTGCCGTATTAGGGATAAAAGAAAAGATAGTGTGATCCACATCATATCCGACACTTTTCAAAATATTTTCGGTCAGCAGACGCCCCAGTTCCTTCCGTTCGTTATAAATATCGCAATCACTTCCCCGGGAGAAATAAATCCGTTCAAAAGAACAGGGAGTTACCTCAACGGCCGGATGGATCGTACTTACTTTCATATTACCGTTCCGTTTCACAACGATACTCTGTCCGGGCATCAATTCTTTCACCTCTGTTACCGGCAAATCGAAAACCGTTTGAATAACCGGACGCTCGGAAGCAACGACGATCACCTCATCGCTGGCATAATAAAAAGCAGGCCGGATTCCATGAGGATCCCGGAAAGCGAAAAGATCCCCGCTTCCCAACAAACCGGTAATGACATATCCTCCGTCCCAGCGTGCCGAAGCTTCCTGCAAAATATGTTCGATATCGATATTCTCTTCGATCGCATCGTTCATCGCCTGACCGGCCAGGCCCTCGGCCTTGAATCTCCGGTAGAGGTGTTCCACCTCATAATCCAGTAAATACCCTAATTGCTCCAGTATAATAAAAGTATCCGCATTATGCCGGGGATGTTGTCCCCGTTCCACGATATACTGCAATATTTCGTCCACATTGGTCAGGTTGAAATTTCCGGCCAACGAAAGATTCCGGCTCCGCCAATTATTACGACGCAAAAAAGGATGCAGGTATGAAATCCCCGAACGCCCCGTTGTACTGTAACGCAAATGCCCCATGTACATCTCGCCGATAAAAGGCAACTCCTCGTCGGGCACCTCCGGTTCTATCCTCCGGCATTCGGTAATCGCCCGGTGGACAGCAGAAAAAATATCCTGAATAGCCCCCGTTCCTTCCGCCCTCTCCCGGAAGATATATTCTTCGCCCGGACGGGCATTCAACTTTACCGAAGCCATTCCGGCTCCTTCCTGTCCACGGTTGTGCTGTTTTTCCATCAGCAGGTAAAGCTTATTCATCCCCCAAAAAACATCTCCGTATTTTTTCCGGTAGTATTCCAAAGGTTTCAACAACCTCACCATGGCAATCCCACATTCATGTTTAATTGCGTCACTCATAACATTTCCATTCCTGTTCGTTATCTCAAAAACAAAAGTTCCCGATATTTCGGCAACGTCCACATTTCATTATCGACAATCAATTCCAATTTATCGATATGAGCCCGGATCTCATCGAAGGTCGGGGCTATCCGGTCGTGATAAGCAATCGCTTTTTCCCGTATATCCCCCATCTTATTGATCACTTTCCGGGTTTCCACCATTGCCTCCACCTGGGTCTGAATACAGGTCATATGCCGGGCTATCTTCTCTATCAATTCTAAGTCTTGTTCGGCCAAAACCCTGGCTTTCTCTTTCGGGAAAATCGCCATAAACTTGCTTACCTTATCCAGTAACATACTCTGGTAACGCGAAGCCACCGGTAAGATATGATTCATAGCCAAATCTCCCAATATACGGGCTTCGATCTGTACCTTTTTGGTATATGTCTCCCATTTCACTTCAGCCCGGGCATGCAGTTCCACTTCGTTCAATACACCGGTTTCTCCGAACATCCGGATGTCCTCCTGTGCTAACAGACGGTCGAAGATCAGGGGAACGCTGGTCTCACAATCCAACCCACGCCGGGCAGCTTCAGCCTTCCATTCATCACTATATCCATTCCCCTCGAACCGAATCGGTTTGCATGCCACCGTATACCGTTTTAACACCGTAAAGATAGCATTTTCTTTCGTATGTCCTTCAGCGATGAGTTTATCAATATCAGCTTTAAACTCTTTTAACTGATAAGCCACTGCCGTATTCAAAGTGATCATGGCATCGGCACAATTATCCGAGGAACCGACGGCACGGAATTCGAACCGGTTACCGGTAAATGCAAACGGTGATGTCCGGTTACGATCGGTCGTATCCCTGAATAGTTCAGGGATATGCGTAATCCCGTCCATCCTGAACCCGGTCTTTTTATCCAACTGAATCGCTTCATCCGATTGGCTGAATTCGATTTTATCCAGAATAGCCGACAACTGAGTCCCCAGGAATACCGACAAAATAGCAGGAGGAGCTTCGTTAGCTCCCAAACGATGGGCATTGCCTGCACTCATCACAGAGGCTTTCAATAAGCCATTCCGTCGATAGACCGCCATCAGGATATTCACCAGAAAGGTGATAAATTGCAGATTCTCTGTAGCAGAACGTCCCGGAGATAACAGATTCACTCCCGTATCGGTACCCAAAGACCAGTTGTTGTGCTTGCCCGAACCGTTGATCCCCTTGAAAGGTTTTTCGTGCAAAAGTACCCGGAAACAATGACGCCTCGCCACCACTTTCATGGTAGACATCAACAACTGATTGTGGTCATTAGCCAGATTGGTCTCTTCGAAAACCGGAGCAAGTTCGAACTGGTTCGGAGCCACCTCATTATGGCGGGTCTTTACCGGGATACCCAATTGCTGGCATTCGTATTCCAGATCCTTCATAAAAGCAATCACCCGAGTCGGTATAGAACCGAAATAATGATCATCCAGCTGTTGATTTTTAGCACTTTCATGTCCCATCATCGTCCGGCCGGTAAGTACCAGATCAGGACGGGCCGCCCACAGGCTTTCGTCTACCAAAAAATATTCCTGCTCCCATCCCAGATAAGAGAACACTTTTTCCACCTTCGGGTCGAAATACCGGCAAATATCCACAGCCGCACGGTTTACTGCCTCGAGTGCCCTCAAAAGAGGGGCCTTGAAATCCAGGGCCTCCCCCGTATAAGCAATAAAGATAGTCGGTATACAAAGGGTCGTATCGACAATAAAGGCCGGAGAACTAGGATCCCAGGCACTATATCCCCGGGCTTCAAATGTATTGCGAAGACCACTGCTCGGAAAACTGGAAGCATCCGGTTCACCTTTTACAAGTTCCTTGCCGGAGAAGTCCATAATAACCTGACCGTCAACAGTAGGAGAAATGAAACTGTCATGTTTCTCTGCTGTAAAGTTGGTCATTGGCTGGAACCAGTGAGTATAATGGGTTGCACCGTTTTCAATGGCCCATTCTTTCATTGCAACAGCTACAGAATTGGCAACATCCAGTTCCAGATGGGTGTTATTTTCGATTGTTTTACGCAGCGCTTTGTAAATATCCTTAGGGAGCTTTTCGCGCATCACTTTGTCGTTAAAGACCAGGCTGCCGTAAATTTCAGGAATACTTTTTGACATAGATCAAATCTCCTTTCAACTGTAGGGTAAGCATTGTACATTTCGGTATAAATTTTAATACGTTCGTCTTCATCGGAGGTGGAAGCGCCTTCCTGCAGCCACTCGTCAAACTGCTTAGACAAGTCGCTAAATTTGCCGGAGGGGCCATTGAAGAGAACGTTGGTAATCCCGATGGCAGAAGAGGCGGACTGC
>OGRG01002238.1_pt1 | contig 11426 bp, 11 predicted proteins | sample 1553501 | NCBI WGS metagenome assembly OGRG01 (sample SAMEA2580018, study PRJEB22360) | human gut metagenome | biome: human gut; feature: human-associated habitat; material: faeces | place: Denmark | collected 2008/2010 | reverse complement strand
AACCCCCGACCTGCTGATTACAAATCAGCTGCTCTACCAACTGAGCTACACCAGCATCATATTTAAGAACATTATTTAAAAAGTGGTGGGAGTTACAGGGCTCGAACCTGTGACATCCTGCTTGTAAGGCAGACGCTCTCCCAGCTGAGCTAAACTCCCATTTGCGCTGACCTGTTGTGTCGGCCAACAACATTGACTATTATAGCAGACCTTTTTTACTTTGTCAACACTTTTTTTAAAAAATTTTTTATTTTTTTACTTTTGTAGGAATGTACAAAACAGCAATTCTATTCTTATGCAATTTTCACAGAAATATCCGTAAAAAAATCTGGTTCTTTTTGAAAAAAGCGTTTTCTTTTTCTTTTTTTTATGGTATAATAAAACTGTGCATGCAGTGCCTGCAACCCAGCCGCTGCTCAGTTCTGCCACTATCTATTCTGTTGCAGAACGAAATTTATCACACCAAGAGGAGATGCTATGAATCAATACAAACGGCTCGCCGCCAACACCATGATTTTTGCAATTGGTTCGTTCGGCTCTAAAATCTTAACGCTGTTTCTGACAAAACTCTACACTGCCAACATCAATCCGGCAGACATCAGCACCAAAGAACTGCTCGAACAGACTGCAAACTTTTTAATTCCAATTGTTACGTTTTCCATCACAGATGCGATTCTACGATATGGACTGACCCGAAATTATGACAAGGGGAAAATTTTCACGTCCTCTTATCTAGTACTTGGTTTGGGTGTCTGTGTCATGCTTGCCCTATCGCCGCTCATGCAACTATTGCCCTATACAAGCGGCTATCTATGGCTTTTAATGCTCTATGTGTTTATGTCCTCACTGCGTTCCATTCATTCGCAGTTTGTGCGAGCGAGGGGCATGGTCACGCTATTTGCATTTGATGGCATTCTTGCCACGATTACGCTATTTATCTTCAATGTCATTTTCATTGCCCTACTGAATATGGGCATCACGGGCTTCCTGCTCTCTGTCATTTGCTCCGACTTCCTATCTGCGGTTTTCTTGTGGTGGATTGCAGACCTTCGGAAATATCTCCATCGAAAATACATCAGCCCGAAAATGACAAGGCTGATGATTCGCTTTTCCATTCCACTGATTCCAACTACCCTGCTGTGGCTGGTAACAGGATTTTCTGACCGGCTGTTTCTGCGGTATATGGATGGACCTCCGAATTTGGTTGGCGATACTGCCGCCGGTATCTACGGCATTGCCTCCAAATTGCCGAACCTGATTTCTACTGTTTCCACAGTATTCTATCAGGCGTGGAACATGTCCGCCATCTTGGAAAACGACTCCGCAAACCGCGGCCACTTCTACAAACAAGTTTTCTCTGCTTATGAGTCGTTTCTCGTCATTGCCAGCTCGGTTTTGATTGTGTTTGTCCGTCCGTTTTCCGACTTGCTGATTAGTACCAGCACTTACACAGAATATACGGATGCCTACCGATATACGCCGATTCTGATTATTTCCGTCTTTATGATGTGTTTGAATCAGTTCTTCAGCAGTATTTATGCGGCTTCTCAGCATACCTCCCACTCGTTTTGGACAAGTTTGGTTGCTGCGATTGTCAACCTGATTCTGAACTGGCTGTTGATTGGTGCATTGGGTATTTCCGGTGCAGGTTTTGCAACCTTTGTCAGCTATCTGGTCAGCTATCTGATTCGTGTTGTTGATACCAAACGATATGTGCCGTTCTATATCGACCACACTCGTTTTGTGCTGAACTTGATTCTGATGTTTGCGATGACGTTTGTCACCATTCAAACACCGCCAGCTTGGCATTTGATTGATGGCGTTCTGCTGGTATTCACCGTTCTGTATAACTTCAGAGATTTGGTTTCTACGGTTCGGAGAGTATTGAAACGGGGATAAATGATTCTTGGGCAATGAATTGCGGATGATTCGGCAAAATCGCTTTGCTCTTTGCCTGTGTGCTGTTCGCCGGGGGTTGCGTTGTCCGAATTGCTTATGAATAATTTCTTAGATTACAGTTTGTTTGAAGTTTTTTGTTTTTTAGAATGGCGAACAGCATTTACTGATTTCTCTTAGATTTTCATACGATCTAATCAATACCTCTGTTAAGGGGGACAGCTTGTTCCCCTATTTAGAGGAAGCCCTGCCCTTTTGTCCCTTCGGGACATTTCCCCACACTGTGGGGAATCACCCCGCCGAGCTGAGCCAGCTCGACCGCAGTTCGCCTACGGCGAGAAAAATATTTTATCATCCATCAATCCAATCATTCTATAGAAAGGTCGTGTTTTTATGGCAACACCGCACAATCAAGCAAATCCCGGTGAGATTGCAAAAGTCGTTCTCATGCCCGGTGACCCATTACGGGCAAAATTCATTGCAGAAACCTATTTAGAACATCCCGTCTGCTACAACACCGTTCGGAACATGCTGGGCTATACGGGCACTTATCAGGGTGTTCCGATTTCCGTACAGGGCAGCGGTATGGGGATGCCATCTATGGGCATTTATTCCTATGAACTGTTTCACTTCTATGATGTAGATGCCATCATCCGCATTGGCACGGCTGGCGGCGTTGCTGATTCTGTCAAGCTACGAGATTTGGTGCTGGGAATGGGTGTCTGCACGGATTCCAACTATGCAGCACAATACAACCTGCCGGGCACATTTGCCCCGATTGCAGACTTCTCCCTGCTGGAAGCGGCAGTTTCTGCGGCAAGAGCACTGAAAAAGCCGTTCCATGTCGGAAATTTGTGCTCCAGCGACCACTTCTATACGGAAAATGACCCCCTGCCGAAATGGGCAAAGATGGGCGTTTTAGCGGTGGAAATGGAATCGGCTGCCCTCTATTGCAATGCGGCAGAAGCTGGCAAAAAAGCCCTCTGTATCACGACAATTTCAGACTGTCCACTGCGGAATGAATCCACGTCCGCCGAAGAACGGCAGACCGCTTTCACCGATATGATGGAACTGGCGTTGCAGACTGCTGTTTCTGTACAGAAATAAGAAAGTTTTCTCTTTTTTCAGAATTCTTTAAGTATATTCTGCTATACTAGAAGCTGGAATGAACTTCCAGCACTTCCCCAAAGTGTGAAAACCGCTGCACGGTGACTCTCGTGACAGCGGTTTTTTTATAGTTAGCAGCACTTGCATTTCTTGTTCGCAATTTTTCTCTTGTAATTCTGCCGAAAATATGCTATAATAAAGAGAATCGCAGCCCTATCTCGGCTGCAATCAGCAAATTAGGAGGGATTTCCATTGGCAGCAAAACCATATTACATCACGACCCCGATTTATTACCCATCCGGCAATCCGCATATCGGACATTGCTATACAACGGTCGCTTGCGACTCCATCGCTCGTTACCGCCGGATGCAGGGCTATGATGTCATGTTCCTCACCGGTACCGATGAACACGGTTTGAAAATCGAACAGAAAGCCGCTGAAAAAGGCGTTACCCCAAAGGAATATGTAGACGAAATCGTAAAAACATTCAAGAGCCTTTGGTCGTATATGAACATCAGTTATGACCGCTATATCCGGACAACGGATGATTATCACATTGAAACCGTACAGAAAATCTTCAAGGAACTGTACGACAAGGGCTATATCTACAAGGGCAAGTATCAGGGAAAATACTGTACACCATGCGAAAGCTTCTGGACAGAATCCCAGCTGGTAGACGGCAAGTGTCCGGAATGCGGCAGACCAGTCATTGAGGCAGAAGAAGAGGCATATTTCTTCAAGATGTCCCCGTTCGCTGAACGTATCACCCACCTGTTGACCGAAACCGACTACTTACAGCCGAAAACCAGAGCAACCGAACTCGTCAACAACTTCATCAAGCCAGGACTGGAAGACCTCTGCGTTTCCAGAACTTCTTTCACTTGGGGTATTCCGGTTACCTTCGACCCGAAGCACATTGTCTATGTTTGGGTTGACGCTCTGTCAAACTATATCTCTGCACTGGGCTTCTATAATGATGCTTACCATGACTACGACCGCTACTGGCCGGCAGATGTGCATATGGTTGCAAAGGATATTATGCGATTCCATGCAATCATCTGGCCTGCGATCTTAATGGCTCTGGATTTGCCGCTGCCAAAGCATCTGGCAGTTCATGGCTGGATTACGTTCAATGGTCAGAAGATGAGTAAATCACTGGGCAATGTGGTAGACCCGTTTGTACTGGGCGAACGCTATGGTGCAGATGCCATCCGGTATCACATTCTCCGAGAAATGGCTCTGGGTTCTGACAGCTCCTTCTCCAACGAGGTTCTGATTACCAGAATCAATTCCGACCTTGCAAACGGTCTGGGCAACTTGGTTTCCCGTACGGTTGCCATGGTGGACAAGTATTTCAATGGCACACTACCGGAAGACCGAGAAGCTGGCGAATTTGATGATGATTTGATTGCAACAGCAACCGCTCTGCGGGAAAAGGTAGACGGCTTTATGGATCAGACACAGCTGAACCATGCTTTGGCTGAAATCTTCAAGGTTGTTTCCCGTGCAAATAAGTACATCGACGAAACTGCACCTTGGGTTCTGGCAAAGGACGAAAGCAAGAAGGCTCGTCTGGCAACCGTTCTGTACAACCTGCTCGACACCATTCGGATTATCTCGACATTGCTCTCTGCCTTTATGCCGACCACAATGCCGAAGGTTTGGGAACAGATTGGTGCAGGTGTAGCAGAACGCACTTATGAAAATGCGGCATCGTTTGGTGTTCTCCCAAAAAATGTCACAGTACACAAGGGCGAAATTCTCTTCCCGAGAATTGATGTAGAAAAGGAAATCGAAGAACTGAACGCCATCATCAAGAACAACGAACCGCAGCAGCCAGCAGAAGAAGAAGCTGCTCCAGTTGCAGAACTTGCTCCGGAAATCACCATTGACGATTTCGCTAAAGTTGATTTGCGGATTGCAAAGGTCGTAGCATGCGAAAAGGTGAAAAAGTCGAAAAAGCTGTTGAAATTGCAGCTGGATGACGGCATGGGCGGCAGACAGGTTGTTTCTGGTATTGCACAGTGGTACAAGCCGGAAGACCTCATTGGAAAGAAAATCATTCTGGTTGCAAACCTCAAGCCGGCAAAACTCTGCGGCGTAGAGAGCAATGGTATGATTTGTGCAGCAGATGCTCCGGATGGCAGTGCAAGTGTTGTCTTCCCGGATCAGAGCCTGCCTTGCGGTGCAAAGATTCGATAACTTCCACATTGCAATTTTCATAAAAATACAAAAAGAACCGCTGATGCAAGCGAAAACAACCTGCATCAGCGGTTTTTCTGTTTATTTGGGCTCTGTCAAAATCACCCGATAACCATCGTGCCATGCGTGAATATGGTCTGGATGGGCTTTTGCGTAGGTGAACATGGTTTCCGCCAGCCCCTCCCGCAGGAACGCCTGCAACTGCTCTACTTCATGCAGCTGCACGCCTGTACACAAGTCTGAAATGGAAATACAAACCGCTCCATTCTCTGTTCGCATGAGCCGAAACGGCCAGACTTTACAATCAAACGGCTTGTCCTGCTCTAATAAGCCACAGCCGTGCTCGGTCAGCACTGGACAGGCATATAATTCCTCGCCTTTGAGCGGCGGTGCAGCAAAGGTTTGTTCTGCTCCAACAGGAACAAACGCTGTTTCTGGGCGGTATTTCTGAATCGCTGCCACTGCTTCTTCCGGCAACACAGGCAATTCCCAGATGTCACTTGCATCAAACTGACAGCAAAATTGACACGCTGCACAGGTCGTTCGGGATAAAATCTTTTTCAACATTGCATCCAATTCCTTTCGCCCTTTCCACAATGAACTGTGGAAACTTTTGTATTTGACAAGAACATTCCACAATTTTAATTGCAATCATCGCTCCAAATAGAACATGATACAAAAAGGGACTTTCTATCCAGAAAGCCCCTTTTTTCAACTTGCAATCCTGAAAAATCTCGCTTACTTTTCGAGCGGTACAACCCAGTTAAACGGATCCGGTAACTTGCCCCACTGAATACCAGTCAGGGTGTCGTAAATTCTCTGAGAAATCTTACCAATCTTGTTGTTGTTGATTTCCATCACCTTATCATCCCACTTCAAATGACCAACCGGAGAAATAACGGCTGCAGTACCTGTACCAAAGACTTCGTCCAGCTTGCCTGCATCGTATGCATCTGCAATTTCCTGAATGGTGATCCGGCGTTCGGATACCGGCAGACCCCAACTCTTGCACAGTTCAATGGTAGACTTTCTGGTGATACCAGCCAGAATCGAACCTGTTTCCAAAGACGGTGTGACGATTTCGCCATCAATTACAAAGAAGATGTTCATTGCACCAACTTCTTCGATGTACTTCTGTTCTACGCCATCCAGCCACAGAACCTGAGAATAGTTCTGCTTATGAGCATCATCCTGGCTGTGCAGAGAAGCAGCATAGTTACCGCCAGTCTTTGCATAACCCATGCAGCCACGAACGGTACGAACATACTTGTCTTCTACATAGATGTTGACCGGATTCAGACCCGATGCATAGTATGCACCAGACGGAGAAAGAATAATCATAAACAGATACTGTGCACCCGGACGAACACCCAGGAACGGGTCAATTGCAATGATAAACGGACGAATATACAGGGAAGTACCTTCCAGATGCGGTACCCAATCCTTTTCCACTTCCAGCAGTTCCATCAGGCACTGCATGCCCAGTTCTACCGGCAATTCCGGAATGACCAGACGTTCATTGGAACGGTTCAGACGCTTAAAGTTTTCTTCCGGACGGAACAGCTGAATTTTATCATCGGCAGTCCGATAAGCCTTCAAGCCTTCAAATACGGTCTGACCATAATGGAAGCACATTGCTGCCGGACTCAGGCTGATGTTATCATACGGAACAATTTCCGGGTCGTGCCAGCCCTGACCTTCGTCATACGGCATAATCAGCATATGGTCGGTAAAGATATGACCAAAGCCCAATTTGCTTTCATCCTGCGGCTTTTCCTTTAAGGTTGCCGCTAACTTTTTCTTGATTTCCATGATACAATCCCTCTTTTTTCATGATGGTAACAGAAAACAGGAGGAAAAACTGCTGCTTTCTGCTATTTAACCCTATTATAGCACAAATCTGCACCATTTGCAATTCCATTTGCAAAAAAAAATCGGAAAATTACAAAAAAAATCAGGTACAGCGATTGGATTCGCTGCACCCGATTCGGTTCTTCTGTCAGCAGATGCTACTTACTTCAGGAACAGGCTGAGAATGATGTCTGTTCCGAGTTTGATTCCACCGCCAACAAGCACACATAGCAAAATCAATCCGAACAAGCCGCCCATACAACACACCTCTTTCTTAAAAAAAAACGACCGGCTTTCTGTTTTCTTACAAGTGCATTGTATCATTCCAATTATTCAAAAATGATAAAACTGCTGATTTTTTTGCTCAAAAACAAACCCAGACAGAATCTCTGTCCGAGCTGTTTTTCAGAATCCTTTTTCTTCATCTTCTTATAGGGGTGTGCTTGATTATAAAATACAGTATTGTTAGACTTTTATACCGTTTCTGCTGGCTGCTCCACATCGTCTATGATGTTTGGACTGGTACACCATACCAATGTCGTTGTGCAGGTTGTTCCCGACTGTTTGCAGGCATTACAATACCAGTCCTGATAAAGATACATCGTACAATAGCCCGGATGCTTGTATCCATGAGAATGATGGAAAGCTAGTGTTCCAATTACACAATTGTCTTAAGATTTGGCTTTGTTTCGTAGAACACCTTTCTACGATATTTTGGGGCAAATACAATGTGGTACTTGCAATTTCACTTCGAATGTGATAAACTATGTATGTCATTCACTTTGTGATGACCTCCTTTTGATTATTTTTGCAGTTGGTAGCCGCAATCTTATTATAATCAAAAGGAGTTCTTTTTTCAAGACCCATCGCTATAAGCTTTTTTGAACCCCCGGCCTAGCCGGGGGTTTTCTTATTACAAAAACGGCAGCTTATCATCAAAGCTGCCGTTTTTATTAAGGAGATGCTAAACAAAAATACTAATTGAAAAACACATTAATGACCATGCCTAAAACAGCAGTATTTCGTCTAAAACACATTCATATTTCAGATTTTTAGGACTTAAATGAGATTCTATTATCTGCAAAAAATATACTTACCCTCTTAATTGCATTTACTTCGCATAAAACTTATTTTTCTCAAAATGGATTCTTTTGAGAAATGATGCGATTTACTTTTTCTATTCACATTTAATTCTTGATTTTTTAAGGTGATATAATCAATTTTATTATACCATAAGAAACAGCATTTTTCAATAACGCTTCTACGCATTTGTCAAAAATGCACAATACTTGACTGCTGTGATTTCATCTGTACAGTCAAAATGCATATACCAATGGAGGAAAAGTATATTTATGATGATGCATATTACTGAAAGAAAAGATGGACGTTTTATGGGAAGATTTGTTATTGGTCAGAAGAAAGGTGGAAAAAAGATTTATCAGTATGTTTATGGAAAAACTTATGAAGAGGCATTACAAAAAGTTCAAATTGGAATGGAAATCGAATCGCAATATAGACACAGAAAACATATAACTGTGTTGGAAGTCTATCAAGAATGGATTGTTGCTGTTGCAAATCGTGTCAAAGAATCTTCCTATGCGAATTATCGTACAAAGTTTGAAAAGCATATCATTCCGGAATTTGGAGCTCTACCATGTTCCACTATAACATCTGCCAAAGTAAATACGTACATTAGGAAAAAACTTGCAGAAGGATTATCTGCGAACTATGTAAGAGATTTATTTTCCGTTTTTAAATCCATGCTTTTGTATGGGCAGGAGGAATATCACTTTTGCCTTTCTTTGAAAAATGTAGTACTGCCAAAACCAGATAAAAATAAAATAAAAAGAATGAATATCGAAGAACAGAAAAACCTCGTAAAATATTTGAAAGGTCACTTAAATCCTACTACATTAGGAATTCTACTCTCCTTGTACATGGGGCTTAGAATTGGTGAATTATGTGGTCTTACATGGGCAGATATTGATTTGAATGCGAAAATTCTGTCTATCCGAAGAACAGTTCAGCGTGTGAAGTCCTATAATAATGGTATACAAAAGACAAAAATCATTGTTTCCACGCCTAAGAGTGACACCTCTTTTAGAGAAATTCCAATCCCAAATTTTCTGGTGAGATATCTTCAAATGTTTCAAAAAGATAATCATTGTTATTTTCTATCCGGAAAGGAAAAGCTGATTGAACCACGCACGTATCAGTATCGTTACAAAAAGATTCTTTCTCAAGTAGGCATTAAAAGCCACAATTATCATCAGTTGCGGCATACCTTTGCCACAAACTGTATCCAAAATGGCTTTGATATCAAGACATTGTCTGTTATTCTCGGACATAAAACTGTTAATATGACTCTTAACAGATATATTCACCCTGATCATGTGCATGAACAAAAGCTTATGAATCAACTTTCATTGTTATTTTAGAATGTGTTGTTTCTCTCATGTTTTTGTGTATTTTCGTGTCAAATTGGAAACTTGAAAATAAAATACATGCGTAAAAAGGGATTTTTTTCTCATTTCTCAAAAGAATCCATTTTGAGAAACTTGCTACTTTTCAAAGGAGTAAAAACGTGATCGAAAAGCATTACAATGGCGGCTTAACCAGAGAGCAATTCCTATTTTTTGAAATTCGGATTGTTTCTTCCCTAGTGCTGCAAGGAAAGAGCCGGAATGAAATCGAGCAAGAGATTTTCTCTGAAAATCTATTTCAATTTCCAACAGAAAAAATGATTAAAAATATTACAAAAACCTGTTTGAAACGAATCGATGCCCTCAATGCACCAGAACTGGTATACCACCTTGCCAACGCTTCGCTTGACGTTGCCAAGCAAATCAATCTTTATGCGATTATGTGCGAAAATCGCATTGTATATGACTTCCTGACGGAGGTAATTGGTGAAAAATATCGGTCACAGGATTTTACGTTTTCCTCCAAGGATGTCGCAATCTTTTTCATGGAACTTTCTGAAAAAGTGCCTGCTGTCCATACATGGAGTGCTTCTACACTAAAGAAGCTGAAACAAGTTCTGGTACGCTTTTTAATCGAGTGTGATTATCTGGAAAACACCAGATCGCAGAATCTGTTGCCGGTGTATCTCTATCCAGAATTAGAAGAAGTGATTCGGCAAAAAAACGATCTGGATGCACTTCCAGCATTTAATTGTTTTCATTGAGGGAGAAACCATGAGTAATATTATAGATCAATTGAACGAAGTAAAGAAACGATTTTCGGATGATATCTTTTTAAGCAACAAAGGATTATCGAACGAAGTTGGCATTCATGTATTCTGTTATGACCCAAGAGAAGAGATGCTTGTTTCCAGTTTCTTTTCTGATCTCATCCAATCTGAAAATCAAGCGTTTCATCTGAAAGAATGCGACCTATACCGAATTTTCTTACAGATTTGTGAGGAAAAACGAATCTTGAAAAGCATTCCAGCTATGGAAAAAAAGAAGGGTTCGGATTATCTTTTGAAGCAACTGCAAAAGGCAATTTCACCAGAAGACTTTGTAGAAAAAATGGAATATGAACCACATACACATGGGGATATTTTGCTGATAACGGGTGTTGGAAAAGTTTATCCGTTCATGCGTTCTCACAATATTCTGGATAATCTTCAGCATATCTTTTCGGATATTCCAGTGGTGATGCTTTATCCTGGCACATACAATGGACAAGCACTTTCCCTTTTTGATGAATTTCAAGATGGGAACTATTACCGTGCATTCAACATGATTTAAGGGAGGACTTTTTTATGCAATTACGAGACATGTACAAATCAGATATTAACCGTGACATCAACGGGGTCATTAAAGTCGCACAAGATGATGAACATTCCATCGTTCAGGAACTGTCGGAATATGTGATTACAAAAGAACTGCGTCGTCACTTTAACACTTTTTTGAATCACTATGAACGCTCTCTGGAACAGCCAACAGATAAAATCGGTGTTTGGATTTCTGGTTTCTTTGGAAGCGGTAAATCTCATTTTTTGAAGATGCTCTCATACTTGCTTTCCAATCGAACCGTTGGCGGAAAAAAAGCAGTGGCGTATTTTGCCGACAAATTTGACGACCCGATGATGTATGCACAACTGGAAAACTGTGTAAAAGTTCCGACGGAAACAATTCTTTTCAATATCGATTCGAAAAGCCCTTTGACAAAAGATAAAACAGCCATTTTGCGGATTTTTGCAAAGGTATTTTATGAACATCAGGGATTTTACGGCAACGATTTGAAAATTGCTAAATTGGAACAGTTTATTGCAAAATCCGGAAAGACAGAACCGTTCCAAAAGAGTTTTGAACGTATCAATGGCGGCTCGTGGGAAAGTTCACGGAATTCTTTTTCTTTCT
>OGRG01002234.1_pt1 | contig 11445 bp, 8 predicted proteins | sample 1553501 | NCBI WGS metagenome assembly OGRG01 (sample SAMEA2580018, study PRJEB22360) | human gut metagenome | biome: human gut; feature: human-associated habitat; material: faeces | place: Denmark | collected 2008/2010 | reverse complement strand
TGATGGTGTTCTGCGGCGGGTCGCTTCGGCGACACGCGCAAAAAGCGACACGAACAAGAAACGGCAAAAGGCTTCTGCCACGGATTTTTATCCGCTGGCAGAAGCCTTTTTTATAATCTTTTTTATGATCTTTTTTTGATCAGCCCGCTTTCTGTACTTCATCAAGCTGTGCTGTATACAGTTTATAATAATGGCCTTTCTTTGCCATCAGCTCATCATGTGTTCCGCTCTCCATAATACCGCCGTTATCGATATACATAATCTTATCGCAGTTGCGGATCGTAGACAGACGATGCGCAATGATAAATGAGGTTCTGCCCTTCAGCATGGCATTGAGTCCCGTCTGCAGTGCTTTTTCGGTCTGTACGTCAATGCTTGAGGTCGCCTCATCGAGAATCAGAATGGCCGGATCGGAAAGCAGGGTACGCGCAAACGAAATGAGCTGCTTTTGTCCCTGGCTCAGCATGGAACCACGCTCCCTTACCTCCGTCTGATAGCGATCCGGCATTTTGCTGATAAACTCGTCCGCACAGACAGTTCTGCTCGCCTTCACAATCTCCTCATGCGTTGCGTCAAGCTTTCCGTAACGGATATTATCCTCAATATCTCCCGAGAAAATAAAGCTGTCCTGCATCATAATACCCATCTGCTCACGCAGGGAATGAATGGTCACCTGCGAGATATCCTGTCCATCGATCAGGACGCGACCGCCATTGACATTGTAAAACCGTGAAATCAGATTGACAATCGTACTCTTTCCGGCTCCGGTCGGTCCGACAAGCGCCACACTCTCACCCGGTTTTACCGTAAACGAAACATCGTTTAAGATCTGTTTTGACGCATCGTACGAGAAATTTACGTGATCGAAGGTCACCTCACCGCGGATTTTTGGCATTTCAACGGCATCTTTTGCATCCTTTACCGTCACCGGCTCATCCATCGTCTCAAAGATACGTTCCAGATACGCAATGTTGTTGATAAAGTTATTGAAGATGTTTCCAAGGTTCATGATCGGCTGCCAGAAATACGATGCATAGCTCGAAATCGCTACAATCGTACCAACCGACTTATTTCCCTGCCCGAAAAGGATCAGACCGGACAGAAAAATGGCAGCACGCACGCAGACGGAAATTGAATCGATACCCGGCCATACCAGGTTGGAATAGCGAACTGCTGTATTCCATGTTCTGCGGCAATCCTTGGAAAGATCTTTGAAAATCTCCGCATTCTCATCCTCTCGTGCAAAGATCTGCGTAATGCGGGCTCCGACAATATTCTCCTGCAGATAGGCATTCAGGTTTGAGTTCTTGTTCGAAACTGCCTGCCATGCACGTCTCTGTTTATTCTTGATCCAGACCATGAAAACGCACAGCACCGGCACGCCGCAGAGCACGACAAATGCCATCTGCACATCAACCAGAAACATGAAAATCACGATAAACAGAAGGTTGAAGCTCTCCAGAACGATGTTGATCAGACCATTTGACAGCATATCCGATACCGAGTTGACGTAGTTGACAACCCGAATCAGGATCTTGCCGTGCGGGCGGTCATCGTAATACTGGAACGGCAGCTCCTGCAGATGTGCAAACAAATCTTTTCGGATATCATAGATGATACTCTGACTGACATCCACCATAATGCGGCTTCGGATTGTTGTGAAGATCACGCTCACCAGATAGATGCCGACCAGCATTCCCACAAGAGAAAATAAAAGCCTCTCGTTTTTCTCCGGAATTGCAAGGTCCAGCGCCCGCTGGATAACCATCGGCGCCACATAGCCGGACGCACCGCCGATGCCACTCAAAAGGATCGCAAAAACCATCCGTTTTGCATATTTTTTGATATAGGATGAAGCTCTGAGCAGATGCTTGATGTCAAACGGCTCTTCGAGCACTTCATCCTGCTTGTATGTATTTTTTGCCATTGCTTCCCCTCCTACAGTTCATCCACACCGGTCTGCAGCTTCACCAGTTCATAATAGTAACCCTTCTTCTCCATCAGTTCCTCATGTGTTCCCATTTCTTCAATATAGCCATTTTGCAGAACAATAATCTTGTCCGCTGTTTTCGTTGTCGAAATTCGCTGTGCAATCACAATCTTGGTACATGGAAAATCAAGCTCCCGTAAGGACTGCTGAATCTGTTTCTCTGTTTCCATATCAACCGCCGATGTTGTATCGTCAAGAATCAGAACCGATGGACGGATCGCCAGTGCTCTTGCCAGAGAAATTCTCTGCTTCTGGCCTCCGGAAAGACCAACACCGCGCTCTCCGACCAGGGTATCGTAGCCCTCCGGCATCTTTGAAATGAAATCTGCCGCAGCGGAATACCTTGCAAACTTGACAACCTCGTTCATCTTGATCGAATCATCGCCGTAGGCAATGTTTCCCTCGATCGTGTCAGAATACAGCAGAACATCCTGCGTGGCAAGTCCGATCTGTTTTCGGAGATCATACAGCTTCAGCTGTTCTACAGGAATTCCGTCAATCCGGATCTGTCCTTCTGTCGGCTCATAAAACCGCGGGATCAGATTGATCAGCGATGTCTTGCCGCAGCCGGTCTCGCCCATGATCGCAACCGTCTCGTTCGGATGGGCCGTGAAGGAAATATTGTGCAGAACCGGCAAATCACCATCCTCGTATTGGAAGGAAACGTTATCAAACTCGATTTTGCCTTCAAACCGCTCCGGATGGGAAACGGCATTTTCTTCGTCCCTGATTTTCGGTTCGGAGTAATACAGCTCCATGACCTTTTTCGACGCTGCTGAGAACCGCTGAAATTCGTTCATGATATTTCCCATCTGACGCATCGGATTGGCGATTGCCCAGATGAGGCCTGAAAATGCCACATAGTCTCCCATAGTAAGCTGTCCTCTGATCATAAAAACACCGCCGACTGCGAGCAGGACAACCGGCATCAGGTTCGCAATACTCTCGACAATCGGGAAAAATTTCAGCCATACCATTCCGGTTGCCTTATTCGTCTCCGCATAGTCGGTATTGGCACGGTCGAATTTCTCGATTTCGTAATCTTCTCTTGCAAACGCTTTGACAACGCGGTTTCCGGAAATATTCTCCTGTGCGCATGTATTCATCTGTGCCAGTTTTTCACGCAGCGCCGCATGCATCGGGGCAACGCGGTTCCGGAACAGATAGATAATCCAGAATACAAACGGTGAAATCACAAGAACGCACAGTGCCAGCTTCCAGTTCGTATACAGGAAGAAAACGGCCGCTGCAGCAAACAGAGAAAATGACTCAACCACCATTCGTACAACCCATGCAACCATGTGACGCACCGCATCCAGGTCTCCTGTCTGCCGTGTCATCAGATCTCCTGTCCGATAGGTACTGTAAAACGTCATATCCTGACGCTGAAGCTTGTCGTACAGATAATTCCGCACCCGGTACAGAACACTCTGCGACACCGTCTCATAGATCATACAGCTGCCATAAACAACGATAACACGCAGGAACGTAAAGCCGACCATCGCAAACAGCAAGCGGTAAAGCAGGTCACGGTGTACCTGAAGATTTGTCGCCGCGTTCTCCCCAGTTAAAAACAGATCCACAATTTTTCCCGAAAAATAGGGAATCGTAAGCTGCAGAATATTGTACAAAACGGTTCCGAGAATACCGACAAAGTACAGCGCCCGTTTTCCCTCCATGTTTTCCCACAGCCACGCAATTTTGTTTTTCGGGAATTGTTTCGTGTTGCTTTTCATGTTTTCATATCCCCCCTTATCTTAGGAAATTGAGTTACCAAATTCAGCATTAATTTTCTTTCAAATGCTTTCGCCATTGTATCAATTTTCATTTGGATATGATATAATGCGACTGTACAAAAATAGAATGTTTCTATTTTTCCGAAACTGATATTCCCAGAAAAATACTGAATATTTTTTACCTGAAGGGGGACTTTTCCGTTGAAGAATCTTTTTGAATACAGTGACATCCTGCACTCGCCGATTGAAGCCTTTTCCTGCTGCTCCGACAGTTTTTCCATGCCGGTCAAATCCCACTGGCACTATTTTACGGAGGTTCTTTATCTGCAGGAAGGTTCTCTTCTCGTGAGCTGCAACGATTCCGTCTACCACATAAAACCGGGCTCTTTCATCCTGTTTCCTCCACAGACGGTCCACGCACTTGCCGCAGACCAGGATCGGCCATTCCGCTATTTCTGTATCAAATTCAACCTGAACCGCATCCAGCTCACCGGAAGCTACCTTCCGAACCTGAGCTTTGCTTTCCATAAAATCGCCACGATGACCTATCCTTCGCTTTTGTTTACGCAGGAAGATCTCTCAGAGCTGAATCTCCATGATTTTTTTGTAACCCTTGAGAGGGAGGCTCTTGAAAAGAAATACGGTTATGATGCCTATATCTATTCTCTCTTTTCCACACTGTTTCTCCGGCTTCTGCGTATCTGGCACTGCCAGGGAATCTGTTTCAATCCCGAATCGATTTCCGAGAGTGAGGAACAGAGTATGCAGGATATCCTCGTCTATCTCGACCGCCATTCCCAGGAAAACATCAATATCGAGGCACTGGCACATAAATACAACATGAGCTACTCCTATTTTGCCAAACTTTTTCTGAAGCATTACGGGCAGAGCTGTAAGCAGTATATCGAGTTTATCCGCCTGAACAAGGTTGAAAACCTGCTTCTTTTTACCGACTATGACCTGAACTATATTGCAGCCGAGACCGGCTTTGCGGACTGCAGTCATCTGATCCGCACCTTTAAAAAGCGGTACCAGATCACCCCGCGGCAATTCCGTCAAAAGCATCAGACCACGGTTTCCTCGTCTCTCCCGGCGAAGCTGGGATAATCTGAAAATGAAAAAACCCTGCAAAAAAGAGCGTTGCCATAAGAAAACATGAAAAAAACCAGTAAAATCAATGTTTTTTAGGGCAGCGGAAAACGGGGCAGGTCAAAACAACTGAATAATCAGACAGAAACAGGGTGTTGTCAAGCATGACAGCGCCCTTTTCTGTTCCCCGGCTAAGCCGCAGATTTTGAAAAAGTCTGCGGCTTTTCTTTTTGCCCAAAAGCAGAAAGGAGGCGACGGCCTATGTACTTCACTTCCGGCAGCGATCGGGCCTTTGAACAGCTTATGCAGGGCAAGCCCGGTTTTGACCACTACGACAGCGGCGAGGCGGTCACGCCGGAGGACTGCGGCACCTGCCGCTTTTATCGCCCGCACTGGAAATATCAATTCTGCGTCTATGCGGAATGTCCCTACCAGCCGGGCAAGCTCACCGCCCTTGACAGCGCGGTGAAATTTCAAGTGAAAGGAGTGGACGACGAGATGGCAGTTTTTCGAGTGGAGAAAAACCGGGGCTACCTGCTGACTTTCCAAAGGAGGGATAGCAGTTGCAGGAAGAAGTAGACCAGAAAACCATAGCGTTAGCGGTTAAGACGGGCAAGCTCACCGCCCAAGTGCTGCAAGCGGCCATCCGAAAATATCTGGCCGCCCGGCAGAAAGGGACGGGCAAGACCCGTCACGGACAGCAGAGCTTACGGCAGCTCAAAAAGGACGGTTCCGCCCTGTCCAACATTGAGATCACCGACGCCAACATTGGCTTATTTAAGCCCTGCGCCAAGAAATACGACATTGATTTTACCTTGCGGAAAGACCGCACTACCCATCCGCCCCGGTATATCGTGATCTTCAAATCCAAGCAGGCGGACAATCTGGAACAGGCGTTTAAGGAGTTTACAGCCAAGAAGCTCAAACAGCAGGAACGCCCCTCCATCCGAAAGACCCTTGCCGTCCTGAAAGAAAAGGCAGCGGCCAGAAGCAGCCAGCAGGCCAAGGAGAAAATCAAGGAAAGGGGGCTGTCACGATGAAGCCGGAAATGAAAAAGCTGATAATTGCCAACCTGCCCTATCTGCTGTTTGTTTACCTGTTCGGCAAGCTGGGACAGACCTACCGGCTGGCGGCTGGGGCGGACTTGTCGGAAAAGCTATTGCCCCTTGCGGACGGCTTTTCCCTTGCCTTTGAAAGCACCGCCCCCAGCTTCCACCTGTTCGATCTGGCGGTGGGCGTGGCAGGTGCGGTGGCACTGCGGCTGATGGTGTACTGCAAGAGCAAGAACGCCAAGAAATATCGCCGGGGTGTCGAGTACGGCAGCGCCCGTTGGGGAGGCCCCAAAGATATAGCCCCGTACCGCTTTGCAGATATTATTCACGATTTGAAGAAGAAGGGAAAAACCATCATTATAGCGGAACACCGGCTTTATTATCTGATGGATCTGGCAGACCGTTTCCTGTGTGTGCAGAAAGGGAAAATTGTGCGGGAATTTACCGCACAGCAGATGAAAGCCCTGTCCAATCAGGAAATCCGGGTGCTGGGGCTTCGCACTCCTGACCTGCACCAGATCGAGCAGGCGGAAATCCCATCTGCGGCAACCAACGAGGTTGTTCTGGAAGTGAAAAAACTGAACCACTCTTTTGGTGAAACGATTGTATCTAAGGATATTGACTTTCAATGCCATAAGGGAGAAGCGATAGCCCTGATCGGCCCAAACGGGACGGGCAAAAGCACCATAGGGCGAATCTTGGCAGGGCTTTTGAAAGAGAAATCCGGCGAAGTCGTTTTATTCGGAAAGCATTGTAGACCGAAAGGCCGCTTGGGAAAGGTCTGGTATATTCCCCAGGATTTAGACAGTCAGCTATTCGGTGAGGATTTGCTTGACGAACTGACTACCGGTGCAGAAGTCAACCCGGAGCGGAAACAAGCGGCGGAAGAAATCCTGGAGGCCCTGGAACTGACGCCATTCATCAAACAGCATCCCTCTACGCTGTCAGGAGGGCAAAAGCAGCGGCTGGCTCTTGGCGTGGCTCTAATGCACGAAGCGCCGATTATCGTACTGGATGAACCGACAAGCGGGCTGGACGGTACGAATATGCGGAATGTCAGCCGGATGATCCGCAAGCTGGCGAAAATGGGGCGCACCATTATCGTCATTACCCATGACGCGGAGTGTGCGCTTGCCTGCTGTGAGCGGGCAATACGCCTGGAGAACGGCTGCATTACCGATGATTTTCAAATCAGAGGCGCAGAGCTTCTCTTAGACAAAATTGGATATGACAAAAAGGAGGGTTAGAAATGGCACAGCAAAACAAAAAGCAGCCGAAACCGAAAACCGGACTGGCACGCTGCCTGGAACTGGCTTCCGGCCATAAAGGGCTGGTGTTCCTGGCAGGGTTTTTGGCGGCGCTGGCTGCGATCTGTTCTTTTGTTCCGTACTTATCAATCTACTACATCATTCGGGAAATCCTGTTTGTTTACCCGGATATGTCGCTCTTGAATGTTTCCGCAATCTCGACCTGGGGATGGCTGGCCCTGGCTGGAATTTTGGGGAACATCGTATTTTACTTTTTTGCCCTGTTGTGTTCCCACGTTGCGGCGTTTGGAACGCTTTATGAATTGAAGGTGGCCTTTGCCGACCACATCATGCAGATTCCCCTTGGGTATCATCTGACCCTGGGCAGCGGCAAAATGAGAAAGATCATGGATGAAAACATTGAAAGTGTTGAGAAATTCATCGCTCACCAGCTCCCGGACTTTGTGGCCTCTTTGGTCGCGCCGCTTGTTCTGGTTATCATTCTTCTTGGAATTGACTGGCGGTATGGTGTGGTTTGTCTGGTCGGTATTGTTCTGGCCTTTATCGTGCAGTTTGCGGGCTTCAACGGAGAAGCAAAGGAAAAAATGCACCGTTTTCAGACCGCCCAGGAGAACATGAACAGCGCTTCTGTGGAATATGTACGTGGTATGTCGGAGATCAAAGCATTTAATCAGACCGCCGATTCCTTTAAGCGGTTGGGCAAATCCATTACAGACTATACCTCTTTTGTGTTGGAGTACGCATTGGGCTGGCAGAACTGTATGCCTGCTTTTACCACGATCATCAACAATATTTATCTGCTTTTGATTCCGGTGGGCATTCTGATCGGGATGCACACTACGGATTTCAGGGAGTATTCGCTGACATTTATTTTCTACCTGATTATTGTCCATGCGATTTCCGGTGTCCTGAATAAAATCATGTATATCTCTGAGTCCTTTACGCAGATTGACGGCAGCGTGGAGCGTATGGATGAAATCCTGCGTATCCCGGCCCTGCCCGAAAAGAGTACGGCGCAAGCAATCGAAAACTATGGGATTGCTTTCCGGGATGTCAGCTTTTCCTACGAAGCCGATTCCCAGGTCAAGGCCCTGTCTCATGTTTCTTTCTTTGCGGATCAGGGCAAGGTGACAGCCATTGTCGGCCCCTCCGGTGGCGGTAAAAGTACCATCGCCAGCCTAATCTCCCGGTTTTATGATGTGACGGACGGAAGTATTCAAATCGGCGGCGTTGACATTCGGGACATTCCGCTGGATGCGCTGATGGATAAGGTCAGCTTCGTATTTCAGGATACGTTCCTGTTCAAACAGAGCATCCTGGATAACATCCGTATGGGAAATCCAGATGCTACGGAAGAACAGGTGATTGCGGCGGCAAAGGCTGCAAGATGCCATGATTTTATTGAGCAGCTTCCAAACGGTTATCAGACTGTGATCGGCAGTACCGGCGTCCATCTCTCCGGTGGTGAGCGTCAGCGGATTGCCATTGCAAGGGCTATCGTAAAAGACGCGCCCATCATCGTTCTGGACGAGGCTACTGCGTTCAGTGACCCGGAGAACGAGTACCTGATTCAAAAAGCCTTTGAAAAGCTGATCCAGAATAAAACGGTTGTAATGATCGCCCATCGCCTGTCCACGATTCGTAATGCTGACCAGATACTTGTCATGGAAAAGGGCTGCCTGATTGAATCCGGCACCCATGACGAGCTGCTGAAGAAGGACGGAAAATACGCGCAGATGTGGAGCAGCTATACGGAGTCGATCAACTGGAAAATTGGCACAGGAAAGGCGGTGTGATCTATGAGTAAGCTGAAAGAAAAGCTAATGCTGTCGGAGAAAGGCTATTCCGACCTGAAAAAAGCAATTACGGCCTGCACAATAACCAATATCGCGTTATTGCTCCCATCAATGGTAGCCTGCCTGATCTTTTGGGAGCTGTTAAAGCCGTTTACGGGAGAAGCAATTTCGTGGGCCGCGTTGTGGAAGCTGCTGGGCCTAGGGCTGGTGGCGGCTATTCTGGTATTCCTGGCCGCGAAAAACGATTATAGGAAAACCTATATTGCTTCCTATAAGGAGGCCAGCACGACCAGACTTCGGATCGCGGAGCATCTTCGCAAGCTCCCCATGAGCTTCTTTAACACAAAAGATTTGTCCGATATTACCACCAACATGATGGCGGATTGCAGCAGCATGGAATCCATGCTCAGCAGTACCATCCCGCCGCTGATTGCAAATATCATCTCTGTTACCCTGACCTGCGTTTGTCTGGCATTTTTTGACTGGAGAATGGCCCTTGCGATTTTCTGCACAATGCCGGTTACATTCCTTATCATCTTGTGCGGGCGCAAGCTACAACTTCGTCTGTTTGACAAACAGGTGGATGTGAAACTGGAGGCATCTAGCCAGATTCAGGAATACCTGGAAGGTATCAAAATTATCAAATCCTGTGGTCTTGGCGGTTCCCGCTTCGATGCGTTGGATAAAGCACTCCAGGCTATGAGAAAAATCGCCATCAAGGTAGAACTGGCCTCCGGTATTCTGGTTCAGGGAGCCAGCCTGATCCTGCAAGCAGGGCTTGGCATTACTATTTTCATTGGAACGGTGCTGATAACAAACGGTAAAATTGAACTGCTTTCTTTACTGGTTCTACTGATGTTCTCTACGCAAATTTACGGTCCGATCCTTGCCATTCTCTCGCAGTTGACCTCTCTGTTTCACTTGGGGACTGTTACCAACCGTATGCGTACCCTGCTGACCACGCCCACCATGGAGGGCGTGGACAAAGATGTATCCAAATATGACATTGAACTGAAAAATGTCACCTTCGGATATAACCAGGACGATGTTATCAAGGATGTGTCTTTCTCTATTCCCGCTGGCAGCGTAACGGCTCTGGTAGGGCCTTCCGGCAGCGGCAAAAGTACGATTTCCAAACTGATCGCCCGCTTTTGGGATGTAAGAAAAGGCCAGATCACCATTGGTGGTATGGATGTCAGCACCATTGAACCGGAACACCTGATGCGCTGTATGTCCTTTGTATTCCAGGATGTGACCCTGTTCAATGATACTGTTTTTAACAATATCCGTGTAGGCAACATGAACGCTACCGAGGAGCAGGTCATGGCGGCGGCAAAGGCGGCATACTGTGACGAATTTATCCAGAGATTGCCGGACGGTTATCAGACTGTCCTTGGAGAGAACGGCAGCACGCTTTCTGGTGGTGAGCGTCAGCGGATTTCCATTGCCCGCGCGCTGCTGAAAGATGCCCAGATCATTCTTCTGGACGAGGCAACCGCATCCCTTGACCCGGAGAACGAGGTTTTAATCCAGCGGGCCATTGCAAAACTGGTGGAGGGCAAGACGGTCATTATGATTGCTCACCGGCTTCGTACCGTTGTGGATGCCGACCAGATCATTGTCCTCGACAATGGAAAATTGGTGGAATGCGGCACACATGATGAACTGATGAAGAAAAAAGGTTTGTATCACAAGTTGTTCTACATCCAGCAGGAGAGCCTTGGCTGGGCGGTATAACCTTTGAGGATAGGAGGTCCTATGAAGATTCATGCGTCCGGGGAGGATTATCTGGAGGCTGTGCTGATACTCCAAAAGAAGCAAGGCATGGTCCGCTCCATTGACCTTGCCCGGTACATGGGCTTTAGCAAACCGAGTATCAGCCATGCGGTAGGCGTTTTGAAAAATGGAGGTTTTCTGACCATGGATGATGATGGGTTCCTTCATCTGACCGTCATAGGTCGGGAGATTGCCGAGAAAATCTATGAACGCCATTTGTTTTTTACAGAGCAGCTTGTTTTTATGGGAGTTGATAGGAATATCGCCGAACAAGACGCCTGTCGAATTGAGCATGTTATCAGCGATGAGTCGTTTCAAAAATTGAAAGAGACTTTAGAGAACGAAAGAGGTGGTGACAGCATGGGAAATTAGCAGTGCTTGACTTGTCAGAGTCCGGTGGAGATATTGCCGAGAAACTGTTTGTCTTACTTGATGAAAAACAGCAAAAAGAACTGACTTCTTATGTTATTACCAGAAATATACAGGATTGTTCTTTTTCCGGCAGTCTTCCTGATGTCTTCAACAACTCTCCTGCACAGGCAGATTCTATACAGACATTAACAGAAATCCGGGACGGCGATTTGTATTTCTGCCTGGAAGGGAGAACGGTATGTATCCGCGATCAGGAAATTGATCTGACTGCTAAAGAGTTTGATGCTCTCCATCTTCTGATTATCAATCGGAGGCGGGTACTGACTTTTGAAACCATCGCTTACCATGTGTGGGATGAGGATTATA
>OGRG01002233.1_pt1 | contig 11450 bp, 7 predicted proteins | sample 1553501 | NCBI WGS metagenome assembly OGRG01 (sample SAMEA2580018, study PRJEB22360) | human gut metagenome | biome: human gut; feature: human-associated habitat; material: faeces | place: Denmark | collected 2008/2010 | reverse complement strand
GGTGCAGGTGAAATAGCATCTGAACCCTCCGGAATCATACGGGCATTTGATACTTCAACATTTACTTTTTCACCCGGAAGGTGACCGCCGATACCCGGCTTTGCACCCTGACCTATTTTAATTTCAACGAACTTTGAATTATTAAGATAATCTTTATGCACACCAAAACGGCCTGACGCTACCTGAACAACAGCATAATCGCCGAAAGAACGCAAGTCGGGATGAAGACCGCCCTCACCTGTATTAAACAATGTTCCGAGTTCAACGGCTGCCATAGCAAGTGACTTTTGAGCATTAAGTGAAATAGAACCAAAGCTCATAGCCGAAAACATAATAGGTGTTTCAAGCATAACCTGCGGCGGCATTTCAGTGATAGACTTACCTTTCTTTTCAACCTCAATTTTATCAGGCTTGCGACCTAATATAGTACGAATTTCCATCGGTTCACGAAGAGGGTCGATAGACGGATTGGTAACCTGCGATGCATTAAGCAAGATTTTATCCCAATAAATAGGATAAGGCTTTGGATTACCCATAGCGGAAAGAAGAACCGAACCCGTTTCTGCCTGACGGCAGATTTCCTGCTGATAAGAAGGTGTCCAATTCGCATTATCACGATAATCACAAACATATTTTTCTATACGCAATGCTCCTGTCGGGCAGAGGTCAACACATCTGTGGCAGGCAACACAATTTTTTGAATTTACTAATACTGTTTTTCCGTCTTCATCAAAAAAGTGGCATTCATTTGAACACTGACGAACACAGCATCCACAATTTATGCAAAGTTCTTTATCACGAATAACAGTAAATCTGCGTGGAATATAATTTATCATCAGTTCTCATCCTCCTCTTCATCAATTTCAAGCGGAATAAATACAGGCTCTGCACCTGAAACAGACCATACTTCATCAGGATCAGGGCAAATAATTCTGATTGCCGATTCTTCAGAAGCAAAATAAGCACGGTTTCCTTTAGTTGCGGCAGTAAGTGAACGAAGTTTCAGCCTATCGTTAATAGCAAGAAGTCCCTTATTAGAACCGAGAATTACAGAAAACGGGCCATTAACAAGCGCACCGTTATAAATAGAACGAAGATCGGTAAAATATTTCTTTTTATCATCGTCCATTCTGTCAATTTCATCCCATTCAGGTGCTGTAAGTACATCTGCGGCAACTTCAATAGGAAGATTATGATGGCGCAAAAGATGGTCAAAAAGATAAGTGATAACTTCTGTATCTGTTTGCATCGTGCAAATATATCCAAACTGCTCAATATATCTGCGGTTGGCATCATATGATGATATTTCACCGTTATGCACAATTGACCAATCAAGAATATTAAAAGGATGAGCACCTCCCCACCAGCCGGGTGTGTTAGTCGGGAATCTGCCGTGCGCTGTCCAAATATAAGCTTCATATTGGTCAAGCATATAAAATTCGCCTACATCTTCAGGATAGCCTACTGCTTTAAAGCAACCCATATTTTTACCGCTCGAAAAGATATAAGCACCCTCAATTGCATTATTAACTTTAGTTACACACTGTGCAACATATTCAAGTTCATCAAGCCTTGCGTCTTTCATTCGCACACGGTTTGCCTTACCGAAATAACGCCAAATATCAGGGCCTTTTTCGATGCTTGGAACTTGGCGGGTTGGTATTCTCTCCGCAACATCAATATTAAAATGCCTAAAAAGAAAATCTTCGCACTGCTTTCTTGCCTCGTTTGAATCATAGAAAACATGAATAGCGTATTCATCCTTATGTTCAGGATAAATACCATAAGCAGCAAAACCACCGCCAAGACCATTTGACCTATCGTGCATAAGTGCAATAGATTTAATGATTTGAGAACCGTTTATGCGGTTGCCTTTTCTGTCAATAATAGCGGCAATGGCACAGCCTGACGGAATTCTGATTTCTCCCTCTTTCAACATAGTATCCTCTCCTTAAGTTATGTGTAAATAACAATATATTTTATGAACATAATGTTCAATAAATATTGTGTTTTCTTAATTTTACAATAAATAACACTTATTAGTCAATTATACAAATTACAAAATTAGTGCGATTTTTGAGTTATTTTATGTATAATATCACAGTATCCATACAACTTTTAGTATAGTTATTCAGTTTTCAATGTATACGGTTGTATTTTTATTCATATCGCATAAAAGAAAAAGGACTGAATTAACAGTCCCTTTTCTTTGGTAGAAAATAGCAAAAACAATTATATAAAAGAGATTTTACAAATCTGTTTTACACATCATCCTCACCCTGCAAAGCATCATATCCTCTTTCGCCGGTACGAACTTTGACCGCATCTTCAACATCATAGATGAAGATTTTGCCATCGCCGATATTACCGGTATAAAGCACATCCCTTGCAGTTTCAATAACTGTTTCAACCGGAACAGCAGAAACAACCATTTCAAGTTTCATTTTAGGGTTAAGATTCATTTCTTCGATTTCAACACCACGGTATTTTCTGATGTGGCCTTTTTGTATGCCGCATCCCATTACATTTGTAACAGTCATACCGGTAATGCCGATTTCATTCATAGCAGATTTAATTTCTTCAAACTTAGCAGGATTAAATATCATAACAACTTTTGATAAAGCCGGTGATTTTTTAGTCGTATAAGTTTCAACTTCAACTGCCTTTTCAACCGGAGCAAGCGGAGTTGCAGGTACACTTGCTTTTGGAGCTGAAGCTTTGATAGAAGAAGATGTTGCAAAAGCCATAGCCGGCATAAAATCTGCGTAAGCAGACGGAAGATTATGTTCGGTAGCATCAAGGCCTTTGATTTCTTCCTCTTCAGATACGCGAAGTCCGTTAGTTTTCTTAATAATGAAAAATACTATTGTCATAGTAACAATTGTCCAAGCGGCAACACAAACAAGACCTAATAACTGCTTGCCGAGAAGTGAGAAGCCCCCGCCGTAGAAAAGGCCTTGGAATGAATCATTACCCGGTACGGTTGTAGTGGCGAAAAGACCGACTGCAACAGTACCCCACATACCGTTTACGCAGTGAACTGCAACAGCACCGACAGGGTCATCAACTTTAAGCTTAATATCAATAAATTCTACTGCAACAACTACAAGAATACCTGATACAACGCCTATAATACAAGAGCCAAGTGCATCAACAACATCACAACCGGCAGTTACTGCAACAAGACCTGCAAGTGAAGCGTTAAGTGACATTGAAACATCAGGCTTACCGTTTTTAATCCAAGTGAAAATCATAGTTACACAAGTAGCAATAGCAGGAGCACAAGTTGTGGTTACAAATATTGAAGCAAGCTGTGGTCCGCTTTTTGCAGCAGCACCGTTGAAACCATACCAACCAAACCAGAGAATGAACACACCGAGTGCGCCGAGAGTTAAAGAGTGTCCCGGAATAGCTTTAGCAACTTTTTTGCCTGTTTTCTTATCTTCAACATACTTGCCGATACGAGGGCCAACCATAATTGCGCCGATAAATGCTGTGATACCGCCAACCATATGAATTGCACAAGAACCCGCAAAATCGTGGAAGCCGAGATTTGCAAGCCAACCGTTTGGATTCCAAATCCAACCTGCTTCAATAGGATAAACAACAGCAGAAATTACAGCTGAATAAATACAATAGCTTGAAAACTTTGTACGCTCAGCCATTGAACCTGAAACGATAGTTGCCGCTGTTGCGCAAAATACAAGGTTAAATACAAAATTAGACCAATCAAAATTTTGATAATTTGTGAAAACGCCCAAGGTTGGCATACCGCAAAAGCCACCCAAAACTTCTTCACCCATCATAAGACCGAAACCAAGCAATATAAACATCGGAGTACCGATACAAAAATCCATAAGATTTTTCATAATAATATTGCCGGCATTTTTAGCCCTGGTAAAACCTGTTTCCACCATAGCAAAACCGCATTGCATAAAGAAAACAAGAGCCGCACCGATTAAAAACCAAATGCCGAACACTTCACTGTCGACTTTTTCAAGAATAGATGTTATATCCATATATTCTTCCTCCTAAAATTAAATAGTTTGTAATGATAAAAAGAAAATAAAAAAAGAGGCACGACAACACATAACATTGTCGCACCTCATTGTGCTAAAAATATATGTCAAGCCGACACCGGAAAGCGATGCCGGCCTAACAACTGGCATAATTGCCATAAGAGAGGGTTAAGTAAAAGATACAGATTAGTAATTAACCATATATCTGTCGATTTCCCACTGTGAAACCTTTGTTCTGTATTCATCCCATTCAGCTTTCTTGCCTTCGGTATAAGCATTGAATACATGGTCGCCTACTGTTTCTTTAACAAATGGGTCAGCTTCTGAAGCTTCAATTGCTTCTTCAAGTGAACCAGGAAGGCAATCAATACCTTTTGCTGCAAGTTCTTCATCTGAAAGGTCAAATACATTATAATCAACTGCAGGAGCAGGAGTGATTTTATTCTTAATTCCGTCAAGACCTGCTGCAAGGCAAAGAGCCATTTCAAGATATGGGTTACAAGTTGGGTCAGGGCAACGAAGCTCTACACGAGTACCCATTCCTCTTGCTGCAGGAATACGAACAAGACATGAACGGTTAGATGCTGACCAAACAATATAGGTAGGAGCTTCATAACCAGGTACAAGTCTTTTATATGAGTTTACGGTTGGGTTTGAATATACTGCAATACTCTTAACATGCTTTAAAAGACCGCCGATGAAATAATGTGCAACATCGCTCAAGCCGTCTTCGCTTTCAGGATCATAGAAAGCATTAACTACTTTACCGTTAGCATCTTTAGTCATAAGTGACATATTTGTGTGCATACCTGAACCGTTGATACCATAAATCGGCTTTGGCATAAATGTTGCATGAAGACCATGCTTTGTAGCATAAGTTTTAACAACATGCTTGAAAGTCATTACACGGTCTGCTGTTGTCATTACTTCATCAAACTTAAAGTCGATTTCGTGCTGGCCTTCAGCTACTTCGTGGTGTGATGCTTCAATTGTATATCCCATTTCCTCAAGAGCGAGGCAAATATCACGGCGGCAGTTTTCACCATGGTCAATAGGGTTAAGGTCAAAGTAACCACCTTCGTCGCCTGTTGTTGTAGTTGGGTTGCCGTCTTCATCAAGTTTGAAAAGGAAGAATTCACATTCAGGACCTACATTAAAGCTGTAACCCATTTCAGCAGCTTCATCCATAACCTTTTGAAGAACATTTCTTGGGTCACCGAGGAACGGTGTTTTATTATCGGCACAATATACCGAGCAGATAAGACGAGCTGTCTGTGCGTTCTGGTGCTTTCTCCAAGGGAAAATAGTCCATGTATCATAATCAGGATGAAGATACATATCACTTTCGTTAATTCTTACAAATCCATCAATTGATGAACCGTCAAACATACATTCATTGTCAAGTGCTTTTTCAAGCTGTGAGCTTGTGATAGCGACATTTTTCATAATGCCGAAAACATCTGTAAACTGAAGTCTGATAAATTCAACTCCGTTTTCCTGTGCACTTTTAAGGATGTCTTCTTTTGTGTACTTACTCATAGTAAATACTCCTCTCTTGAGTAATTTTGTAAATTAAAGCAAAAAAATAGGCACTCCGAATCAACTCGGAACGCCTTTGTTCTTACTACACTTTCATTATAGCCAGCAGGTATAAATTTGTCAACGATTTTATTCAATTTTGTCAATTTACTGCGTGAGCATCAATTCATGTTAAAACTTTTTGTATGATATGCCAAAAATAAGATACTATGATAAATCAAGATACTTTTCATCAATTACTTTTTTCACGAGTTTATTATAGTATTCAGGTGTTCCGCCTTTTTGTGAATGTGACTTTGCAAGTTCATCTGTATAATCGGAAAGTTTATAAACATCAAATCTAAATTTATCACCGTCTGTTCTGTTATAATGAGTAACAATCGGAATAAACTTACCGTTAACAGTTATTTTTCCGTTTTTCTTTTCAATATCAACACTTGCAATACCGCCGCAAAGCTGGTCAATTTCAATTTGATGTGAAATAAAATTACCAAGCGAATAGTAAACAAGCATTTTGTGGCCGCTTTCATTAGTAACTTCCTTAACCGGCTCAATTACATGCGGGTGACAACCGATAACAAGGTCAACACCCAATTTGCTAAACAAATCGGTGTATTCCTTTTGATAATCTGAAATACCGAAGCTGTTTTCCGTCCCCCAATGCGGAAATACAATTACCACATCGGCATTTGCCCTTGCTTCCTTAATATCTTTAGTTACTTTATCCTTGTCCATCATATTAACAATCCAAGGTTTATCACTCGGAAGGTCAATACCGTTAGTGCCATAAGTGTAATTAAGCAATGCAAATGTAATATTATTTTTTACATAATACTTTATAGTGTTATAACTCTTTTCATCTTCGTTAATACCAAGATAAACAACATCCTTATGCTTTTTAAAATATTCAATTTCATTCATAATGCCTTGTGAGCCTTTATCCATTATATGATTATTGGCACAGTTAAATATATCGAATCCGGCATTTATTGTGGCATCGCCGATTTCCTGAGGAGAATTAAACACAGGATAGCCCGTATATTCAAAATCAGAACCGCCACAGTTTCCTGGTCGATTACGGAAACATCGTATTTTTGAATTACAGGGGCAATGTTTTGGTAAAGCGAAGTATAATCATAACTTCCGTCTTCCTGCTTGCCTGCGTCAATCAATGTATTATGAATAAGATTATCGCCGACAGCGCAAAGTGTAACCTTTCCATCTGAATTTTCGCTTACAGGCTCACTGTTTTGCTCATTAACTGCAGAAACGGAAGTTTCGGCAGTCGGTTCTTTTATATCTTCTGTTCTTGTTAAATGCCCACTCACTGCAAGAACAATCAAAACGAATATTGCAACAAAAATAGGAATAAGTATTATAGGACTGAATTTTTTATTTTTAGACATAATGTCACCTCATATCAGTATTAGCTTAAATATTATATCATATATCAATTTGCAAAACAACAAATTTTTAAGGTGAGAAAATGGCAACAGCATTAACTTATGTGTTTTTTATTATCGGCTTAATTTTAATAATTAAGGGCGGTGATATTTTCGTTGACAGTGCAACAAAACTTGCAAATATGCTTGGTGTTCCTAAATTTATCATTGGCGCTACAATAGTATCAATTGCAACCACACTGCCTGAAATTATAGTAAGTATTCAGGCAACATTAAGCAAAAATGTTGATATGGCGGTCGGCAATGCGATAGGTTCCGTCACGGCAAATACAGCTTTGATTTTAGGACTTTTTATTACATTTATGCCATTTGAAATAAAAAGAAAAGATATTTCATTTAAAAGTATCGCTATGATATTTGCTGTTGTTTTTATAATAATAGGCTGCATAGTAACGCAAAAGAAAGAGCTCAGCTTTAAAGGTGAAGTCGGAGAATATTATTTTCTTTCGGCTTTGGGTGTAACTCTCTTATTTACAGTATTTGCAATATTTATTTTTGAAAACATAAAATGTATAAAAAGCGAAACAAAAAGTGATGAAAGCAAAATATCATACTGCACAAAAGAAAAAGTTAGTTGTATAATTCTTTTTATTTTAGGTGCTGTGGGCATAATATTCGGTGCAAGACTTCTTGTTAAATATGCCACACAAATTGCCATAAGCCTAAATATTTCGCAAAGAGTAATAAGCGTTATCGCAGTTGCTATCGGCACTTCCCTGCCGGAGCTTGTAACGGCTCTTACAGCACTAAAGAAAAAATCCGGCTCACTTTCAGCCGGAAATATACTTGGTGCAAATATAATTGATTTAACTTTAATTCTTCCGATTTGCTCGTTAATTTCAATAGCAAGAGGTACCAGTGAACTTGCGGTTTCACTTTCCTGCGTTAATTTTGATTGTGTAATGTGCTTAGGCGTAATTTTAATAGCTGTTTTGCCTACTATCATCAGCCAAAAATTTCAAAGGTGGCAAGGTATATTACTGCTTATAATTTACGGAATATACATATACTTTGTGGTTAGATAGAACAAAGGGAATGGCAAAAGCCATTCCCTTTAAATATTATTATTTTACTTTAATGTTAACTGTTTTATAAACACCGTTTTGAGCGTAAACATAAATTGTGCATTTACCTTTTTTAACGCCCTTAACTTTGCCTTTTGAATTTACTGTGGCAATCTTAGTATTTGAAGATTCATAGCAAATAGCTCTGTGTCTTCTAATTTTTTTATCCTTCTTGATTTCAGAAGCTTTGATTTTGAAAGTCTTACCTTTCTTAATTGTAGCCTTTGTTTTATTTACCTTAACAGCCTTTGCTACACCGTATTTTCCGCCAAGAGTAGTTGCGTGAATTTTCTTTGACACAGCGGTAGTAACTTTAGCACCGTTAATATTTTTAAATGCTACGATATTGTACTTGTAATAAGTACCTTTCTTAAGCTTCTTTTGAGTATAAGATGTTGTTTTACCTGAAACAACTTTAAGTACTTTGTACTTACTCTTAGCACCACACTTTGCGCCGTAAACAATGTAACCGTCTGCATTCTTAACCTTATTCCACTTTACAGTCACGCTTTTTTTAGTAATCTTAGTGGTTTTTGCTTTTAAAAGACCAAAGTTTGAACCTTTATAATCACCGTCACCCTTAACAGGTGTACCTGTCATTACCTTTTCGGTTAATGATGAAGTCTCACTTGAAATATTATTTTGGGTAAGATAAATATAAATTAACTTGGCTGTTGCAGAATCTACACCGTAACTATTGGCAATTTTGTTTTCACCCGGTGTAAGCGGAGGTGTTGACGGTGTCGGAGTTGCCGGAGTTGATGGTGTCGACGGAGTTGAAGGTGTTGACGGAGTTGATGGTGTTGAAGGTGTTGACGGTTGACTTGGTGCAACATAATTAGGATTAGCAGTACCGCAACCGTTCAAACAAAATTGTGCGTTGTTTGAAAATTTATGTCCTTTTGCATTTACAAAATCGGCAGTTTTTGTGTCACCGCAATTTTTACATTTATAAATTGTATATCCCTGTTCGGTACAGGTCGGTGCTACAACATTTTTAATATATGAATGTCCAAGCTTTGTACCTTCTTTTGTAACAACATCCTTATGGTTACATACAGAACAAATTCTTACGCTATATTCATCTTCTGTACAAGTAGCCGGATGTACTGTCGCCTCTCCGTATTGGTGACCTGTTGGAGATTTAATATCGTTATAAAATTCTTTACCTTCACTGTTTTTGTAAAGTGTATAACCAATTTCAGTACATTTAGGTGGAACTGTTTCAACTAAAGTATATCCTGAAGGTACTGTATATGATGTGTCTACTTTTTTTTCATCGCCGCATCTGCTGCAAACGATTTTCTTTTCAGCTTCAAAATACTGATAGTTATGGCCTGTTGCCTTAATTACTTCACCGCCGGTATGCTTTCCGCACTTTGAGCATTTATATACAGCTTCTTTACCGTCTGCTGTACAGGTAGCTTCTTGTTTTTCTGTTTCTAATAAATAATTGTGCTTAAGAGCAGGAATTACATCGCCGCCTATTGTATCACCGCAGTTTTTACATTTCTTTACTTCAGTTTTACCTGCAGTTTCGCAAGTGGCATCAACCTTTGGCGAATCAACTACATAATCATGACCTGTTTTCTTTTCGCCTACTTCAGTTTTTATTCTGTGGCAAACCGAACATTCGTATATAATCTGTTCGTCCTGTGTACATGTTGCAGGTGTCGAAGATTTCTTTACATAATGGTCATCACACAAAGCCCAGTCTTTATATCCGCATTCTGAACAGGTGCGGATATGACCGTTTTTACCATCTTGTGTAATTTGTGAGTATGCGCCATAAGTATGCGGTGTTTTTGCCGGTACTATTTTCGTTTCAGCATAGTTAACATTTGCACTTGCAGTTTTTTCAACAGCAGGCTGCCATTCAAATGTTACAGTGCAATGGCCTGTTTTATCACAATCTTCATAACTATCACTGAGAACAGGTACAACTATTGTATCTCCTGCTTTATAATAGTTATCTGAAAGAAGATCTGTATTTGAATTTGTAAACTTAATGCGATATTGCTTACTGCTTTCAAGCTTAAGTTTTGCTTTTTCATAAGCACTAACGCGATTTTTAATATCGTTTGCACAATTTGCAACTTTAGCTGCAGTGTCTGATATATCGGTTACATCCTTACCGTCTTTTTGGTTAAAAGATGAATTCGGGTCACAATCATACAAATCCTGTATTGCTTTGTAATACTCATTAACTGCATCAGGAGTATACAATGTCTGGTCAAAACTTTCCAAATCTTTTGCAGCTTCATTTGCAGCTGTAACAATCGGCTTATAGTTTACAACATAAATTGTTGAACTTGACTCTTTTGAATTATTGTCATAAGCAGTTGTAAAATCTACATTACTTGAATTTGTTGTCCAATAAAGTTTTTTAGCCAAAAAACCGTTTGAGATAAAAGAAGTGTCATTATCAATATTTGAATCAATATGAAGAAAACTTGCCAAATCTCTGCTGCCAATATCCGTACCGAATGAATAACATTTATTTGCATTTTCCCCTGTACTGATAAATTCAGTTAAAACCTTTGCTTCAAAACCAAATGGTGTATTATTACCGTACATATTACCGTTGAAATTTTCATTTTGTTCAACTTTAGTTCCGCGCCAAGTATCAGCATAGAAATTTGCGCTGTGAGCCGGCGAAGTGGCATTAGATATACGCTCACTGTCATAAGGTGCAGCATAATAAATAACTCTTCTTCCGTCAATCTTATTTGTGTTTTGTGCTATACACATAATCGGCATATAAGCATCAGTCGTGCCATCCCACATAAGTACAGCTGACGGATAATATGCTCTGAAATCTAAATGATTCTTTTGAAATTGCAAGCAATCAGTTGTACCAACATAAGCGCTCGGCCAATAAAGTACATTTGAAGACGGAGCGTATGACTGCTTATGAAATTTACCGTCTGATGAGCTTACTTCATTAACCTCGGCACTGTTAAGCCAAGAAACTTCACTCATACCCGTCTTTGGTGTAAAGGTTTTTGACGGAGCTGCATGGTACTTTTTGTTTGTTTCGTCAATGTTTGAGCTTACGCTCTTTGCCGTAGCCGCAGATGCAGTAACAGCTGTAAACGGAGTTACAGTCATTATCATTATAAGCGACATAAGGCATGCAATGGTTTTTTTGAATGTAAGCATAGATTATTCCTCCCACATATATAATATAGTTTTAGTATTGTTTTTATATTAACATAAGAAATCATTTTTTGCAATATTCTGTACATATTTTTTTAATGTCATACTGTATTTTTATGCAAAATTTTATACAGTATTTTTACAATGTACAAAAACGACGAAATATAAACAAAAAAGTGCCACAAAAGTGGCACTTTTTATAAGTT
>OGRG01002216.1_pt1 | contig 11543 bp, 8 predicted proteins | sample 1553501 | NCBI WGS metagenome assembly OGRG01 (sample SAMEA2580018, study PRJEB22360) | human gut metagenome | biome: human gut; feature: human-associated habitat; material: faeces | place: Denmark | collected 2008/2010 | reverse complement strand
CGATCGAAGGTGTGATGACAATTAAAAAAGGCAAGCTCCGCGGATATGAATCCTTTGGTATGCTTTGTTCCGGAACAGAGCTTGGATTAAACGAAGATTTATATCCGGGCGCAGGATACAACGGATTACTTGTGTTACCGGAAGATGCCAGAGTTGGAGCAGACGTAAAACCGATCCTTGGAATGGATGACTGGATTTTTGACATTGCGATCACCGCAAACCGTCCTGACTGCCAGAGTATTTACGGTATCGCAAGAGAAGTAGCAGCCGTTCTCGGAAAAGAATGCAAAGAGCCTGCACTTGATTTCACAGAGACAGATGTAAAGAAGGATTTCCATGTAACTGTTTCTGCGAAAGATCTCTGCCCGAGATATATCGCACACTATGTTCATGATGTTGAGATCAAGGAATCTCCTGCATGGATGAGAAGAAGACTGGCATTAGTCGGAATCGGTGGTATCTCCAATATCGTAGATATCACAAACTACGTCCTAAAAGAGTTAGGTCAGCCGATGCATGCATTCGACTATGCATATTTAGAGGGTGACGAGATTAATGTCAGACGTGCAGATGATGGCGAGAAGATCACAACATTAGACGAAAAAGAATTTGAATTAAATAATTCAAATCTTGTCATCTGTGACGGTAAAAAACCGGTTGCACTGGCAGGTATTATGGGTGGTTTGAATTCTGAAATCCAGGACACCACAAAAGAAGTGATGTTCGAGGCTGCAAAATTTGCCCGCGACAACATCCGTAAAAGCTCCAGGGCACTGGGACAGTCCTCTGATTCCAGCGCAATGTATGCAAAGGGTGTTTACGAATACACAACTGTTATGGCAATGAAACGTGCTCTTCATTTAGTAGAGGAGTTAGGCTGTGGTAAAGTTTCTTCCACACACATTGAAGTGTCTACCGGAAACTCCATCGAGCCAAAAGAGATGAAAGTAAGTGTAAAACGTGTCAATGGGGTTCTTGGAATCGAAGTCCCAGATGCTGACATCGTTCGTATTCTTACTGCTTTAAATTTTGCACCGGTCATCAACGGTGATGAGCTGACATTGCAGATTCCTGCTTACCGTGAAGATATGGATTCTTACCCGGATGTGGCGGAGGAAGTGATCCGTATGTATGGCTATGAGCATGTAATCCCAACCTTTATGCCGACTGCGAAAGTGACATTAGGTGGATTAAACTTAAAACAGAAGACAGAACTTAAAATCAAACGTGCACTCTGTGCAGCAGGAGCTTATGAGGGAATTCATTACTCCTTCTTCTCACCGTCTGATCTGGATCTGTTAAGACTGCCGGAAGATGCAAAAGAGAGACATGCAATCCGTCTGATCAATCCAATTAATATTGATCTTTCACTGATGAGAACTACACTTGCACCGCAGATGATCCATGCGATGGCAAGAAACCAGAAAAAAGCAATTTTAGAGGGAAGAATCTTCGAACTTGGAAATGTATTTATTCCAAAAGATCTCCCACTTACGGAGTATCCGGATGAGAGAGAGACACTGTGCGTTGGATTATTTGGCGAGAAGGAATCTTTCTACACATTAAAAGGATTTGCAGAGACGGTTGCAGATGCACTGAATATTACATTCACATACGAGGCAGCCGAGAATACATTCCTTCATCCATATCAGACAGCAGAGATTTTCTGTGAGGGTGAGAAAGTCGGATATCTTGGAAAGGTTTCTTACGAGATCATGGATGAACTTGATATGCGTGTACCGGCTTACGTCATGGAGATTGATCTTGCATCCCTGAAAAAATGGTATGGAAAAGAGCAGATCTTTACTCCGTTGCCAAAATATGCAGAAGAAAAACGTGATTTCGCATTTGTGGTAGACAAAAACATCACCTGTGCGCAGATTGAAAATGGTATCAAAGAGGCCTGCGATTATGTCACAGATGTAACATTATTCGATGTCTACGAAGGAATCCAGCTTGGACCGGATAAGAAGAGCATGGCATTCTCAGTTGTATTTACTCCGGCTGACGAAGAATTCACAACGGAAAGAGTGGAAGGTTTTGTCAAGAAAATCTTAAAGAACTTAGAGAAAACACTTGATATCAGGCTTCGTGCATAATATGATAGAAACATGGCAAAGAGTCGCAGCAGCGGCTCTTTGTTATGTACAGAAAATGCTAATAGATGGAGAACAATCATGGATGTAAAAGATTTTTATTATGATCTTCCACAGGAACTCATTGCACAGGATCCATTGGAGGATCGTTCCAGCTCCAGACTGATGGTTTTAGATAAGATCACAGGAGAAGTGGAACACAGACATTTTAAGGATATTACAGAGTATTTAAGACCGGGCGACTGCCTTGTCATTAATAACACAAAGGTAATCCCGGCACGTCTTTATGGCGTGAAGGAAGGTACCGAGGCCAAAATCGAAATCCTTCTCTTAAAAAGAAAAGAAAATGATATCTGGGAAACACTCGTAAAACCGGGAAAGAAATGCAAGATCGGAACGAAAATTGTTTTCGGCGAAGGGATTTTGACCGGTGAAGTTGTCGATATTGTAGAGGAAGGCAACCGGCTCATCCAGTTCCATTATGAAGGGATTTTCGAAGAGATATTAGACCGGCTTGGCCAGATGCCACCGTACATTACACATCAGCTTCAGGATAAGAACCGTTACCAGACAGTCTATGCCAAATATGACGGATCCGCTGCAGCTCCGACAGCAGGGCTTCATTTCACACCGGAATTGTTGCAGCAGGTGCGTGACATGGGGGTAGAAATTGCGGAAGTAACACTGCATGTCGGACTTGGAACGTTCCGTCCGGTCAAGGAAACAGATGTGTTAAAGCATCATATGCATTCTGAATTTTATAAAATCGAACAGTCAGAAGCGGATAAGATCAATAAAGCGAAAAAAGAAGGCCACCGTGTCATTGCAGTGGGAACAACAAGCACCAGAACTTTAGAGTCTGCTGCGGACGAGAATGGTTTCCTCACAGAAAAAAGCGGATGGACAGAAATTTTTATTTATCCGGGATATCAGTTCAAAGTCATCGATGCACTGATCACTAATTTCCATCTGCCGGAATCCACACTGGTAATGCTTGTATCCGCACTTGCCGGAAGAGAACATGTACTGGCAGCCTATGAGACCGCAGTAGAAGAAAAATATCGTTTTTTCAGTTTTGGCGATGCGATGTTTATTGTAGACCGGGAGTCTTAAAACTACTTGTAATCGCAAAGAACTTGTTATACAATTATCTTAAATATTTCATGAAGGAGAAGTGAGGTATGGAGGAGCGGAGAAAGCATAAGAGACTTGATCTGGAAGTCATGGTTGAATTAGAACGATTAGATGAAGAAAGCGTGACCACTTTGAAATATGTCCATGTCGAGGTGACAGATATTTCAAGAAGCGGTCTCGGATTTAAGTCGAAGGCAGATCTTGAGATTGGGAGCTATTACGATACAAGGATTCAGATCTGGACGAAAGAAGTTGTGGATGCTGTTATTGAAATCGTCCGGAGAGATGCTTTGCCGGAGGGCGGTTATAAATATGGATGCAGGTTTATTGGGATGACGGATACTGACGCACTCAAGATAGATATTTACCAGATATTTAATGATCTGTAAAAGAACCGGGGATCCGATACTACAATGCAGGAGTATATCGCTATGTCGTTTCAAAAAGTAAAATCATCTACATCACGGTGTTTTGATATCAGCACAGCAGCATTGCATATCATTGCAATGCTGTTCATGCTGATGGATCACCTTTGGGCAACACTTCTTCCGGCGCAGGAATGGCTGACCTGTGTTGGCAGGATCGCATTTCCGATTTTTGCATTTATGTCGGTAGAAGGTTATTTTCATACCCATAATTTCAAAAAGTACTTATTGCGAATGCTGGTTTTTGCAGTGATCTCAGAGATACCGTTCGATCTGATGTATGGTGGAACATGGTTTTATCCGGTCCACCAGAATGTGATCTGGACGTTTATCCTTGGTCTTTTAGGAATCCATATAATGGAAACAGTACGAAAGAAAAAGAAAACACCTGTTTTTGTACTGACAGCCATACTGGTTACGATTGCCGGAGGTTTACTCGGGACACTGACAATGGTGGATTATTATGGAATCGGAGTACTGACTGTTTTTATTTTTTACTTTTTCCGCGGACGCAAATGGTGGTGTCTGCTTGGTCAAATTGTGGCTCTTTATTGGGTAAATGTGGAATTGCTTGGCGGATTAATGTATCCGGTCCGTTTGTTCGGCATGGAGTTTGAACTTTGCCAGCAGGGTCTTGCATTGCTTGCATTAGTGCCAATCTGGCTGTATCGTGGACGACAGGGATATCACAGCAAACCATTCCAGTATTTCTGCTATGCATTCTATCCGGTCCACATGCTCATTCTTGTGCTGATACTGGGCTTTGTGAACCGGTGATCTGTCTGATGTTGACCGGTCAAGAGAATATTTTTAATTTGTTGTCTCCCGGCGGATAAGGATAGGCGTAATTTGTTTATGGATCGGTTCTGCCAGCGGAACTGGTTTTCTCTTTTTACGTTCTTCCATCTGCTGCACTAATAATTCCATGGAGGTGTGTGCGATCACATCGATTTGCTGTCCAATGGTTGTGATCGGCAAAATAGCTTCACTGGCAATCGGAGAGTTGTCAAACTCTACCAGTTCATATGTGTCAGGGAGACATCCATATTTTTGAAAGATTAGATTCAGGAACATATTTGCATAGGTGTCGTTCGCAAGAAAGACACCTTTTTTTTGTCCGGGATATTTTTCATCGATATCAGCAAAGATGATTTTCATTTGTGAAAAGAGCTCCTGATAAGAATCTCCACACACATTAAGATTTAATTCATAAGGCACATGATGTTCTTTACAGGTGTCTTCAAATGCACGAATTCTGTTGTAGGCAGGAATAATCTTTGGCACATCTGCATTAATATGAATCAGCACATCACAATGGTCACGGATCAAAAGTGATGCAGCCTGCAGAGCTCCCATATAATTATCAGTTGTGACACTGCAGATATGTTCTGCCTCACGTTCAATTGCTATGACAGGAATCTGATAAGAAGCAAGCTTTTCGGAAGAAAGCGTATGGCTTAATACGATCAGGCCTTCGATCTGATAAGACATCAATTCTTCAATATACTGCTCCTCCTCATCCGGTCCGTTATCACTGACAAAAACAAGAAATTTATAATGATAATCACGGTAGCTGGAAAGAAGCTGGGTTAACATTTCTGAGTAGTAGTGAAGGTAAAGATTTGGTACGATAATCCCGATAAATTCACTTTTCCCATTTGCGAGCACCTTTGCGAGTTTGTTCTTTTTATATCCTAAATCCTCAAGAGCCTGAGATATTTTTTCCTGATTTTCAAGTGTCAGTGAATCCGGATGATTAAAATATCTTGAAATTGTAGTTTTGGAAAAATGCGTGTATTCTGCAATGTCAGCAAATGTCACTTGTTTTTTCGCCATAAGTATCTGTCTCCTTTACGCATTGTCTATTGTATTTATCAGTATGTTAAAATATGAATCGTTTCGTTACAGTTTCATATTACACATAGTATAGCAATTAAGTTCTGGAATATCAATAAAAAAATAACTGGTTACGTAACTGGTTACTTTAATTTGAAAAAGTGTTGACATCTATTGGAAAATAGGTTATTATCCAATTATAAAGTAACCGGTTACTTTACCGGTTATACAACAAGACTAAATGGAGGAATAGTGTATGAAAAGAGGGTTGAAACAAAAAAAGTCTACAGGCAGACAAACGCTTGTAAGTAAAGTTTCCTATGTCAAAAGAAACTGGCAGCTGTATGTGTTTTTCCTGATGCCGGCATTGGTGTTAACAATTATATTTAAGTATCTTCCGATGGGTGGGCTGCTCATCGCATTCGAAGATTATAATGTAATTAAAGGTGTTTTTGGAAGTCCCTGGGTAGGGTTGGAATACTTCAAACGGTTTTTATCCTCACCGGATTTTATGAGTTATCTGTTAAACACATTAAAACTCAGCATTTATGGACTGCTTTGGGGTTTTCCGATTCCAATTATCCTGGCATTATTACTGAACCGGATCCGTAAGCAAGGTATAAAAAAGAAAATACAGCTTTTAATCTATGCACCTAACTTTATTTCCGTTATCGTACTCTGCGGTATGGTACGTATGTTTTTATCACCGGTTGGTCCGATGAACCGTATTCTCGGTATCACTACAAATTGGATGACAATGCCGACTGCCTTCAGGACAATTTATATTGCAAGCGGAATCTGGCAGGGAGCAGGATGGGCATCCATCATGTACACGGCAGCTTTAGCCAATGCCAGTAAAGAATTAGAAGAAGCGGCTGTTATGGATGGTGCAAATCTGCTGCAGCAAATCTGGTATGTCGAGTTGCCGGCCATTAAAGATATTATTGTAATTCAGTTTATTTTACAGGCCGGAAACATTATGAGTATCGGATTTGAAAAAGCATATGCATTACAGACGGATATGAACCTTCCAGCATCTGAGATTTTATCAACTTATGTGTATCGGATCGGACTTCTGAACGGAGATTATGGCTACTCAACGGCTGTCGGATTGTTCAACTCTATCATTAATGTTATTTTATTGATTTTCGTAAATTTTGTAGTAAAGAAAATAAACGATGGAGAAGGATTATAGGAGGATGAAAAGATGGAAACATCAAGAAAAATAAAATATTCGAGAATTGACCGTCTGATTTTAGGTATAGCATATGCGCTTCTCGGTTTGTTTGTTCTTTCGATTGTTATACCTTTGATATATGTAGTTCTGGCATCTTTTATGGATCCGACTGTTTTAAATAATCAGGGACTGAGTTTTCGGATAAAAGACTGGACATTAGATGCATACCGGCGTGTTTTAGAGAATGAAATGATATGGAGAGGATTTTTTAATTCATTTTTCTACTCGCTGGCGTTTACTGCAATTTCTGTTTTTATAACACTTCTTGCAGCTTATCCGATGTCAAAAAAAGAGTTTGTCGGCAGAAATTTTTTTAATGTAATTTTTCTGATCACTATGTTTTTTGGTGGTGGAATGATTCCGACATTTATATTAATCAACCGTTTACATATGGTGAATACTGTATGGGCTATTTTAATACCCGGAGCATTCAATGTATGGAATATGATTCTTGCAAGAACTTATTACCAGTCAATACCAAAGGAACTCAGAGAGGCGTCATCCATTGATGGTGCAAATGAAATCCAGCATTTTTTCAAAATTATGATTCCGGTGTGTAAACCAATCATCGCAGTACTGGCACTCTGGTCTTTTGTTGGAATGTGGAACAGCTATTTTGATGCACTGATTTATTTGAATGATGCAGATCTCCAGCCATTACAGCTTGTGCTTCGTTCCATTCTTGTACAGAATACACCACAGCCTGGAATGATCGCTGATATCCAGAGTACGGCTGAGATGGCAAAAGTAGCGGAACAGTTAAAATATGCGACTATTGTTGTGTCAAGCTTACCATTATTAATTATGTACCCATTTTTCCAGAAATATTTCGATAAAGGAATTATGGTTGGATCTGTAAAAGGTTAAAGAAGGGGGACTTCCTATATGCGTAGAAAAATAAATAGAATGTTGTCATTCGGGCTTGCACTGATCATGATGTTTAGTATAGCCGGCTGCGGAAGCAATGCACAGCCACAGGCAGAGATAGATCCGGACACTCCGGTTTCCGAAGTACAGTTTCCGTTAAAAGAAACTGAGGAATTATCCTTTATTACCAGTGCACCGGCAACCTCAACGCAGGATCCGAATGAAAGGATCATTTTTCAAAGACTTGAGGAACAGACGAATGTGCATATTAAATGGACGTGTTTTGTATCGGATCAGTTTTCTGATAAAAAAAATCTTGCATTAGCACAATTTGGCAATCTGCCGGATGGCTTGTTTAATGCCGGAATGAGTGATTACGATCTGCTTCGTTATGCAAAGCAGGGGATTATTATTCCCCTTGAAAATCTGATCGATAAATATATGCCAAATCTTCAGGCTGTATTTGAAAAATATCCGGAATACCGCACCATGTGTACCGCACCGGATGGACATATTTATTCATTTCCATGGATCGAACAGCTTGGTGCCGGTAAAGAAGCCATACAGGCCATCGGAGATATCGCATATATCAATAAAAAATGGCTGGATTATCTCGGATTGGAAATACCGACAACAACGGATGAACTGGAACAGGTATTAATTGCATTCCGGGATCATGCAGATGAATTGCAGGAAGAATTTGATATTGAAGGTGATGTGATACCGATGTCCTTTATTATCAACAATGGAGATCAGGATCCCGCCATTCTGATCAATGGATTTGGAGAAGGCTATGGTGATACCGGGGATCATTTTGCCGTGACGGATGAGGGAAAGGTCATTTACACAGCTGTTCAGGAAGGGTATAAAGAAGGCATTGAATGGCTGCATAAATTAGTAACAGAAGATCTTATAGATCCGGAAGCGTTCACGCAGGAATGGTCTACCTATGTTGCAAAAGGTAAAAACCACCGATATGGTCTTTGCTTCTCCTGGGATATTGCAAATACTGATAACAATGTTGATTATGTAATGCTCCCTGCACTTACAGGTCCGACGGGTGTGCGGAATATCACAAGACAGAACAATAGTGAGACCAGTGGTTTTGACAGAGGACGCTGTGTACTTACGACCAGTTGCAGAAATACTGCACTGGCAGCAGCATGGATCGATCAGATGTATGCACCATTACAGTCTCCACAGAACAATTGGGGCAGTTATGGAGAGACAGATTCCTTTAATATTTTTGAATTATCTACAAACGAAAAAGGTGACCCGATGTTAAAGCATATGGATTTAGGCGACCAGTCTCCGGTAGAAGTCCGCGAGGCACAGTCAGTCAATGGTCCGCTTGCCATCTTAAATGAATATTATGGTGAGTATGTAACACAGCCGGAAGATGCAAAATGGCGGCTTGACAATATGCATGAGACATATTTGGCAGATATGAACAGTAAATACGTTTATCCGAATGTATTTATGAGTATAGAAGACACGAATAAGGTGTCGCAATATGACACAGATATTAAAAAATATGCCGAACAGAAAAAAGCCGACTGGATTTTAAATGGCGGCATAGAAAAGGAATGGGATTCCTATCTTGAAAAAATGGAAAAATATGGATTGTCAGACTATCTTTCTATTAAGCAGAAATACTTTGACAACTATCAGAAATCATTATCAGAATAATCAGGAGAGAAATAATATGAGCAATATGTTAGAAAAAGCCAGAAAATACGAGACAGAAAAAATTGCTGCTACAGATCCGCAGACAAAACCTTTATTTCATGTTTCTGCTCCAACCGGATGGATCAACGATCCAAATGGATTTTCGTTTTACGATGGACAGATACATCTGTTTTATCAATATCATCCATATAACAGGGAATGGGGACCAATGCACTGGGGACATAGCGTTACGTGCGATATGATCCACTGGGAACAACTTCCAGCGGCACTTGCTCCGGATGAAGAATATGATAAAGCCGGATGCTTTTCAGGAAGTGCGATCGAAGCAGATGGTAAACATGTACTTGTATATACAGGAGTAACCAGAATAAAACAGCCTGACGGAAGTGAGCAGGATCGTCAGAATCAGTGTATTGCATTTGGTGATGGAAAAGATTATCAGAAATATGACAAAAATCCTGTCATGACCGGAGAAATGCTTCCAGAGGGATGCAACAGGGTAGATTTCCGTGATCCGAAGATCTGGAAAGAAAATGATACCTATTATATGATCGTTGGCAATAAAAATGAAAATCAGATCGGACAGGTTGTGTTATGTTCAAGCAAAAATCTGACTGACTGGAAATTTGAAACAATTCTTGCTTCAAACGAAAGCGGAAAAATTGGTACAATGTGGGAATGTCCGGACTTCTTTCAGCTGGGCAGTAAAAGAGTGCTGATCTGTTCACCGCAGGATATGAAAGCGCAGAAATATGAGTTTCATAATGGACATAACAGTGTTTATTTTCTTGGGGACTATGATGAAAAAACACATACATTTGTAAAAGAATTGCCGCATGCACTTGATTATGGAATGGATTTTTATGCACCGCAGACAACTGAACTGCCGGACGGCAGACGTATTATGATCGCATGGATGAAATCCTGGGATGCATGTGTGATTCCAAATTCACAGGTTTGGCAGGGAATGATGACTCTGCCGAGGGAATTGGAATTAAAAGATGGTAAAATCTGGCAGACACCGGTGCGTGAAATTGAAAAGTATCATAAAAATCCATGTCGATATGATCATGCAGAAATAAATCAGAAAACAACACTGTGTGGAATTGAAGGCCGGACGATCGACCTTACCGTTTTACTGGAAGAGGATGAATTTCAAACATTTTCCATGAAACTTGCCGCAAATAAGGAATATGAAACAAGCTTTACTTATCATAAGGCTGAAAATATGCTTGAGATCGATCGCACTTATTGCGGTGTGACAAAAGATGTTGTCTGCGTGCGGAAACTGAAGATTTCAAATCCGGAAGGGCTTAAGAAAATGAGATTTATTTTGGATCGTCAGTCGATCGAACTATTCCTGAACGATGGGGAACAGGTTGCGACAACAGCTATCTGTACACCGTTGGAAGCACAGGAAATTCATTTCTGCAGTGACAAAAAGATGCATATAAATGTTGAAAAGTATGATATAATGAGTGCAAGTGAGAAGAATGCATTTATGCATTCGGCGAACGACGAAATTATTGAGTGATGAAATCACGATATAGTAAAATTATAAAACAAAAACAACTATCAGACACGGAGGAAAAGGTATGGATGTTGTAGCTTTAGGCGAATTACTCATTGATTTTACTGAGAATGGGATCAGCAGCCAGGGAAATCCATTATTTGAGGCAAATCCGGGTGGTGCACCATGCAACGTACTGGCAATGTTGACAAAGCTCGGACATAAGACAGCTTTTATTGGAAAAGTAGGAAATGATTTTTTCGGAAAACAGCTGGAACAGACGATTATGGAAGTCGGGATTGATGCATCAGGCTTACAGAAAGATGATGACGTACATACGACGTTAGCACTGGTACATACTTATCCGGATGGAGACAGGGATTTTTCGTTTTACAGAAATCCTGGTGCAGATATGATGCTGACAGAAGAGGAAGTCCCGGAAGCGTTGATAAAGGGAACACGAATCTTTCATTTTGGCACACTGTCCATGACACACGAAGGTGTACGAAATGCAACAAAAAAAGCACTTCGTGCTGCAAAAGAAGCTGGTGCTGTCATTTCCTTTGATCCGAATCTGCGCGAGCCGCTCTGGAACTCCTTAGATGAAGCAAAAGAACAGGTGCTTTACGGATTAGGACAGTGTGACATTTTAAAGATTTCTGATAACGAGATTCAGTGGCTGACCGGAGAAGAAGATTTCACAAAGGGTGTACATTGGATCCTTGAGAGATATCATATTCCACTGATCC
>OGRG01002195.1_pt1 | contig 11651 bp, 8 predicted proteins | sample 1553501 | NCBI WGS metagenome assembly OGRG01 (sample SAMEA2580018, study PRJEB22360) | human gut metagenome | biome: human gut; feature: human-associated habitat; material: faeces | place: Denmark | collected 2008/2010 | reverse complement strand
CCCCGCCGCAGTGAAAAAATGATTTGCTGCCTCCATGAACGCAAGAGCACCCTCGGATGAAAGATTTTTCATATTTTTTGTAGAACCGAGATAAAAATCATTTTTCACCTTTGTGAAAAATCCATCTATCTTTTACGGCAGAAATATGGTATAATGACATCATGACGAAAACGATTTCACACTCTTTTTGTGCGAAAATTCACCCATTCTGACTTCATAAAAAGGAGCGTTGATTCAGATGTATGATGTGACTGCAATCGGGGAAGCCCTGATTGACTTTATTCCAGCACAGCGGGACTGTGCCTTAAAAGAAGTAGAATCTTTCACCCGTGTTTGCGGCGGAGCACCAACCAATGTTGCTGCGGTTGTCGCAAAATTACAGGGAAATGCTCGCCTGCTGACGCAGGTCGGCAACGATGCGTTCGGTGATTATATTGTCGATACCATTCAAGCTTGCGGTGTCAAAACAGACGGCGTTTGCCGGACAGATGCTGCCAATACTGCCCTCGCTTTTGTTTCCTTAAAAGCAGATGGCAACCGGGATTTTTCCTTCTATCGGAAACCCAGTGCAGACTTGCTCTTACAGCCGGAACAGATTCAGCCGATTTGGCTGGAAGAAACCGGTATCCTGCACTTCTGCTCGGTTTCTCTGGTCGAATCCCCAATGAAAGAAACCCACAAAGCCGTTTTAAAACTGGCAAAGAAAAACCATGCCATCATCAGTTTTGACCCGAATATCCGCCTGCCGCTCTGGTCTTCTGCGGAAGCTTGTCAGGAAACCGTTCGGGAATTTCTCCCCGATGCGGATTTAGTCAAGCTCTCTGATGAAGAATGCTTCTTCGTCACAGGCAAGCATTCTATTTTAGATGCAGCGGACTGGCTATTTGAACAGGGCTGCAAAATGGTACTCTATTCCATGGGAAAAGAAGGTGCTATGATTTTAACACCGCATTTCTCCAGCCATGTAGAGAATCCGGAAGTTCGGGTAAAAGATACCACTGGGGCTGGCGATGCCATCATTGGTGCATATCTGTACTGTCTAGCAAAAAATCATATCACCGTTTCGCAGCTGGCGGACTGCCTGCCAGAACAGGTGCAGGAATGGCTAACCTTTGCCGTTTATTATGCAAATTATAGCATTACAAAAAGCGGTGCAATTGCATCCTATCCGGACTATACCACATTCGTGAAATGGATGCAGGAAAAGAGAAAGAAAGCTCATTGAATCTCACTTTTTTGAAAAAAATTCCTTGGTTAAAGATTTTAAAAATGACAGTCGGTGCAGTTCTGGCAATGGAGCTCGCTGGACTGCTGCACTTAGAATATGCTGCTTCTGCCGGAGTCATTGCATTTCTGACCATTCAGGACACCCGACAGGAAACCAGCAGCAGTGCTCTGCGAAGAGGCATTGCCTTTTGTATCATGACACTGCTCTGCTTGCCCATCTTCTCCCTTTTGGGAAATCGACCGTGGGCGTTCGGCATATTCTTTCCCCTATTTCTATTGATTTGTTTTACCTGCCGCATGGAGGATTCCATCGCCGTCAATACCGTCTTGGCAACGCATTATATGGCAGCTGGCGGCGTATCGCTGCCCATGCTGAAAAATGAATGCGGTTTGCTGTTGGTTGGCGTTGGTCTGGGTATTCTGCTCAACAGTTTTATGCCAAATAACTTGCGGCGAATTCAAGCCAAACAATCCGAACTGGATACCGAATTGCAGCAGATTCTGCATCGCATGGCAATTCATGTTCTAAAGACGGAACATCCGGATTATGACGGCAGCTGCTTCCATCGCACGGATCAACTATTGACCGAGATGGAACAGGAAACCGTTCGGTTTATGCGAAATCATTATCTCGAACAAGACCTCTATTTCATGCAGTATCTGATGATGCGGCGAGAACAATGTGAGATTCTGCGGATGATTTACCGGCAAATCTGCAAATTGACCTTGATTCCCACGCAGGCAAAGCCGCTTTCTGATTATCTACAGACCATCAGCGACCAGTATCATGAAACCAATGATGCTGTGGCTCTGCTGGAAGAATTGGATGCTCTGCATCGGTTCTATCAGGAACAGCCGCTGCCGGAAACAAGAGAACAGTTTGAAAATCGTGCGATTTTATACGCCATTTTATCCGATTTGCGTTCTTTGCTGCAAATCAAGCAGCAGTTCTCTGTGTCATTACCGAAAAAAGGACGAGGTTCTTCGTCTTTTTATAGAAAACAGAATTTCAAAACAAATTAAAACTCATTGGAAAGGATGAATTTTTATGCGTATTTTAGTATTCGGCGGTGCTGGTTACATCGGCTCTCATACCGCACTCGAACTGATTCGTGCTGGCGAAGAAGTTGTTGTTGCTGACAACCTGCAAACCGGTTTCCGGGCTGCCATTCCGGAAGGTGCAACCTTCTATCAGGGCGACATCCGTGACCGTGCATTCCTCGATGACCTGTTCACCAAGGAAAAGATTGACGCTGTGATTCACTTCGCTGCTTGCTCTCTAGTTGGCGAAAGCGTCAACCTGCCGCTGAAGTATTATGACAACAATCTCTGTGGTACAAAGGTACTGCTGGAAGCAATGGTGGCACACGATGTCAAGAAAATTGTTTTCTCTTCCACCGCTGCTACTTACGGCGAACCGGAAAATATTCCGATTCTGGAAACCGACCGCACCTGTCCGACCAACCCATATGGCGAAACTAAGCTGGCAATGGAAAAGATGTTCTATTGGACTGCAAAGGCACACGGTCTGCGTTATGTTTCCCTCCGGTATTTCAACGCTTGCGGTGCAGATAAGACTGGTACAATCGGTGAAGCACACAATCCGGAAAGCCACCTGATTCCGCTGATTCTGCAAGTTCCGAACGGCAAACGGGAAGCAATCTCCATCTTTGGTACAGACTATGATACACCAGATGGCACTTGCATTCGGGACTACATCCATGTCACCGACTTGGCACAGGCTCATATTCTGGCGGTTCGTTATCTCCAGGATGGCGGCGAAAGCAATATCTTCAATCTGGGCAACGGCATCGGCTATTCTGTTCGGGAAGTTATCGAAACTGCAAGAGCCGTCACCGGTCATCCGATTCCGGCAATTGAATCCCCGAGAAGAGCTGGCGACCCGGCAAGACTGGTCGCATCCAGCCAGAAGGCAAGAGAAGTTCTGGGTTGGGATCCGCAGCACGCAAGTTTGGAAGAAATCATTGGCGATGCTTGGAGATGGCACAAGAATCATCCGAACGGCTACGCTGAAGTATAAGAATAAGAACTGCTTTTGGATTCATTTTCCATTCACTTGTATTTTATCTATTTTTTACAAATTTTGTCATCTATTACAAACTGCACGAAGAAATTCGTGCAGTTTTTGTTTGAAAAGTCAAAACTTTGTAGAACATTTGAAAACTTAACATTTATTTTACGCTGATGTTACAAAGCAATCCACTTTTTCTCCTATAATGAAAGAGATAGCATAAAATCGCTTTTTTTGAAAAAATAAGCGAAATATTGAAAATAGGATGTGCTTGCGGATGGATATTTTTTCTTTTCTCACCCTGTTTGGCGGTCTGGCATTCTTCTTGTATGGCATGAACGTCATGTCCTCTGGTTTGGAAAAGCTGGCGGGCGGTAAACTCGAAGTGATCCTGCAAAAAATCACTTCAAACAAATGGAAAAGTCTGCTGTTCGGGGTCGGCATCACCGCCGCCGTGCAGTCTTCCTCAGCGGTTACGGTCATGTTGGTTGGTTTGGTCAACTCCGGCATTATGCAGCTTGGACAAACCATTGGCATTCTCATGGGCTCTAACATTGGTACAACCTTAACCGTCTGGCTGCTGGCACTGTCCGGCATCAGTGGGGAAAGCGTTTTCCTGAAGCTCATTAAACCGGAATCATTCTCCCCTGTATTGGCTCTCATTGGTATCATTATGATCATGACTGCCAAGCACAACAAAACCAAAGATATTGGTCGTATCTTAGTTGGATTCTCTGTTCTGTTCACTGGCATGATGATGATGGGTGAATCGGTTGAACCGCTGAAAGATTCTCCATCATTCTCCCACATTTTGACCGCATTCAATAACCCATTGGTCGGCGTGCTGGCTGGTGCAATTATTACTGCTGTCATTCAGAGTTCTGCTGCCTCTATCGGAATTTTGCAGTCCCTCTCGATTACAGGTCATATCACCTATGGTATGGCAATCCCGATTATTATGGGACAGAATATCGGTACTTGTGTCACTGCCCTGATTTCCAGCATTGGTGTTAACCGCAGTGCACGAAGAGTTGCTGTCATTCACATCGCATTCAACTGCATCGGCACAATTATTTTGCTGCCAATTCTGTATTTGGTCAATGCGTTTGTAGACTTCGTCTTTATGGACTGGACGATCAGCTATGCTGGCATTGCTCTGGTGCACACCATCTTCAATGTGGTTGTTACGTTCTTGCTGCTGCCGTTCTCGAAGCTGCTGGAAAAGCTGGCATATCTGGTTATCAAGCAGCTGCCGGAAGAAACCCAGAAGGAACAGCTGATTTTGCCGGGAGAAATCCTGCTGAATACGCCAGCCGTTGCCATTGAAGCTTGCCGCACTTCTGTCAATGACATGGCACGCCTTGCAGAAGATACCATTCTGAAAGCTCTCAGCCTGCATGACAACTATTCAGAATCTGTTGCACATGCTGTTTCCAAACAAGAAAAACTGTTAGACCAGTATGAGGACAAGCTGAATGCGTATATTGTCCGTATTTCCAAACATAGTATTGCCTCTTCGGATAATCGTACGGTTTCCAAGATGCTGCATGGAATTGGAAACTTCGAGCGAATCGGTGACCATGCTTTGAATGTCGCACAGTCTGCACAGGAAATGCATGACAAGCAAATTTCATTTTCTACCGAAGCAAAGTCAGAATTACAGACAATGCGAGCAGCTCTGACGGAAACGGTTCATCTGGCATTTGATGCGTTCTGCAAAGATGATTTGAATTTGGCTCATCAGGTCGAACCAATGGAAGAAGTCATTGATACATTCAATATGAGAATGAAAAAGAAACACATCGAACGGTTGCAAAAAGCTGCTTGTACTGTGGAATTGGGTTATATTTTCCAAGATCTCCTCACAAACTTTGAACGAATTTCCGACCACTGCTCCAACATCGCAGGATGTCTGATTGAAATTGAAGAAAATCGGGATATGCATGAATATCTACATGAACTGAAGAAGTCAGACGAATCATTCCAGGAACAGTATCATGCAAATCTGGAACGATATATGATGCAATTGCAACAATTTATGGAACAAAATCAGCAAACCGCAGAACCTGTAAAAAGCAAATAATTTCCCTTTTTTCAAGAAAATAGCACTTTGGCGGAATCTTTTCAGATTCCGCCATTTTTGTATAAAAAGAACAGTTCTTTATAAATAAAGTGTACGATTCTTTCGTAAAAAGTACAGTGGAATTGTAAAACTTCTCGGAGGGGATTGACTTTTTTGTCGAATGGGCGTATACTAAAAATAGAGGAAAACTCAAAAAACGAGTAAAAAAACCGCCGTATTTTCGGCGGAAATGATAGAAAGGGATGGAACATATGTATACTAAGAAAAAGGGGCTGGCTGCACTCATCGCAGCTGTAACCGGACTCTCCTCGCTGGCAGTTGGCACAGTTTCTGCTGCACCGGCAGCTGCTGAAAATGAGGAGGCAGTCAAAATTCTGTCGCTGGGCGATTCCATCACAGACGGTTATTGGACTTCTGGTGCTTATCGAAAGTATATGTACCACGACTTGGAACAGATGGGTTATAACATTGATATGGTAGGCCCGAAGGGAGGCAATTCCAACACATTTACTTACAACGGACAATCCGTTTCCTATGACGATAACAACGCCGGATACAGCGGTTATGCCATTCAGGAAATGACAACCAAGGAACACCGTTCCGGCATTCTGGAAACCATTCAGGCGACTTGGTATAACGGTCAAAATATGATTGCTGCTTATCAGCCGGATATTGTCCTGCTGCAAATCGGCACAAATGATATTCTGAGCAACTACAATGACGGTATTACCGACCGTCTGGAAAACTTGGTCAATGTTATCTTACAGGATTTGGATGCTGATAGCACCGTTTTCGTTTCCACCATTCCAGACATTGATGCATACACCCGTGCAGACTGGCTTGGTTCTTATGGAATCAACGCTTGGGGCAGCACGCAGGAAGAAAAAGACCGGCTGATGGAAACTGTTACTGGCTGCATTGATACCTACAATACTTCTATTTATAACCTTGTTCTCAAGATGCAGAGCGAAGGCAAAAATGTTCAGTTTGCTGACATCAATAGTGTTGTAGATTACCAGACAGACTTGCATGATGGCGTGCATCCGAATGAAGCCGGTTATGAAAATATGGGCAACTACTGGGCTGGGCTGCTGAATGACTTCTTCCAGAACAATGGCACAAATCCGAAGCCGGTTACAACCACTACCACAACGCAGCCAGCAGTTACGACAACGACCACCACAACCACAACAAAGGCTACTACAAAGCCCATCACAACCACTTCTACTGCTAAAACTACGACCACAACCAAAGCAACGACCACAACAACAGCTGTAACTGTTCCAGATGGTGCAACTGAAATTCACCTGACTGGCGTAAAGAAGGGCGAAAGCTACAGTCTGGCAAATTATCCGGATGCAACTGCAATTTCGTTCACCTTCTCTGGAAATCTTCAGTACATTGGCGGTGCGTTCGTTCTTGGAAACTGGACAAAAAATCAGTCATATAATGCAAACGACTTGAATGGCAATACTTTGACATTCCCGATTGATATGACCGATATTGAGCAAAAGACTTTCACATTCTTTAGATGGAACGGCGGCGATGATATACAGATTGAAGACGTAACTTTGTATTGCGGCACTGCACCAGCAACCACTCCAGAAGTTACCACGACAACTGCAAAGCCAACTACAACAACTACCACCACTACCACAACTGCAAAACCGACTACGACAACCACAAAGGCTACTACCACGACTGCAAAGGTTACTACTACAACAGCTTCCCATGCAAAGAAAGTGGTTCTGACCGATGTCCAGTATGAAAAAACCTACTCGCTGGCAGATTATCATCCATCTGACATTAAGGAAATCGTTTTACAGCTGGATGGTGAAGTCGGATATGGATTCGGCGGAAAGCTGGTTCTCGGCGGCTGGGCTGTTCAAATGGATTACGGCGTTGCTGACATGAAGGATGACAAGACCATTACCTTCAAGATTACCAATCCGCAGGATGTTATGACGGTTTACGGTTACTGGGGTAACATGAAGCTCAAGAGCGTTACTTTGGTTTACTAATTTTCTATTAAGCTAATTTCATTGTTTGTCAATGTCAAGGGGCTGTTGCAAATTTTGCAGTAGCCCCGCTTTTTTATCAAATAATTTTCTCCGACTCTGCATAGAATAACAGAAAAAAGGAGAAACGATAACCATGAAAAAAGGTGCATGGATTGATTTTTCCCTGTGGCTGGCAGCCATAGAACTGGTCGGGATTCTCTCCGGCTGTCTTGCTGGAGATATTCGGGCAGTCTATCAGAATTTGCATCAGCCGCCATTCTCGCCACCTGGATGGGTCTTTCCTGTGATGTGGGGCATTCTCTATGCCATGATGGCAATTTCCGCATATTTGATTCAACACGCTGACAGCACGCCTTGGAAAAAACGTAGATCGGCATTAATTCTCTATGCTGTACAGCTTGCCGTCAACTTCTCGTGGAGCATTGTCTTTTTTCGGTTTCAAAAGTTCGGTGCTGCCATTGGTGTCATCGGTCTGTTGATTCTGCTGGTGATTGCAATGATTGTGATTTTCAGAAAAATTCGTCCCGCTGCGGCTGGCTGGAATATTCCCTATCTGCTCTGGCTGCTCTTCGCCGCTTATTTGAATATTGGCACATTTCTTTTGAATCCATAATGGCAAGGAACAGAACTGCTTTTTTGCGGTTCTGTTTTTTACATTATTTTTTTAAGAATCACAGTTCTAATTTCACAGTTTTTTATGTTGTTTCCATCAAATTTGTGATTTTATCGAATCAGTTCTTAAAAATACAAAAAATGTGATTTTTTTCAAAAAATCGGTTGACAAATCCAGAAAGACGTGCTATAATAATATACGTTGTGAGACACAAAAACAACAAAAACGAAATACCTTGCGGGTGTAGTTCAATGGTAGAATTCCAGCCTTCCAAGCTGGTTACGTGGGTTCGATTCCCATCACCCGCTCCAATTTTTCAAAATGCGCCTTTAACTCAGCTGGATAGAGTAACTGCCTTCTAAGCAGTAAGCCACTGGTTCGAATCCAGTAAGGCGCGCCATACATGGTGGGTGTAGCTTAGCTGGTTAAAGCGTCGGATTGTGGTCCCGAAGATCGTGGGTTCGAATCCCATCTCCCACCCCATATTTACCATGGTTATCATGGTACAAAAAAGTCCGTTTCAAACGGGCTTTTTTGTTTTTCTGATTCTTTTTCTTTTCGACAAGAATCGACAAAATTCGACAAAAAGCAGAATTGACGGTATGCCAAAAGTCTATTATAATAAAATTGTTCACATTGTAAATTTCCGATAGCGATGTGAATAATTCCAACCAAAATTGCAGGTGCTCCGCTGGTTTTTTATTCTTCCACCAGTGGGGCACTTGCGTTTTTCCGGAAAGTTTTGTTCTTTTTTTCCGCTCCCCTACATAAGATATAACAATTTCTACAATCCCAGTGGGAAATCCTGCACGTTTCCCACGCTGTGCGGATAATTTTGGAGGGAGCAGCTATGAAACAACAGCCAAGGGAACGTGCCATTATTCTCGGCGAATATATTCTGGAACAACAAGCCACTGTTCGTGCAGCTGCGGAATGGTTCGGCATTTCTAAGAGCACGGTTCATAAAGATGTCAGCGAACGTCTTCCCGATTTAGACCCCCACCTCTATGCAGGGGTAAAGATGATTCTAGAAAAAAATAAGCAGGAACGCCATATTCGTGGCGGACTTGCAACCAGAAAAAAATATGCTCTGCTGGCACAGCAGAGAGAACAGCAAAAACACGCACACTTCTACCATCCGGCAGCAGAAATGCCTGTACGCAGGGATTCCTACATACAGGCATAACTACAAGGAAACGGCAGCAGGTCTGTGCACATCTGCACCGTTTCTCCGTCTGCCGGTTCAGAGCTATGACAGACAGAATCTATGGCAAAGCGGCAGTTCCCTCCTCGGAGAACTGCCACTTTTCGATTGCATTTCTGCCATCACAGTTCCCCGACCTCTGCGGTGCGTACCGCTATTGCTATATTGTATGCAAAAACGGCAGAAATGTAACAAGGTAAATTCTGCTAATCAATCGCAGCTTATTCTCCAAAATACTTGACAATCCGGAAATCAATGATACCACTGTAAGGGTCATAGAAAATATCTCGGTTTTCATTTCGATAAACCAGATATGTTTTCTTATAATAGACCGGAATGAAGCTGTATTCGGAAAGCAGCTGATTTTCCATCTGCATACAAAGATCGGTCAACTGTGCAGCGTTGTTACAAGTTGTAGTCTGCTGTATCATTGCATCAAAAGATTCGTTCTGATAGAATGGGTTCTGGTCGGAACAAAATGCAGACAGCACAGACGCTGGATTATTCTCTGAACCGGTAACGCCATAAAGTGCAATGCCATAATTTCCCGATTCCAGTCGGTCTTGATATTCCGAAGCGGTTACTTCTTCAATACCAATGTAAAATTCAAATGTCTTTTGCCAGTTCTGAAGAATTTCATGCAGGTAAGAACAATCCATCAGTTCCGGACAAACAAGAATTTGGTCAGACGGCAGAGAATCCATTTTCAGTTCCTGTAAACCCTTTTCAAAGTCCTGCTTGGCAGTTTCGTTCTGATAGGTTGTAGACGGCTCAGGGACGTTATCTCGATACCGTACAGCGTCTACACGGGTATCAGGCGGAACAATGCCGGAAGCCCCTGTCAAGTCCCCGTCAGAATCTGCACCGATGTTGGAGCGGTCAATACTCTCTGAGAGTGCCTTGCGGATATTTGTATTGGCATAGGCTGTATTCGTCGGATTGAACACCAAACCCAATGTCATCGAAGAATAAGAATTCACTGTATAGACATCTGGCTGTGCAAGCTCTTGTTTCGGATAAATCGAAGTCGTTAAAATATCCGACTGTTCGGAATCAAACGCTTCTTCTGCTTGTGCCTGCTTTTTCCGAATCAAAAATGTTAAGTCAGAGGGGTAGATTTTCCGGTCTGCTTCTTTGGAGTCGTTTGCAGAGTTACACTGCATATAGATTACATTATCACTTCCATAGGGGTCATAAAACCACTTCCGCAGATAAAAAGAACCGTTGGAAATCACAGAAGTTTCGTCCAGTCCATACCGTCCCTTTGTCTGCTGAAAAAAGGTTTCATTGCAAGGCAAGGCGGCAGTCGTTGCCAGCAGTTCCGGAAAGCGGCTGTTTGGCTCTGCAAGCTGGAAAATCAATGTCTGGTCGTCCTGTGCAGTTACACCAATCTGCGTGGCATCTACTGTTCCCTGCATGATTTCAGTGGCATTCAGCAGGCAGGAGAACGTTTCTCGATAGGGAGAACGGGTTTCTGCTAAAAACATTCGCTGAAATGCATAGACAAAGTCCTGTGCCGTAACCTTCCACGTTTCACCATCATCAATCTGTTCGTTTTGATTCTCGTCAAAATACCAATAGCAATCATCCCGCAAGTGAAACGTATACAGCAATCCATCGTCCTGCATGGTATAGCTATCTGCAACGCCATTCGACAGTGTTCCATCTGGGTTTTCTTCCAGCAGTCCTTGCATCATATTCCGCAAAATCAATTTTGAAGAGGCATCTGTCGCCAGCAATGGATCTAAATTCTCTGGATTTCCTAAAAGTGTATAAGTAAATAGATAGCCAGAACCATCCGATTCTTCTTTCTGAAATGGCGATGTACAACCACTGAGCAGAACGACTGGCAAACACAAACATAGGCATTTTTTTAGCAAATGATTCATCAGAAATTGTCCTTCCCTGAACTCTTGTTTTCTTTTATTATAACACGCCGCCTTGCAACTTGCAATCCTTTTCCGGATATACAGGGAGAATTTTTTCATGCCAATTTCATATACAAAAGGGTCTACCGCTTTTCAGCGGCAGACCCCTGTTTTTTGTTTTGTTTGCTATTGAAAGCGAAACGAATCTTACTTCATTTCACCCGGCAGCTGCTGTACATAGCCTACCAGATACTGCATCAATGCATTCAGGTCGTGTTCATCCAGAACCTGATCCACATTACCGCAGTCTGCATTCAAGAATGCCTGTTCATCCAGTGTTACCTTACCAGCGATTGCCTTGTTCAGGAGAACAACGTCTACGATAGTAACCTGACCGTTCACGTTTACGTCACCGTACAGCGGAACCAGCGGCTTCTTAGTAGTGGTTGTTGTGGTTGTGGTAGCCTTTGTAGTTGTAGTGGTTGGCTTTGCTGTAGTGGTTGTTGTGGTAGTTGTGGTAGTCGGCTTTGCTGTAGTGGTTGTTGTGGTGGTTGTAGTAGCCTTTGTGGTAGTAGTGGTTGGCTTTGCTGTAGTGGTTGTTGT
>OGRG01002193.1_pt1 | contig 11658 bp, 7 predicted proteins | sample 1553501 | NCBI WGS metagenome assembly OGRG01 (sample SAMEA2580018, study PRJEB22360) | human gut metagenome | biome: human gut; feature: human-associated habitat; material: faeces | place: Denmark | collected 2008/2010 | reverse complement strand
GGATCTTATGCAGCTTCCTGTTTTTCTGCCTGACAGTCCTTCTGTGCAGGGAAGAACCGGTGAAACAGAGGATTGCCTTTCTATTTCGAAGGGGAATCGTGATCGCAGTCGTAACCATTGCCTTATGTGGATGGTGGTTTGTGCGAAATGCCATTCTTTATGACGGAGATTTTATCGGAAGAAAAGCCTGCGCCGAATGTGCGGAGAAATATGCAGCCATTGATTACCGGCCGTCCAGGTATCCCACACCGGAGAAACTGAAATGGACATGGAAAGATATCCTTCTTTATCAGGACCCGGGCTGGCAGCATAACTGGCTTCTCACAGTTCTGGTGAGTTTTATCGGAACTTTCGGACTGATGCAGATTTATATGCCTTATGGTGTGAGCAAGGTGTATTTTCTGTTCTTCGGACTTGGTGGAGTTGGGATTTTGTCCATGCTGGGAATGTTTTATCCGAAGAAGCGTACCGTTGTAAAAGAACGAAAAACATCGGGCAGTGAAAAACTGAAGATAAAAACAGTAACTGTGTCCGATAAATGGGACAGAAAAGGAATCTTCCATCTGTTGATGATCCTTCTGATCCTGATTCCTGTGGGACTATTTATGTATTATGTATATTACAGTGATAACCAGGCACAGGGACGTTATATTATCCCTGCTCTGTATCCGGCTATGTATTTTGTGACAGTCGGCTGGAAACGTCTGCTGGAACGTTTTGTAAAAAAAGAAAAGATCAGAATGTGGATCTACCGGGTTTTGAGTGTACTTCTGGTGGCTTCACCGTTTCTGTGCTATATTTTTCTGGTGGTTCCGTTTTATCACTAAGTTTCTGACAGGAAAATTGAGTAAAAAAAGATCCCTTCTATGTATCTGAAAATGATCGATACATAGGAGGGATTTTTTTACGGAATGTGAATTTCGAATATCCGTTGGATTTCTGTAAGACTGCAAAACAAAATCCAACGTAAAGCGAGATCAGGCGCGGATAATCTTTATCATACGCCACAGAAGCAGGAGCAGAAGCAGAACGCCAACGCCACCGATTACAAAATAAGGAATGGGGGAGCGGGATTCGGAATAAGCTTTTGCTGCATCCATGTTGTCGTCATTTTCCTGAACCTCTGTGGTGGTACTTTCTTCGGAAGTATCTTCCACTACGGCAGTTCCAACCTGAGCTCCGCCAAAGGAATAGGTGCGGAGAAGCTGTCCATCGGATGGCGTATCTTCTGTAGTCAGGTCATCGGAAGTTGCACCGGCCGGAACCATTACAGTACCTCCGGACAGGATGTGGAAATCTTCTTCTGCAAGATCCAGAAGCTGGAAGTTGGCGAAGCCGTAGTCCATCAGAGTGATGGCTTCATTGGCTGTCTGTCCGGTTGCACCGTTCATAACAACACAGATCAGAGTAGTGCTGTTACGCTCGGCAGCAGTTACAAGGACGCTTCCGGAAGCTGTGGTAGTACTCTCACGTCCGCCGATACAGCCCTGATAATAAGTGGCGGAAGTCGGAGTTGTCATGGAAAAGGAACTGGTAAGGTTTCTGGCACCGCCGGAAACATTGGTAGCCGGTATCGTATAGGAAGTGGCACCGGAAATTGTGCGGAAACTGTCATTGCTGATAGCTGCCTTCATAATCAGGGCCAGGTCATGGGCGGTGGTGTGCTGATTATCGTCCGGAAGACCGGTAGGATTGGTAAATACGGTATTGGTACATCCAAGTTCCTGGGCGCGGTCATTCATTTTCTGGACAAAAGCATCTACAGAGCCGCCGATCTGTTCCGCAACCTGAAGGGCAATATCATTGGCAGAAGCCAGCATGATTGCATAGAGGCACTGCTCCATGGTAAAAACTTCTCCAAGCTGTGAAGAAATATGGGCGCCGCCATCTGTGACACCGGAAACACCGGTTTCTGTCATGGTAACCTGATCGGTTAACTGGCTGTTCTCCAGAGCCAGAAGGCAGGTCATAATTTTAACTGCACCGGCAGGGGAGAGAGCGGTATCCATATCTTTGGCGTAGAGAACGGTATTGGAAGAATCTTCCATGACTACGGCAGATGCGGAAGTGATCTCAGGCCCCTGTGGCCATCCGCTGATGAAGTTGGTTGTAATACCGGATGATACAGCAACAGCGGTTTCTTCTGTGGCGAAAACTGGAGTCTGGAACACCATGGAAGCGGAGATCCCAATAGCCAGAAGTGCTGTGGTTATTCTTGATTTTTTCATGATAAATGGTACTCCTGTATAAAAAATAATTCTTATGTAAGCAATACATACGTAAGCTCAGTATAACACACTTTCTCTCTTCCTTGCAAAAAAAATGCGGTAATGTTAAAATACGTTTATCAAATTGAGTAATACGGAGAAAATATATGAGTAAAGATGATTCCACAGGAAAGATTCAATGGGACAGGCTTTTGAAGAAGCTTTCTCCCTATACAGTACAGAAAGGCCTGAGATATCTGAAACATTACGGTCTGAAAGAATTCTGGATCAGGCTTCATGAGCGTTTTGAGCCGGAAGAAGTTCCCTACGGACCCTGGTATGAGGCATACAGGCCAACGGAGGAGAAACTGGAGAAGCAGCGAAAGAGGAAGTTTCGTAACGGTCCGCTGATCAGTATTGTAGTGCCGGCATATCTGACGCCGGAGCGGTTCTTAAGACAGATGCTGGATTCCCTGCTTGCCCAGACTTATCAGAACTGGGAACTCTGTCTCGCAAATGGAAGCCCGGAAGATCCGGATATGCAGACCGTGCTGAAATCCTACGCAGAGATGGATAAGAGGATCCGCTATGAAGATCTGAAGGAAAATCTGGGCATTGCCGAGAATACCAATGCAGCTTTTGCCATGGCGAAAGGGGATTTTATTGCACTTCTGGATCATGATGATCTGCTTGCTCCAAATGCGCTGTATGAGATTGCAATTGCACTGGAGGAACATCCGGAGGCAGATGTGATCTATACAGATGAAGACAAGGTCACAACAGATCTGTCCGAGCATTTTCAGCCTCATCTGAAACCGGATTTTAACCTGGATCTCTTAAGATCCAACAATTATATCTGTCATTTTCTGGTTGTGAGACGTTCGGTTGTACAGAAAGCCGGAGGTTTCCGCAGAGAATTTGACGGAGCGCAGGACTATGATTTTATTTTCCGCTGTGTGGAACAGGCACGTGAGGTCATTCATGTACCGGAGATTCTTTATCACTGGAGAACCCACAAATCATCCACAGCAGATAATCCGGCAAGTAAAATGTATGCTTTCGAAGCAGGAAAGCGTGCCATTGAGGGAAACCTTGCACGTACCGGAACCCCGGGAACTGTGGAGCATACCCCGGATTTCGGATTTTACCGTGTGAAATATCCGGTGCAGGGAGAACCGCTGGTGTCTATTATCATCCCCAACCGGGAAGAAAAAGAGACCCTTCAGGCCTGTGTGGAATCTATTTTTGAAAAAACTACCTATAAGAATTATGAGATCATTATTGTGGAGAACAACAGCAGTTCCGAGGAGATATTCCGTTACTACCGGAAACTTTCCCAAGACCCGAGAATCCGTCTGCTTCGCTGGAAAAAGGAATTCAATTATTCCGCAATCAATAATTTTGGAGTACGTCATGCGAAAGGAGATTATCTCTTTTTCCTGAATAATGATGTAAAAGTAATCAATCCGGACTGGCTTTCGGAAATGCTTGGCGTCTGCCAGCGGCCGGAGGTGGGAGCCGTCGGTGCCAAATTAATTTATCCGGACAACACTATCCAGCATGCGGGATGTGTCATCGGAATGGGCGGCATTGCGGGACATATGTTTGTAAATATGCCGGCGGAACGTACCGGATATCTGCATAAGGCATCCCTTCTGCAGGATATGAGCTGTGTGACAGCGGCCTGCATGATGATGAAGAAAAATGTTTTTCTGGAAGCCGGCGGCTTTACAGAAGAACTTGCGGTGGCGTTTAATGATGTGGATCTCTGCCTGAAGGTGAGAAGTCATGGACATCTGATTGTTTATGATCCGTACGTGAAACTTTACCATTACGAGTCCAAATCCAGAGGAGCAGAGGACAGTGAGGAAAAAGTCCGCCGCTTCCAGTCGGAAATCGAATATATCCGTTCTCACTGGATGGAGATCCTAAAAAACGGAGATCCGTACTATAACAAAAATCTTTCTCTGTCAAAATGGAATTATTCCCTGAAGCCTCTTCCGGGAATGGGAAAGAAGAAGGGATGAACCAATGCAGGAAGTATCAGTAGTCATACCGAATTTTAACGGAATGGCATATCTGGATGGCGTACTCTCAAGCCTTGAGAGGCAGACCATCCGCAATTTTGAAGTTATACTGGTGGACAATGGCTCCACAGATGGCAGCTGTGCTTTTGTTTCCGCGGAATATCCGTGGGTTCACATGATCCAGCTTCCGGAAAACTACGGATTCAGCAGAGCTGTGAATGAGGGAATTCATGCGGCACGTTCACCGTATGTTCTGCTTTTGAATAATGATACGGAAGCAGAACCGGATTTTCTGGAAGAAATGGTAGCGGCTCTCAGAAGACATAAAAAAGCTTTTTCCTGCCAGGCAAAAATGATCCAGCTTCACGACCATGACAAGATGGATGATGCGGGTAATTATTATTGTGCGCTGGGATGGGCGTTTGCCAGAGGAAAAGACAAGGACATTAACCATTACGATAAAGAGCAGAAGATTTTTTCCGCCTGTGCGGGAGCTGCCATTTACAGAAAAAAAATCATCGACCGGATCGGGGATTTTGATGAAGAGCATTTTGCCTATCTGGAGGATCTGGATATCGGATACCGCGCCCGGATTTTTGGGTACCAGAACTGGTATGCTCCAAAAGCGAAAGTTTATCATGTGGGAAGCGGAACGAGCGGTTCCAGATACAATCAGTTTAAGATCCGGTATTCGTCCAGAAATAATATTTACCTTATTTACAAGAACATGCCGTTCCTTCAGATCATACTGAATCTTCCGCTTCTGATTGTCGGATTTGGGGCAAAAATTCTGTTCTTTGCGTCAAAAGGTTTTGGACGGGAGTATCTGGCGGGAATCAAAAATGGTTTCCAGATCAGCCGAAAAGGAAAAAAAGTGAAGTTTTCCATGAGAAATTTTCCACGTTATATCCAGCTTCAGATTGAGCTCTGGATCAACATTTTTAGGCGTTTTGCCGGTTAAAACACCATATTTTCACAGAAATTTTATATTTCAGAGGGAAGATTTTGTTGCTTTTGGGATTCATCTATTATAAGATAAAGGCAATGAACTTAAATGAGGTGGCGGAAATTGATTAAAGATAACCAGAAAAATTTCAGTCGTCTCCATATGCTGATCGATGTATTTGTGATTGCGGCCTCCTATGCGCTGGCATGGCTGATCCGTTTTCAGGGAATTTTTGAGCATTCTGCGGTTCAGTCCAAGACTGTCCAGGAATATATGTTCATGCTGATTTTTATTATTCCGGGCTACGTGCTTCTTTACCAGGCTTTTGATCTTTATACACCGATGCGAATGCAGGGGCGTCGTCTCGTACTTGCCGGAATTGTGAAGGCAAATGCGTTAGGGCTCCTTATCATCATGTTTGCACTTTACAATTTTAAAGAGCTGGACTATTCCCGTCTTACTCTGGTTTCTTTCTGTGTGATCAATATCGTCCTGGAATGGTTTGTGCGTATGGTCATATTTTACATTCTCCGGGATATGCGCAAAAAAGGAATGAACCAGAAACAGGTGCTGCTGGTAGGATACAGCCGTGCTGCCGAGGAATATGTAGACAGGATCCTGCAGAATCCGCAATGGGGATACGTGATCAGGGGCATACTGGATGACAATGTGCCGGCAGGCACTACTTATAAGGGCGTTAAGGTGATCGGTCGAATCGCCAATCTGATGATCATCCTTCCATCCAGTCGTCTGGATGAGATAGCCATTACCCTGGGCTTAAGTGAGTATTATCGTCTGGAAGAGATCGTTGCACTCTGTGAAAAATCCGGCGTGCACACAAAATTTATTCCGGATTATAATAATATTATTCCGACCAAACCATATACAGAAGATATTCTCGGGCTTCCGGTGATCAATATCCGGTATGTGCCCCTGAGCAACACGTTTAATGCACTGATCAAGAGATCTATGGATATTGCAGGCGCGATCGTTGCGATCATTGTGTCCTCACCAGTGATGCTGGTGTTGTGTATGCTGATCAAGCTGACTTCGCCGGGACCGCTGATCTATAAGCAGGAACGTGTCGGGCTTCATAATCAGACTTTCCGGATGTATAAATTCCGTTCCATGGAGATCCAGAAAGAATCAGAAGAAAAAAAGGCGTGGACAGTAAAGAACGATCCAAGAGTTACCGGAATCGGTAAATTTATGCGTCATACCAGTCTGGATGAGCTTCCACAGCTTTTTAACATTCTGAAGGGTGAGATGAGTCTTGTGGGACCAAGACCGGAGCGGCCGTTTTTTGTAGAAAAGTTTAGGGAGGAGATACCACGTTATATGGTCAAGCATCAGGTGCGGCCGGGTCTTACCGGGTGGGCACAGGTAAATGGCTATCGTGGAGATACTTCTATCAGAAAAAGGATAGAGTGTGATCTGTATTATATCGAAAACTGGTCTGTGGGATTTGATATAAAGATCATGTTTCTTACCATATTCAAAGGATTTATTAATAAGAACGCATACTAAAAAGGGGAAAAGGAAAAGATGTCAAAACCTCGGAAAAAAAGCAAGAAGATTTTATTTATCCTGGAGATCGTCGTACTGCTCCTGTTTATCGGAGGTCTGTTCGTTTATGGTCAGATCTCAGCCAAACTGGATAAGATCGACATCCAGGAAACAGATCTTGCAGACCAGGATATTGTAACTAATGATCAGGCACCGCAGATGACAGGATATACCACATATGCACTGTTCGGACTGGATCACAGAAGCAAAAATGAGAAGCTGAATACAGAGAACAGTGATACCATCATCATTGCGAGTATCAACAATGATACGAAGGCAGTCAAACTTGTGTCTGTCTATAGAGATACCCTTCTCAATGTAAAGGATGATACCTATTCCAAAGCCAATTCGGCATATGCATTTGGCGGACCGACCAACGCGGTTTCCATGCTGAATACGAATCTGGATCTGAATATCACAGATTATGTTGCCATTGATTTTAATGCGCTGGTAACTGTGGTAGACTGCCTCGGAGGATTGGACATCCCTCTTTCCTATGCGGAGATCGTTCATATGAACAATTACTGTGTGGAGACATCAGAGGAAACCGGAAAGAGCTACACACCGATCGAACTGCCGGATCCGAAGCCGGAGGATGAGGAAGCAATCGTAGATACCTATCATCTTAATGGTGTACAGGCTACCTCCTACTGCCGTATCCGTTATACTGCAAGTCTTGATATGGGACGTACCGAGAGACAGAGACGAGTGATCCAGATGATCGTAGATAAGGCGAAAAAGGCAGGACTTTCCACTATCTTTGATATTATGGATCAGGTATTCCCGATGGTCAAAACTTCTGTTTCCAAAACAGAGATCCTGAAGATGATCCCGGCTATGATCGGCTACAGTATTGATGAAACTACAGGCTTCCCCAACGATTATAAATTTGCCCAGGTAAAGGGCAGCGTTATCGTACCTACCACACTGGAATCCAATGTTCTGAAGATGCATCAGTTTCTGTATGGAGACACCAGTTACACTCCGACGCAGGATGTACTCAACAGAAGTGCCCAGATTACAAATATCGCAGGCGGAGGCGACGTGCAGGACACTGCACCTGCGGTGACAGATACACCGAATGACGCAACGGATGATTCGTACACGTGGCAGGGAGATACATCCACAGATTACAGCAGTACGGACACAAGTGATGATGCTGATTACAGCACAGACACAGATTATGATTCGGATTACTCCGGAGACGATTACAGCACAGATACGGATTATTCCGGAGACGATTACAGCACAGATACGGACTATTCCGGAGGCGATTCCGATACGGATTATAACGATTATACCGACGGAGAAGATTATTCGGAGAATGAATAAAACATCAAAATAAGCAACCAGCAGAAGGGACCATCCAGTAACGGGTGGTCCTTTCTGGACAGGAGACAAATATGAAAACATTAAAAACAGACGTGATCATCCCGGCATACCGTCCGGGAGAAGAATTTGAAAAACTGCTGGAAAGACTCAGCGCACAGAAATATCCTATCAATAAGATCCTTGTCATGAATACAGAAAAGAAATTCTGGAAAGAGACCTGGGAACAGGAATATCCGCTTGTGGAAGTCCGGCATCTTACAAAAGAAGAATTTGACCATGGCGGTACCAGAAGGCAGGCGGCAGAGCTTTCGGATGCGGAGATCCTTGTATTTATGACACAGGATGCAATGCCGGCAGACAGGGAACTGATCGGAGCACTGGTAGGAGCTCTTGCAGAGAATCCACAGGCAGGAGCCGCTTATGCGCGTCAGCTTCCAAAAAAGGACTGCAGATTTCTGGAAAAATATACCCGTTCCTTTAATTATCCGGAACAGTCCTGTCTGAAAACGGAAAAAGATGTACAGACCTACGGAATCAAAACATATTTCTGCTCCAACGTCTGTGCTGCTTATGATCACAGGATCTATGATGAGATTGGTGGATTTCCGGAGCATGCTATTTTTAATGAAGATATGATCTATGCAGGCTGGATGGTAAAAAAAGGCTATGGAGTTGCCTATGTATCAGAAGCGCGTGTATATCATTCTCACAATTACACCTGTATGCAGCAGTTCCACAGGAATTTTGATCTGGGAGTTTCCCAGGCGGAGCATCCGGAGGTTTTTGAAGGAGTGCCTTCCGAAGGTGAGGGCATCCGGCTGGTAAAAAAAAGCATGGCATATCTTCTGAAAACAGGCCACATATGGCTGATCCCCGGACTGTTTTTGCAAAGTGTCTCCAAATACGCCGGATATTTTCTCGGAAAACGATACAAAAAGCTCCCTGAAAAAATGATCCGCTCCTGCACCATGAATCCGGAATACTGGAAAAAGAACAAATAAGAGCAGGTCACGGTTTTTTAAAAGAGATATCACAGTTTAAACACAATTCCCTGTTAAACTGTCTTTTATAAGAGAAATAAATGTTACTGAGAACGGAGTGAGCAGTAACAGATACATGCATCAGATAACATAGAAGGGAGCACCAGAGGCATGAGTGAAGAGAATAAATGGGGGACAGACTTGCCGGATGAGGATAAGAATGCTTCGGCAGAACAGAAACCGCTGACGCATCCTTATTCTGAGGGACGCAGGATGCAGGAGAGCAGACAGGACAGCGATGCAGGTGCCGGACAGAGTGAAGGCACTTCGCAGGAGAAACCAAAATACGGACATTATGAGGTGCATCAGCCTCAGGCCGGTAATTATGCCGGTGGAAATATACCGCCCAAAAAGCCGCGGAAAAAGAGAGATTTTTCAGGCAACAACAGCTTTGGAAAGAAAGCAGCCACTGCGGTGGCACTGGCTGTGATCTTTGGGCTGGTAGCCGGAGTGGTTTTTCAGGGTGTGAATATTGCAGCAGATAAATACAGAGGAAATGACAGCAATACAACGATCGGAAAGACAGAAACAGTTACCGGAACAGAGGATAGTACTGACAGTAGCTCTGCGGATTCTACTGTGAAGGATATTGTGGCAGAGAGTGGTACAGTGGCCGGTGTAGCCCAGGCAACCATGTCTTCTATCGTTGCCATTACATCTGTCAGTGTGCAGGAGATCCCAAGCTTTTTCGGATATGGAACGAGGCAGTATCAGAGTGCAGGAAGTGGTTCCGGTATTATTGTAGGAGAAAATGACAGCGAGCTTCTCATTGCGACTAACAACCATGTGGTATCTGGAGCGACTACACTTACTGTGTGCTTTGCAGGCAGTGATGTGGTAGGAGCGGAAGAAGAAACCCAGGCTATGGCAAGCAGCTCCGATGGAGATGCGGATGTGGATAACGCAGTTTCTGCCAAGATCAAAGGCACCGATGAAGAGAATGATCTGGCAGTGGTGGCAGTGGAGAAATCCGATATTCCGGATGAGACCATGGAGGAGATCAAGATCGCACAGATGGGAAGCTCGGACGATCTTGTAGTCGGTGAGCAGGTGGTTGCCATTGGCAATGCACTGGGCTATGGACAGTCAGTTACCTCCGGATGGATAAGTGCCCTTAACAGAAGCATCAGTACAGAGGACGGAGAAGCCAGCGGACTGATCCAGACTGATGCAGCGATCAATCCCGGAAACAGTGGCGGTGCACTTCTGAACATGAACGGTGAAGTGATCGGTATCAATGCGGCCAAGTATGCAGACAGTCAGGTGGAAGGCATGGGATATGCCATTCCAATCTCCAAGGCAGAGCCGATTCTGGAAGAATTGATGAACCGCGAAACCAGGGATAAGGTGGAAGATTCTTCCAAGGTAGGATATATGGGAGTCAAGGCTGCCGATCTTACAACAGAAGCCATCCAGATGTATAATATGCCGGCAGGTGCTTTTATTACTGAGGTAACGGAAGGTGGCGCAGCAGATAATGCAGGGATCAAAAAAGGCGATATCATTGTGAAGCTGGATGGACAGAAGGTAAGCGGCAAGGATGACCTTGTTGATAAGCTGCAGTATTATGAGGCAGGAGAAACCATCGAAGTGGTGATCTCCAGAGCGAACAGCGGAGAATACAAGGAACAGACGGTTGAAGTGACCCTTGGAAGCAAACCCTCTTCTGACAAATAAAAGAAAATACAGGATAACCATTTATAAACCGGGGAGCTGCATAAGAACATGCAGCTCCCCGGTTTATAAAAACTTAATTTGATACAGCGGGATTATGTGCTATAATATGCATAATAAAAACCAGAAAGGAAATGTTATGGCAGATCAGTTTGATAATAATAAAGACAATGACCAGGAGCAGAAATACGAGAAATTCTGTTTTTTATGTCGCAGACCGGAGAGTCAGGCAGGGAAGATGATCGACCTTCCCAATCATATACATATCTGTGCAGATTGCATGCAGAAAAGCTTTGATACTATGAACACCCAGATGAACAATGGAAATTATTCCGATCTTTTTAACATGCCGAATGTGAGCATGATCGATCTCAGCAGTTTCCAGAATCCCGGAAACCAGGCGAAGAAGATCAAGAAAAAATCAGAGACTCCGAAGCCGGTGATCGATCTCAAAGATATTCCTGCACCACATAAGATCAAAGCAACTCTGGATGAATATGTGATCGGACAGGAATATGCCAAGAAGGTAATGTCTGTAGGTGTATACAACCATTATAAAAGAGTTGCCACAGATACCATGGATGATATTGAGATCGAGAAATCCAATATGCTGATGATCGGACCTACAGGCTGCGGTAAGACTTATCTGGTGAAGATGCTTGCCAGACTTCTTCAGGTACCGCTTGCCATTGCAGATGCCACATCTCTTACAGAGGCTGGTTATATCGGTGATGATATCGAGAGCGTAGTATCCAAGCTCCTTGCGGCTGCAGATAATGATGTGGAGAAGGCAGAGCACGGGATCATTTTCATCGATGAGATCGATAAGATCGCAAAGAAGAAGAATTCAAGTCAGAGAGACGTAA
>OGRG01002182.1_pt1 | contig 11700 bp, 9 predicted proteins | sample 1553501 | NCBI WGS metagenome assembly OGRG01 (sample SAMEA2580018, study PRJEB22360) | human gut metagenome | biome: human gut; feature: human-associated habitat; material: faeces | place: Denmark | collected 2008/2010 | reverse complement strand
TAGGTCACTTGATAATGCTGCTCCTTTTCTTCTGTGATTTCCCATATCTGAAAATCGGTCAGGGCAGACGATACGGGGATGTCCTTTCGGACAGTATCTACATTCAGGGCTTGCAGCTCTCCGGTGAGATACCCTTTTAAAGCGTTTGTCCGGTTGTCAATGGAAGCGGCGGACTGTTCCCATGAATAGTAGACTTCTGCGAAATTCTCCACAAAATTCTCTATCTTGTGAGTGTCGAGGATTTGTTCCTCAATTACTTTGGTTTCATGGACAGTATGAATGTCTATCGCCGTGAAATTCTTATAGACGGCAAACAGGAAGCTCATTGCCAGCAGCACCCACAGGGCAATCACGGTTTTCTTATGGGTATTGACTTTGTAGACTTTCAGTTTCTTTTCTTTCTGCTTTTTCTGGTTTTCCTCTTTTCTAATCTGAATCATATCGGTTCATCCTTTCTTATTGTTTGATTCGTCCGGCTCCGGCAAGGTGCTGTTGCCAGTAGGAGCCTGTCAGGTCTGCGTAACCAATGGGATTTCCGGCATGGTACATCCGGTTATTTCCCACATACAGCCCCACATGGGTGATGTAGGTTCCAGCATTGTAGGTGGAATGGAAAAAGACCAAATCCCCTGCTTTTGCTTCGGACAGGGGGATGTGCTGCGTCACATTGTACTGTTCCTGTGCTGTCCGTGGCAGGGCGATTCCTGCCTTGCCATAGCACCACTGCACCAGTCCCGAACAGTCAAAGGAAGTGGAGGGGGAATCGCCCCCGTACACATACGTCCAGCCCTCATACTTTAAGGCTTCCTCCATGATAGCCTGTACCGTTTCATCATCAAACTGTGCCACGGTCAGGTATTGCGATACCAAGAGGACATAGAACATATTTCCGTAGGAATACCGCCAGCCCCCGTTTTTCTCTACGGCAACAGGGTTGGTGTAGGTGACTTTCTTTCCGCCGGATTTGTCCCTTGCGAAGCTCTCTGCCAGTTCAAAGGTGTATTTTTTCCCACGTCCTGCCACATAGTCTAGGAAACCGCCGCCGTAGTTGTAGGACTGAATCACACTGTTTAAATCACAGCCCTTTGTTTCTGCCGCTGCGAGCAGTTCCGAGAAATATTTGCAGCCCTGTTTGATGGATTCCTCTGTACTAAGGGAGTTCGGGGGAAGCCCCAGAGATTCCGAGGACTGCATAACGTCTTCCAGCGTGCCGCCGGATTCCACCTGAATGATGGCGAGCAGCACATTTAAGTATTCCTCTATGCCATATTCCCTTGCATACTTTTCCAGCATAGGCTTATGGGCGAGGACTTCCTGTGATACGCTCACGCCCCCATAGATAAGGTTTCCGCCGCTTCCTCCGTCTTCCTCATCCGAGAAGACAATCACCACCAAAAGGAGCAGGGAGAACATCATCACGAACACGCCGGAACAGGCAAAGAAAAGGTGTCTTAACTTCATGGCTTCTCCCCTTTCTTCTGTTTGGAAGCCGCTGTTACCGTTTTTGTCCACTCCTTTCTGGCGGTGGTACGCCGGATGGTAAAGTTCGATTCTTTTACCGCAGGGGCAGCCCGTTTTCTTTCCGGTATCACAGGAGCCGTATCATTCTGGACAGGTCTTGCCGGACGGGGAGCAGCCGGTGTGATAGTGGGAGCCGCCTTTTGTCTTTCATCCGACTGGGATAGGGAAGCAGATGGGACTATCTGGCGTTCTGTCCTTACAAGAGGCGTTTGTTCATGGTGGATAGAAGCCGCTTTTACCACCGGAACCGAAGCCCGATCCGCCACAGTTCCCCCATAAGGAACCTGTCCCCGTTCCCTGATGGATGAGGAAGCAGGCTGCATGGCTGGTTTTCCTGCATGATGTCGGAAATCTTCCGGCTGCTTTGTAGTAACAGGGCGTTCATGGACAGGAGCCGCCCCTTTGGGTGCTTCGGAAGCTGTCTTTTGCGGTTGTTTTGCCTGTTCCAGTTCCGCCCTGCGTTCTGCAATGGTCTGTCTGCGGCTTTCTGCCTGTGCGTTTCGTTGTTCCGCTCTGGCAGTTCGGGTCTGGGTTATGCTGGAAGTAAAATCCCTTACACCCTCTGATACCTGTGTTTTCCCGTGATAAAGGGCGTACTTTGCATTGACAGGCAAATCCTTTGCCTGCTCCCGAAGCTGTCCGGCAGTATCGGCTATCTTATCTTTGGTATCTACCACCGCACCTACCGCAGAGCCAGCCCGTTTCCATGCGGATTCCTTTTCCGGTGCTGTCTGTCCGTCTGGTCGGCTGTGGTCTGCCTGTGTCCGTTTGGAAGAGCCGGAGGTGGAAGCATTTCTCTGGTCTGAGCCAGCCTGTTTTCCTGCGTGGTATGCAGCCGTTCCAGCTCCAAGAGCCGCCACGGAACGTCCTAACTTATGCTGTAAACGGTGCATATGGGCGTGCATGAGCATACGGGGTCTTCGCATGATATGGCTTCCCATGCTTTGGGAATCGCCGCTCTGTAAGGAGAACATCCCCATCAAATCCCCCAGCTTGAAATAGATTCCGGCAAAGGTCACTATCTGCAAGAACGCCGTCAGGAAGAACGGATATTCCCCAGACAGGTTGTAGAGCATGGTGGAAATACTGAACGCTACCGTGATAATCAGGGTGATTCCGGCTCTGGTAAGGATGGTATTGAACAGTTTTGTAATGGCACGTTTTGACATCCCCTCAAAAGAGGGCACCATGCTAAGGAGGAAGCTCACAGGCAGGAACATGGCGTAAATGATAAAAAGCACCTGTGAGAAAATCATTATCCCTGTGAGCAGGAATACAAAAATGGAGATACCGATATTGAAGATAAATAGGAAGAAGACGGTTCCCAAGCGGTTGATGGTCTTTGTGATGGTAAGGTTGGTGTTTTCCCTGTCTTCGATTTCCTCCACCACGATTTCTTCCCTGTCCTGCCCGTTGTTTTCGTCTGGGCTGGTTGAGAGCAGGCTTTCCACACGGTCAGCCCCAATGCTTTCCACATCCGAGTTGCCATATTGCAGCAGGAGCCACGGCTGCTTGACCTGAATGGAAAACAGGCTGTCCCGTATCAAATCCACACTGTCTTTTCCTTGACTTTCCGAGTTCGGCAGCACAATCTTTGTACCAAGGGTCAGGCTGGCATTGCTGATGTCTGCGGAAAATTCATTGATTTTCCCGATATAATCTGGGGCATAGGCGATAAAGGCAGCGGACAGCACGAACACCACCACGAAATTGACAACGGCATGGATGGCTTTTGTGGTTTCCCGTTTGATAAGCCCTGTGTAGGCAACGTAAATCCCTACCACCAGAATGAGAATCAGCAGGAACCCGATATAAAATCCCTCCGAGGACAAGCCGCCTGTGGTAACGCCTGCAAGGGTCTGCATATTTTTCCCAATGGAATCCGCCGTAGAGGAAATGAAATCCAGCGAGTAGGCTTCCTGAATCAGATACCCTGTGGCGTTGGAAAGGTACAGGCTGATTGTCCAGATAAAATTTGTGATGGCATACAGCCCGTACATCACCTGTTTTCCGATACCGTCCAGCCAGTTCCACGGGAGCCAGTCCCATCCGCTGTCCACATAAAAATCAAGCTGGTAATTGTCCAGAGGATATTTGCTGTATTCGTTGGCAGCGTCCACCGTATCATCCACCAGTCCGGCAGCGTGGGCGGCTGTGCCGAAGACTGCAAGCAGCAGGAGGATGAGCAGGAGTGCCAGAAGCACCCTGCCAATCATTTTTCCTGCTATCTTCCAAGACAACCCCTTTTTTGAGTGATAGGGAACTGGGAATTGCTGTCGGTTGGAAGTTCTATGTATCACCATCATTCCACCTCTTTTCTTACGGGCGGTCTGGTATCAAAGGCATGGAACAGGTCTTCAAAGATAGGATGGAACTGTATCACTCCCACACGCCCGTACAAATCACTGATAAGGCACTGCCCGTTTTCCAAGTCACGGAGCCGCTTCTGGTTGTTTTCATCTTCGGAATCCACCCCGAAAAAGGCGAGGGTCTTCTTGATTTCGTTGATGTCCGTGGAACGGAACGCAAACTTCAAGCCCAGATTGTTTTTCAGCTTTTCATCCAGCAAATCGTCCGTGTTCTGGGTGACAAAGTAAACGCCTGCGTTCATGGCACGTCCGGCACGAACCAGCTTCATAGAAAGGGTCTTGCCCTGTGCCACCTGTAAGAAGCTCCATGCTTCATCCAAATCCACAATCTTAAACACGCTGCGGTCTGTATGGATGAAGTCGAGGGCAAAGGTGCTGATTACAATGAGCATTGCCACGGAAAGCAGCTCCATTGTGGTGTATTCTTCAAACGAGGTTTCCTTATCCGGCAGCACCAAATCCGCCACCTGAATGATGTTGAGCTGCTTTTCAAGGCTGATGGACTGTGTGACATCCCCATCCGAAAAGAGCAGGTGTGCAAAGTCATAGTCCGTAAAGGATTCGATATGGTCGGCTATGCTGGTGCTGATGGTGGTTCCCTCCGCCCGAAGTTCCTCAATCACTTTGAAAAGCCCCCGTTCCTCACTGTTTGTTACTGCACGGATGGCTTTCCGAAGAACAGGGAACTTTTCCCCGTCACGGCTGGAAATGCCTGTTAAAAAGGTCAGGATGTCGATTGCCAGTGATTCGGAATCCTTTGGGTTCTCCATAATCACATACGGGTCGAGTAAGCCCCTGTTCTGTTCCTCCGAGGTCAGGTTTACGATATTGATTTCATGGGCGATTTCCGGCAGGGTTTCTTTCCAGCGTCCCCGTTCCGCTTTCGGGTCAACAATGAGAGCCTGTGCCCCAAATAATACGGAATAATAGACAATCATGTTGTTGCTGAATGATTTTCCACCGCCGAGGGAGCCGACAAAAGCGGCAGCAAGGGCGTTGGTGACGGAGCCTTTTACCCCTTGACTGGCAAGGGCAGGCTTTAAGTACACGTTTCTTCCTGTATCAAGGCTGTACCCGATATAAATGCCCTCCGGTTCCCCTAACATCTGGGTTGCCCCGAAGCCAAGACCAGCAAGGAAGTCACTGGTGACATACTGGATGTAATCGTTCAGATACCGTTTGCTGGCAGGGAGAAATTCCCCATGCAGCCCCAGCATATCCCCAAAGGGGCGAACCAGCTTCACGTTCAAATCGTCATAAAAATCTTTCACCTCATTGCAGCGGCGTTTCAGTTCTTCCAAGTCGGGAGCCGTCACACGCACCACATAGGACAGCTTATACATGGATTCCTTGCTCTGGTCTAAGGTGGATTCCAGCTCATTCACGCTGTCTAAAGCGTCCACCACGTTTGTACTGGTTTCACTGTCATTCTGCCATGCGTGGTTGTCCAAATCTTTCAGCTCTTTTTTCTTGTTCCGCACCGTAGAGAGGGCTTTTCGGTTTGTGACAATCTCCACATTCATAGAGGTATCAATGGGAAAGGTAAATTGCTGCTGCTGATAGTAAAAGATTTCCGAGGATGGGAAGTCCAGTTCCCCCACAATGCTGTTGATGGTAAAGTAGGCGGCATATACTGTCCCGTCTTCCTGTTCGATTTTCAGATACCGCTGGTTTTCCTCTATCAGACAACGGGTGGGTTTGATGAGGTCATAGTATTTCACCAGCGTTTCCTCCTGAAACCGTTTCTTCGGAAGATAATACTCATAATCTTCGTAGGCGGTTCCGGTCTGCCCGTATAAATGCTCAATCAGATAACCAAAATCGTCTTTATCAAGCCGCCGGACTTTAAAGCGGCGTGAGATTTTACTTTCCAGCAGTTTTTCCATCTTCTGAAACCGCCAGATTTCTTCATTGCTCATGGAAACAAAATCCCCCATGAGCTTGTGGTTGACTTCATGGAGGAAGTCGGAAACAGCGGTCTTTGCTTCCCTGCGAAACTGTTTCATGGTGACTTCCTGCTCATTGACAAGCAGCTTGAAGCCGATAAAAAAGCGGTAGTCCACCTGATTTTCCCCTATCATGGAAATCAGGGCTTCGGTCTGTGCGTCAATCTTTGCACAGGCAACATCCTTTAACTTGCCCGTTACTTCCTGTTTGGAGCGTTCCTGTGCCGCCCGTATGCTGGATTCGGTGCTGATTTGCAGGGCGTGAATCTTTCCGTCCCTGTTCTGGGCGATAAGCTGACGGAATGAATCGTGTACCTGATATTTCTGTTCGGGGCTTAAAAAGGAATAGTTGTAGGGAAGCAGCTCATAGTAAGCGAAGCACTCCCCGTCATGGTTGAACACAAGGTTATTTTCGATATACTTAATCGGATATGCCATAAATATCACTCCTTACTGCCGTGATGGGCTGTGCCGGATATTCCTTTTCCAGCTTCACGGGCTTTCCTGCATAGGTCAGTTTCGGGCGTACCAGATATGCCAGTACGGATTTCAGGAAGCCGTAAGGCTTCTTCCCGTCAAAAGTCTTCTGGCACATGAACCAAGTGAGGGCAAAGGGTACGCCGAAATATTTTAAAAATGCTCCGTCAATGAACGAAAGGGGAGGGAGGTTCCCCAAGAGCATAACTGCAAACACCGATACTACGAACCACGCCATCTGTGTGAACGTGATGGGGAATGGCAGCTTAAAATCATTGATGGAATAGAGTACCTTTTCCACCGACCAGATACTGGTATAGCTTCGTATTTTCTTCATGTTGTCCGTCCTTTCTAAAAGATGGGGACAGCAAAAGAGCCGCCCCTGAATAAAAAATCCGCCTGTATTTCCTGAAAGAGATACAGACGAGTCTACCGTATGATTTCATATACGCCGTGGTTCGTGACAACAAAGGTTCCCTCCAATTCCATGTCACGCCCATAGGCTGCATAGTCGATATAGTTTTGTAAGTGTGCCGGAAGTTCGCCAAGCTGTCCGCTTTCTTCCAGATAGTAGCGAGCCACATCCGCCATATCATCACAGCCGGAATGGCAGATAATATCATCTTCATGCTCACAGAGTTCTTCGATACTGCCAAAGTAGGATTGCAGCTCTGATAGTTCCTCCTGAATGTACTCCGGTAAGTCCTCCACCATTTCACACAGGCGGTTGACTTCCTCAATGGGGGTATATTCGTCAATCTCAAAGGGCAGCTCATAGTCATGGATGGCGTATTCCTCATATTCATCATTCAAACCGATACGTTCTTTGACTTCCTCAAAGTCTACAGGCGGCGTGAACCATGCCCCTACCAGTTCGCCCTCATTGTATTTGCCTAAGTTGGCAATGTAAATCCGCATTTCTTCCAAGTTACTCACCTCCTTTTAGCGGTAATAAAAGATACCATTGTCCGTAAACAGGTAGTTTTCGCTGGTTTCCAGTTCCCGACCAATGGAAGCGTAGTCGATATGGTTCAACAGGTCTGGATGCACTTCTCCAAATAGCTGTACCTCCTGCACCAGATAACGGGCGAGGGATTCTCCGTCCTGCACCGGATAGCAGTGTATCTGGTCTTTGTGGTCGATAAATTCCGTAAAGCTGGGAAACCACCGCTTTTGTACCACATCCATTTCATAATAGAGGGGCGTTCCCTGCATTTCCTGTATCATCCGGCAAAGGGCGTTGATTTCCCAGAGCCTTGTGTTGCCCTCCAATGGAAACGGCAGCTCATAGTCTTCAATTTCGATTTCTTCCTCACTCTGAACTCCAAGACGTTCCCTAATTTCTTCAAAATCCACAGGACAGGAAAACCACGCCCCAGGATATTCCTCAAAATCTTCATGGTAAAACCTTGTGGTGTTCAGGATGTAGATTTTCATTTCCTCAATCAGTATCACGTCCTTTCTCTGTCAGGTTTTTGGGGAGTTACGCTCCCCAAGCCCCTAGTGGACTTCCGCCATGAAGCAATCAGAGCTTGCTCCATAACGGAAGTGTAACAAGGGTTTCCTATGCACCGATAATCTTATTGAACAGTTCCAGTAAGATGTCCTTTACACCGTCCGCATTGAAGACCAGACCGACCGCTACAAGGGACACCACCAGAAAACCGATAAGTTTGGAAAATTCCCTCTTAAATCCGAGGTACAGTCCAATCACCACGATTGCCAGCAGCACAAGGGACTGGGCGTTGGATAAAAACCAGTTGTAAAGATTCTGTCCGAAATTCATAAAAGCTCCTTTCTTTCCTGTAAGATTCCTTATGTTTCAAGATTGCCGCCGTTAAAGCACCACCTCCTTTGCAGCGGCGGCTTGCTGCTTCAGGATTTTTTCGTGCTTCTCCGTCAGCTTTGCATGGGTGATGATGTCATGGACAATCTGGGTGTGGTTCATCTTATCCAGACGGAGAGCCAGCTTTAACGTGGGGGCTACCTGATGGGAGAGCCAGTGCAGGGTGCGTTCAAAGGAATAGGGTTCCGGTTTGGTTGTCAGTTTCAGGCTTCCCCTGTGTTCCCCTATAAACCACGCCCATTCCTCATTGATACGCCAGTCAGAACGGGGCTTCGTATCGTCCCTGTCCACGAACCGGACATAGCGGTTGATGATTTGAAAGGCTGTCCGTTCTGGATTGTCATGTTCTAACAGGTCACGGATGGCGTAAAAGGCACGCTCATTTTTCAGCCGGATTTCAAAGCGGTTCTTTACCTCTGCGTCTTCAATGGGAATATCATGCTTTTTGTACTGCTCATAGTCTTTTTCGTAAATGCAGAAGTACACCTCACTTTGGAGGGAGCCGATATACAGGGTGTTCCCCATACATTCTTTTTCCTCACGCCGTACCAGTTCGCCGCTGCGGTAGCTTTTGAAGCTGCGGAAGACCGAGATACATTCCTCATTCCGGCACTTCTCTGTCAGATGGGGAATGTTCAGGATTCCCGTTTTATCATTGATGGCGAGGTCAAGCCGCTTCATCACGCCGTCCTCCATGAGAACGTCCATGAAAAACTCATACCAGCTCCGTTCCTGTGCCAGCAGATAGCTTTCAAACTGGCGGCAGCCACGCCCTTTCAGTTCCAGCAGCACCCCTTTTTCCAGTTCCGGCGATACCAGAACGAAAATATCCCCCAGATAGTAATGCTCTGTGTAAGAGTAGAAGCCGTAGTCTTCATGGATAAAGTAAGGCAGCTTTAGCCGCAGCACGTCTTCCACGATATGCTTCACATCCGTAGTGGGAAAACGAATCCGCACATAATCAAAGAGCATTTCAAGGGGAGTGTCTGGATTGAAGCGTTCCAGAGCTTCCGTGATGGCTTCCTGTAATGCTTCGGACGGGTGAGCCTTGCCCGTTTCAATATCGCTCAGGTACGGACGTGTGATTCCGGCAGCTAACGCAAGTTTCTGTTGTGAGATACCATAAATTTCCCGTTTTTCTTTGATGTCCCGTACCCATGTTTCTTCATTCAGTGAAAATCCCTCCTGTCTAAAAAAGCGTATGTCAACTTTCAGAGCCTTGTTGACACACGCCGGATATGGGGAAAATCCCTTGTGTACCGTGGGATTTTGCCCTGTTGTTTGGTTGTTGCCTGTCGATTTGTACCCCTCTGTTAGATACGAGGGGTTTATGCTGGCGTGCCTTGCGGCACACCAGCCACAGCAGGTCAGTCCGTTTCTGCGGCTTTCGCTTCGCACGCCGCCTGCACTCCCTGCCTGCTGTCTGTCAGTTTTTTTATTTCTTTGAGGAAATCGTGTCCTTTTGGGACAAGGGGCGTGTAAAACTCCGAGATAACGCTGGTTCCCACATCCACATAGCCACGCCCTTTTATCTGCTTGAGGAAGAAGTCCTTTGTGGTTTCCCCGAACATCATCCCATAGCCCATTTCCGACATCCGCCCCAGAGCCACACGGAAATTGAACTGGTCACGGATTCCATCCCCCAGATACTTTGCGTCTGGACGCTGGCAGGCAAGAATCAGGAAGAAACCAGCCTGCCGCCCAAGCATAACGATTTGTTTTAACTTATTGAGGACAGCAGCGTTTTCCTTTGTGCCGAGCATTTCCATAAATGCCACATATTCATCAAAGATAAGGAAATTTGCCGGAAGTCCCAAGTAAGCATAGTTTTCCCCTGTCCGGTAATTCTCCATGAGCTTCATGTCTTCGCTGCGTTTCATCATTTCTTCATAGAAACGGTCAATGCAGGCGAGCATATCTTCCTTTTTGTAGTACACATCCGGCATAACCGCCTGTAAATCCGCAAGGTCGGCGTTCTTCGGGTCTAACACGAACAGGACGGCGTTGGTGCGGAGCAGGGCTTCAATGAGGGTCAGGATAAAGTAGGTCTTTCCGCCGCCGGTTCCTCCGGCAATGAGCATATGGGGGAGCTTATCATACTCCCACCAGACATTTTCCATAAGCCGTAGCCTGCCGTCTTTTGCCTGTACGTCCTCAATGGAGATACGGTTGGCAATGGTATCATAGAGCAGGGTGTACTCCACGTAGGAATCCTTTAATTCCTTATCCGTCAGCTCACAGTACAAGCCGCTTTCCAGCTTTTTCTCCAAGTTTAAGAGCTGTTCCTGATATTTCCCTAAGGTGATTTCCACACGGATATGGAGCAAGCCCTGTTTCATCCGGTAGTAGATTTTGGGAAAGTAAGTGATGGTTTCCTTGGAACGGATGGAAGACAAGTCCTTGAAAAAAGCGTCCTCCTTTCTCTGCTCCGATTCATACCACTTGTTTTCCAACACCATCCTTGCCAGCTTTTGGCGGTGGATGAGTTGCTTTACTTCATCCCTGCGGTATCGCCAGAACAGAAGAACTGCTGTAAGGCACACCAGCCCTGCCACGCCCATGCTGAATAACAGGTAAGGGATATTTACATCCTGTACTATCTGGGAGAGGGACACTTCCTGCCAGTCGGTTCCGGCAATTTGCCGGATATGAAACAGCAGGACAACCAGCAGGAAGACAGGGAACAGGGCGGCAAGGGCAGTATGGAACACAAGGTCTTTATCCGTGGGGCGGATACGTTTTCCACGGGGGAAAAGCTGCTTCATGGGAACAATCCTCCTTTCGCTTTTCTCTTATTTAGCTGCTATTTTACAGGGGGAACGTCTTTCTTCGGTGTCTGGGGATTCATGGCAGCCCCTTTTTTCAGGACAATATCCTCTGCTTTGATGTACCAGTCCACCTCTGCTCCCTGAAAGGTAGCCGTTGCCACGGTATCTGCCACTGGATTGATAAGTTCCACCTCTGCGTTGTAATCGAACTCCTTTAACGGCACGCTGGCAGGGATAGAAACCTGAATCATACGCCCCTGTCCTCTGGATTTTAAGTCATAGGTACGCTCCTTGATTTCTTCTGATACCGAGCCGTCTTCATTCTGGAGGTGAACCTCACGGCGGAGGGCAGAAAATTTCAATGCCCCGAATGTTGCTTCCTTGTCAATCACGATTCCGTTTGCTAATCTCATAGTCTGATGTCCTCCTTTTCCTTACGCTTTTACCATATCGTCAGCGTGCAAAATGTAGTTGGTAAAGCCCCTTGTGCCGATTTTATAGCCCTCTGCGGTGATACGGGGATTGACGAGCTTCACACGTTCCTCAAAGTCAAAATGTTTTTCTCCGGCTTCGGCAGGGAGGATAACCACAATATCATCCGCCCTCTGTACGTCTGAATAAAGGTTGAAGCTTCGGGAGAGTACCGCCATGCGTCCGTTGATTCTTCTCTGTTCTGTTTTGTCTTCTCCGGCAAACTCCAAGTTGCCGAATGTCTTTTCCATGTTGGGGATAACGAATTTTAATTCCATATAGATGTACCTGTCCTTTCTGAA
>OGRG01002169.1_pt1 | contig 11760 bp, 14 predicted proteins | sample 1553501 | NCBI WGS metagenome assembly OGRG01 (sample SAMEA2580018, study PRJEB22360) | human gut metagenome | biome: human gut; feature: human-associated habitat; material: faeces | place: Denmark | collected 2008/2010 | reverse complement strand
TTGTCTGGAGGCTGCCGCAGCAGCCGCATTCGCCTCGCAGAGCGCACGATTTCCGCAGGAAATACCACCGCCCCTTCGGGGTGGTGAGTAAGTGCGCCCTTCGGGAGAAAAAAGAGGAAGGCCCCCGGTTTCCCGGAGACCTCCCATCTGAAATTTAGATTTGTTTTCCCAGCTTCCGTGAAAGATACCCCTCCAGCACAGACGGTTCCATCGTGCGCACCTCTGGCAGCACCTTTTCCAGAATCGCACCCTCCTGAATGAGCCTGCGTGTTCTGGCTTTGCGCTCCTTGACTCTGTCTCTGGCCTGCGCTTCCTCCAATCGGTGCTGTGCCTGCAACAGCTTCTTTTCTGCATCTGTCATGTGAAAAATCCTCCTTATCTTCGTTTCTGCCAGACGATTTCATAGCCCAGCGCATCGGCAAGCTGGACGGCTTCGACATAGCGCAGGGATTCCCGCTGGAGCTTATTAGACAGGTTGGATACACTGTCAGACCAGCCGTGTTCGTCCCGCAGCAGATCAACGATCTCCTGCATGGTCATTCCCTGACGAACGATGTACGACTTGATCTCATTTCTCAGATTGGATTTCATCAACTTTTTACCTCCATATTTTCGTGATATTGGTTTTTGAGCAAGTGAACTGTGTGCGCGTTGCAGTGAAAAATCTGCCGTACCGCAAATCCGCTCAGATTTCCGTCCGTGATGCCCTGTTCACAACTTCGCCCTATCGGCTTTATCGTTCTGTGTGAGAGCATACGGAACGGCAGAATATGCCGCCGTCAGGTGCAGCGCCTTCGCGCTTCGGTAAATCACCGGATGGTGCAGTCCGTTCGACCTGCGGCAAAAATCTTCACGGATTTCACAAGCATTGATTTTGGAATAGCAAAATAGAGCCGTCGGTGTACGGTTTGGTACGGCAAGCCCGCCTTCTGTACGCTTCTGTACGCCGGTTTTGCGTACCGGCCGCCGATTTGGCGACAGATTTTACACGCTGCCGTGAAATGCTTCACGGTGCGCACAAGCAAAAGCGGTTTTTTAGGATGGAATCAAAAACAGCCGTACAGAGTGTACGGCGTGTACGGCAATTTTGAAGTCCGTTTCTCGTTTTCAATACGGCAGCGGATTGACTACCTCAATGCCCATAAAGCCACGCACCCGCTTGCCGCCGACGTGGACATTGTTGGTGGCCTCCACGTTGTAAAGCCGCTCATTTTGTGCAAGCTCAGAGCTGACCCGGTTGGCAGACATGGGCTTCTGCGCGTTGTCGTCGCACCATCTTGTGTAGGCTTCATAAATTGCCTTGGAGCTGGCCTCGCTGTCTGCCCGAAAGCGTATATAGCCCTCAGATTGCAGAAACTCGATCACATTGTTGCTGCTGCGCTTGACCGTCTCCATATTTTCTCTGGCCTTGCCCGAAATGCTGAACTGATAGTTGTTCCCGATCAACCGATACAGCCCCTCCAGGCACCAGAGGAAGATGCCTTCCTTTTCCCGCAGCAGCTTGTCCACCAGAAACGCATCGTCCGCTCTGCCTGTGGGCCGGTCTTTGGTGGTCAGCACGATCTGGCGGCGAAAGAAACCGTCGGACTTGTCGTGTAAGGCGGTCAGCGCACCGTTGCCGAAGCAAAGAAAACGCACATAGAGCTGGCTTTGGTAGCTCTGAACGCCCTTGCGCTCCATGTCCATTTTGCACTCGGACGTGACGATGGATTTGATATAGTTGGTCTTGGGCAGGGCGCTCAAATCCATATCGTCATCTACCATCAGGAGCTTGTTTTCCAAATCCGCACGGCTGAACCGGTTGCTCTCGACCTTCTGGATGCTGGTGGTATTCATGCTGTCGCCCAGCAGCGAGCGCATAACCAGTCCGATACGGCTCTTGCCCTCACCGCCTTTGCCGATGAGCATGAGCATTTTCTGCCCCTTGGTGGTCGGCAGCAGACAGTAACCGAGAAATTCCTGCAAGGTGGGAATGTCCTCCGGTTGCAGCAGCTCGGACAGGAATTGCAGCCACTTTTGGGGAATGGGTGCGTCAGGGTTGTAGGCGACCGTCAGGCGATTGTTGCAGTAGTTCTTGTCGGCGGTGAAGCTGCCATCCATGAAATACGTTCCGTTGGCAACGTGGATGCGGTCCGTCTCTATGGACAGCGGCGGCGAATAGGCTTGCAGTTTGATACTGGCCAGCAGATTTGTCACGATTTTAGACAGCCCGGAGGTCAGCACGCCGGAGATTTCCTCCAGAATGAGATTGCCGATCTGCCCCTCATCCTCTATCAGCCCGTCTACCGTGAACAGCCGCCCGCGCACACATTTCATGGGATGCTTCTCCAAAAACTGCTGGCAGAACAGTACCTCGTTGATGTGCCTGCCGTCGTACCAGTTAGGCCACGTCTGCGGTGTCATATCCATCTTCCAATTCCTCCTTGTGAATTTTCTCCAATCTTTGTCGCAGCTCATCCAGCTTGCCGTCCGCCATCTGCTGCCGCACCACTTCGGCGCGTTCGTGGGAATCCCCGGCACACAAAATATCCAGATAGTATTCCGTTTCATCGAGCTTGTGACAGGCTTTCACGAACCGCGAGTGAACAGGCGCGTCAGGTGACTGCGGTGCATACCGTACCTTCCACTCCCGCAGCACACGGGCATAATCGGACAGAACAGAAAAGCACAGCCGCTCGTTTTCCATGAGCAGCTGTGCTTCTGTTCGGATACGCTTTGCGTGGAGCGCCGCTGCGCTGGGCGGCTTGTCCGGGCTGAGATGAAAATCTGCCATCAGCTTCCGTGCCGCATCATACGGCGATAGCTGAAATAGCCTGCCTACAAAGTCGATCACATCTCCATGTTCCCCGCAGGCGAAGCAATGGTAGTGGTCGTCTGCCACATACAGGCTGGGGTGCCGGTCATTGTGGAATGGGCAAAGGGCCATGCCGCAGCGGTTGACCTCCACGCCGTACCGCTCCGCTGCCTCCCGGCAGCTTACGCCGTATTTTACAATTTCAAAAAGACTCATTGTACCTCCATTTCTGCGCAAAACGGCGGCCTGCCCAATCTGGGGCAAGCCGCCGTTTGCGTCTTATCTTATGCTGTTTTGATTTCTTACTCCGGCGCTGCCGGAGTAACTTCCTTTGCTCTCCGGGCTGCATTTCGTATCCGCTGCCCCTTGAGATGGCCTTCATATCTGCAATCGTCACTGCAATATTTCACATCTGACCTTGTTGTGATAAACTCCTTGCCGCAGTTTTCGCAGGTACACGCCCGGCTGCGGCCCTCTGCCGCCTCCTGACGGTAGAATTTCGCACGGCAGTTGGGGCCGCAGAACAGGGTGTTCGTCCGTTTGGATGCAAATTCCTGCCCGCAGCACTTGCAGGTCAGCGTGAAGGGCTGACCGACAGCGTGTTCTCCAGCCTTGATTTTCTGATACCGCTCCCGGCTTTTGATGCGGTGCCGCTTGAGCTGCTCCTGCCGCTTGATTTCTTCCTCGGTCAGCTCCGGTGCGGGAAGCTCAAACTGCCCGATAAAGCGAAGGTGGATATCCACTTCCTGCACCCGGTCGCCGTCAATTTTTTCCGGGGCGTGGACGATGATTTTCTCAATAAACTCATTGATCATGGGCGTGGTCAGCTCGGAAAAATCGGTGTACTTCCTTGCCAGCTCCAGAAACTGCTCCACGCGGGCGGTGTCCTCTGCGAAAGCGGACAGTTTTTCTTCCGCTTCTGTGACAGAGACTTGCAGCGCTTTCTGCTCGGCTTCGTAATCTGCCAGCAGACTGTCAAAGCGCTCATCGGTGATACGCCCGACGGCAAAGGATTCATAGAGCTTTTTGATGATGGTGTCCAACTCGGCAATGCGCTTTTTGTCCTTGCTCAGCTTTCGCTTGGCATCCTTGGCCGCTTCTGCCTGTTGGAGCTGGGAGGCAGAGCGCACCTTTTCCATGAACGCCTCCTGATTGGAAATCGCAAAGGTGCTGACCGTGCGGATGGTGTCCAGAATCAGGGTGCGCAGAGCCTTGGTGGAGATGTAGTGACCAAAACAGGCACTTGTCCGTTTCTGATGCGCCAGGGTATAGGCAGAGCAGTCGAAAAAGTCAGATGGGTACGGATTATTCTCTGTGCCGCCTTTGGAGCGATGGTTATACATCTTTTCTCCGCAGTCAGCGCAGTACAAAAGCCCGGTCAGCGGATTCGCTTCTCCCAGCGTGTCAATGCGCTTTGGCGTCTTGCGGAGCTTCTGCGCAAGCTCCCATGTCTCCCTGTCCACGATGGCCTCGTGGGTGTCCTCAAAGATGAGCCAATCCTCCTTGGGATTCATCACGGCGTTTTTATCTTTATAGGACTGCTTGTGGGAGCGGAAATTCACCGTATGCCCCATATACTCCGGCTTGGAGAGGATCTGTCCCACGACATAGCCGCTCCAGTTATAGGGATTGGAAAATTCCTCTTTGCTTTTCCAGATGCCCTTGTTTTGCTTGCCGAAGTAGACCGCAGGGGTGTCGATCTTGTCATCGAACAGAATGCGGGCGATGTCATAGGGACCTTTGCCCTCGATGGTCAATCGGAAAATACGCCGCACCACGGCAGCCGCTTCCTCGTCGATCAGCCAGTGGTATTTGTTCTCCGGGTCTTTCTTATAGCCGTAGATGGCACAGTTGGTGGTTGGCTTGCCGGATTCCCCCTTGACCCGAATGGCGGTTTTCTGCTTGCGGCTCAGGTCACGAAGATACCACTCGTTCATAATGTTGAGGAACGGGGCAAACTCATTGCTGTTCTGATCGTCGCTGTCCACGCTGTTGGCAATCGCCACAAAGTGAACATGATGCTGACGGAAGAATACCTCCGTGTAAAAGCCTGTTTGCAGATAATCACGCCCCGCCCTGCTCATATCTTTTACAATGACATGAGCAACTTTGCCCGCTTCGATGTCTGCAATAAGCTGTTTCCAAGCGGGACGCTCAAAATTTCCTCCACTCCAACCGTCATCGGTATAGTGCTGACAGTTCGTATAACCTTTCTGATGGGCATAGCTTTCAAGGTATTTTTTCTGATTGACAATACTGTTGCTATCACCAGTCTGGTCATCATCACGGGACAGCCTTTCATATAAAGCTGTGATTTTTCCTTCAGTCTGTTTTACGCTCATGATGCGCTCCTTTCAGACTGTCGGCTCATTTGTGGTGAATCTATTATACCACAAGTTCCGCCAGTTGTAACCGTTTCATTGCGAATCATCCGTAAAATTTTATCCTCCATCGTTTCCTTCTCTGTATCACTGAATACTACTTTAACTTTATAGGTGGTGCCGCCAATGCGGCGAGTCATATAAGAAAAATTACTGTTCTCGTTTTTTGCCATAGGCAGTTACCTCCGTGTTGAAATGTTCATTGTTTTTTCGTATAATAGGTTTAGTTCCGGCACGGTGTAACCATTTGCATGGTTAAAATCGAGCAAAAGGTATTCACACCCTGCCAATACAGAAATGCCCTCAAAAAAGCCTTGCGGCACAAGGCTTTCCGAGGGCAAAAGCGTTACATCTGTTGTTGTTTCTCCCGATACTTACGCACCCTTGCTGCTGTCTGCTTACGGCGAGCTTCTTCGGCACAGCGCTGTGAGCAGTACACCCGTTTTCCGTCAGTTGGGAACGGCTTGCCGCATTGTTTACAATGAGTGGTCGATATTTGCGTGAATACGCTTCCAATCCTGCATCTTCCGGCAGGACAGACTTGCGGAAATATCTGCATAGTGCGCTGTTGGTAAAGCAGATACCCAACATTGGACAGTCACAATCCAATGGCAGGCAGCCGTACTCTTTGTCGTAGTTGGCACAGAGAGAAGTAACCAGCTTCTTGATCCGCTGCTTCTCCCTGCCCGTCAGCTCACGATAATTGTTTGACATAGGCGGTTTCCTCCTTTCATTCAGTGTCGAAAGTAATCTAATAACAGGCAAAATAGGTTACATCCTCACTTATAGGAGAAATACAGGGTACTTAGCGGAACTGTTTTTATGGAGAATCCAAAAAAATTTCAAAAATATTTTTGAAGGGAGGTGTCTGCGGTGTTTGACGATCCCGAACGATATGAACATGACGGTTTTTATGAAGAAGATACTGACTATGAAGATGAATATGAAGCGGACGATTCCGATTACATAGTCGATGACGAAGAAAATGAAAACGCCCTTTGGGACGATGAGGAAGAAGAACCCGCTGACGATCTTCCCGAAAAGAAGCGAAGGAAGCGGAAGAACCAAGTTGTTCTTGCTGACAATGATACAGATACCGAAGAAACCGAATTATCCGAACAGGTCAGACGGCAGATTACAAAAGAAAAACAGCTCATCGAAGAACTGGAAGCCGACGCCGAGGAACATCCCTTTGAGGATGGTACTGACGAGGAAGAACTGGAGCGTAAGAAGCTCAAACGAGAACTGCGGGCAGAAGCCCTTGCACGATTGGAGGATTCCGCCAGAACACAGCGGGAGTTTGAAAATGTGATTGCATGGTGGGACAGGCTGGACGCTAATCGGGAGCGTAGGGAACGCTATCATGAACTCAGCAGAAGCGGCGATGATGTTCCTCTTGATTACGGGGCATCTGCCAATGAACTCTTTTTTCCGGATACGCTAAATGATGTGCTGGAAAAGCAGATACGAAAAGGTGATTTCATTGACGCAATTTTCTACTGTCCTTACGATATACATGAACTTGTAACGGAAGAATACCTATCCAAAATTCTCTGGGAATTGACTGAGGAACACAAAGAGCTGCTCTTTCTCTGTGCTGTCCGGTTGTTTAGCTCAATAAGGATCGCTAAAATACGGAATCAAAGCGACCGGAACATCCGCAAGGTGCGTGGCACGATGCTCAAAAAGATACGAAAAAAGCTGCTTCCTGCACTTTTGGATAAGGTAGAAAAGCAACAGCCAATGACCTTATTGGAGAAAGATTTTTTAGAAGAATCCAGAATGGAGATTGATTCAGGGGAATAGAAATCGTATAATCGATAATATAAAACAGAGTTATTCAGGTTACAATATGAAGTGAGGAATAGACTGATATGGGAAATATAAAAGCAGAAGAAGCAATGAGGGAATTAACACTGATGCTGTTATACCTCTCCCGCTTTACACAGAGAGAAAAGTTTCACGAAGCAACCGATTTTTATGCATGGAAAGGCTACGATTTTGATATACTGAACGAATTGGACGATGCAGACTATATCCGGCAGGGAAATCATCCGTCCCGTTCCAAATCGGTATATATTACGGAAAGCGGTATGGAACAGGCAAAAGAGCTTTTATCCAAATATGGTATCAGTGATTGGAAACAGGGGTGAGAAAATGAAGAACCTTTTTGAACGCACCAGTTCTAATTGGGTGCGGTATAGTGAATATGAATGGAAGGCGGCAGAGGACGGAACTCTGTATCTCACGCCCACCAAAACGGCGCAACCGAGTATTTATGATCCGCTGGCAGAGTATCAGAAAATTGTATTGGATGCCATCAACATAGGACGCATGGGTATGAGCAAAAAGCCGGATGCCGAAATTCAGAAGGCTATCCAGCAATTTGCGGTGAAATACGGCTTGTTTGGACTGATGACTGCGTTACCTACCACACCAAACTTTATGGAATATGAGGCGGTGTATCTGCCGAAAAACCACTTTATCAAAAAAGAAACTATGTCCACGGAAAAATATCTGGCACTGTTCTTTCCATTTGACAAATTGGATGTGATCAAGCGTGGTATCGAGTCCATGTGGAACATCCAAAATGACCGTGTTATGATGGCACTGGCTTTGACCATGACAGATAAGCCGATGGCGGTCAACATGAGCTTTCAGCGGGAATATGCGGAGCGATATGAATGGATAAAACAGCAGTTCATCGACTGGGCGTTTACCTATATCAACAGTTTCCTTTATTATGAGGATTATGATACACTGAACGATGAAACCCGGCAGATGATGCAGCAGAGCATGGCGGCATTTGGCGGCATCGCTCCAACTTATCATATAGCCCTTTTGGATAAGCCGACGATTATTTGGGATTTTCACTCTCTCATGCTTGGAGTTCAGATGATGTTCAGCTTTATGCTGACCGACAGCGAAAACCCGATTAAGCTTTGCAGGCATTGTACCAAAGCTTTTGTCGCAAGCAGACCAAGTGCTGTATTTTGCAGCCCGCAGTGCAAGAACAAGCATAATGTTTACAAAAGCAGAGCGAGAAACAAAAGTGAAGAATAGGAAGGGAATGGAATGGATATGAACGAAGAATATGGGCTAACTCCTTATGAAACAAGGGAAATCCTGTTTTATAAAACCGATAATGGTGAAGTTCGGGTTGAAATCCTTTTATATCAGGAAAACTTGTGGCTGACGCAGGCAAAGATGGCAGAATTATTTGAAGTGCAAAAGGCGGCTATTTCAAAACATTTGAAAAATATTTTTACATCCGGCGAATTGCAGGAAGAAGCAGTTGTTTCCAAAATGGAAACAACTGCGGCAGACGGCAAGCGGTACAATACAAGCTATTACAATCTGGATGCCATTATTGCTGTCGGATACCGTGTTAATTCTAAAAAGGCTACGATGTTCCGCATTTGGGCAAATCGAGTATTAAAAGAATTTATTATTAAAGGCTATGTGATGGACGATGCACGACTGCGAGAACCAGAAAACCTTTTTGGTAAGGACTATTTTGAGGAACAGTTGGAGCGTATTCGTGATATTCGCTCCAGCGAGCGCCGTTTTTATCAAAAAATCACGGACATTTACTCCCAGTGCAGTGCTGACTATGATGTGAACAGTCCTGTTACAAAAGAGTTTTTTGCCACAGTACAGAATAAGCTTCATTACGCTGTCACTCATCATACGGCGGCTGAGATTGTTTATGGACGAGCCGATAGCACAAAACCAAACATGGGCTTGACAACTTGGAAAAATGCTCCGCAAGGGCGTATTCGCAAGTCGGATGTTTCAATCGCCAAAAACTACTTGAACGAAGAAGAAATGATAAATCTGAATGAGATCGTGACAATGTATCTGGACTATGCCGAAAGACAGGCACGGCGGGGAAATATCATGTATATGCAGGATTGGGTTAATCGTTTGGATGCGTTCCTCCAGTTCAACGAAGAAGATATTTTACATGACAAAGGCAAAGTGACCGCTGCCATCGCAAAGGCGTTTGCAGAAAGTGAATTTGAAAAATTCCGTGTTTTGCAGGACAGAACATATCAGAGTGATTTCGACCGTCTTGTGGCAAATATCGAAGAAAACAGCAAACAAACAAAATAAATCAGGAAACCCCACGCTTCCGATTTTATTGTCAGAAGTGTGGGGCTTTTGTATCAGGTTTACAGATCATATACCAATTCGTGCAGAACGATTTCTTCCGCACGGTTACGGATACTGTTCATACGGCGCACCCATTCTATTTGATCAGCCGCTTTGAACGCTTCAGTTACGCCTTCCTGCTTTGCCATAGCTGAAACGATGTTTTCAATGCGCTCGTTGCAGACTTGATCGATTTCAGCTAAATGCTTGAACAGCGTTCCCTCCAGCACATAGTTGTTGTAGAGTATTTTACGGTACTTTTTCAGATAGCTGCGGCGCATACGCCCGTATTTGCCTATCTGATATTCGCCGTCATCCGGCAAAGTAATGTTGGGAATGAAATAATATCCCACTTGACGGTATGTACCGCCCATTTCTTCAAAGATAGTTTTCATAAAATTCAGCTCCTTTTGTGTTGATTTCCAGCGGTTATAAGGCTTTTTGACTCCTTTCTTACAACTGCTTTTCAATTCACCACAAATGAGCCGCAGTCATATGTATTAGGTGGCAGAAACTACCCTTTGGATTTATCATCGGTGTTTGGAAAAAGTCCAACATCCGGAAACGCGGAAACTGCTATCCGGCAAAAATTTACGGCTATGTACAAAATACTTCCTATTTAATAAATGGCCGCTACCCACTCAATACCGTTGTCCATTATTTTGATAACTATCATATAGAAAGAGAAGCGATTCTTCCAACCAGTTTCTGTCATGGGTATTCGCAATATTCTTTGGGCATGACCATAGATATTTTTGAATATCAGGGAAAATATGAATATGATCCAAGCTCGGTACGTTATGAAATTCTTCCGGGCGAACAGGAATTGATGGATAATAAGCCAGTAGAACCTTCAAAGCTGCACATGATCTCAGTTGTCTGCCAGAATTGTGATGCAAGCTACAAAAAGGCGGACGGTTATGCAGAGAAATGTCCTTATTGTAGAAGTTATCAGAATACATAAAAGAGATGTGGCGTAAATAGCAAGAACAACAAAAAGAGGACTATAGTTGATATGCTATAGTCCTTGATTTAACTTATTTGTTTAATTTCCCATCTGTCATGTATGGAACCGTGACATCGGCAAACTGCATCTGATTGTAAAAAGCTATAGAATACACTTCATAATGAAGATGTGATTTGTATATACAGGAGTATTGTTATAGTAATACATATGTATATCAAAATGTTAAAAGAATGAATATGGGTATTGAAATAATGGTAAATAATCTGCTAATTTTGATGTGACTATCGTGTATGAGGGAAACAGCGAAGGTAAGAGAAGATAAAGCCAGATAGTTTTGAGGACGTGGGAGAGATTCTGCGTCCTTTTTTAATGCGGAACAATTCGTATTCGTACCGTAGCCGAACACCGCTGTCAGCTGGTTTCGGAAGGACGGCGCAAACAGCGTCCACATGCCGAAAGGCATTCCGGCGTATTTCATCGTAAGTATCTCCCGGCCTCTGCCTCCAGCGCCTGCCACACGGGATAAGCCGCGCCGTTCTCATCAAAGAACTGCTTGATATCCCGATTCAGGGCGCTCATTTCGTCTATGGCGTTCATGGCGTGGTCGGAGGCACATAGTTTGCCCAGTGAGGTGGCGCACATGAGTTTAAAGAAGCGCAGACAGGTCTTGCGGTACTTTTCGCTCTCAAATTCTGCATCCGCCTTTGGCAAAATGTCGTGTCCCGCATTGCGTATGGCACGGTAGCCTTCAATATTGGCATCGATCACCCGTCCAAGGTACACCGTATTTCTCCTAAGCTTTTTCAAGTCGCCGTCCGTCTTATAGCAGGCGAAGGCCGCAGGCATCACAAACGCGGCATGGCAGAGCAGATAGTCCTCCATGTTCGGCTCGTAAACAACCTTATATTTTGTGCCGTGGAAGATGCGCCCGATCAACTGTTTATTGGAGGTTGCACCCGTCAGCTGCCCGATGGTAATCTTTTTCAGGTCGATGGAGACCACCCGGTCAGCCTCCCGATGCCCGGCAGAAAGCGCAAAGGCAAACAGGACGTTCTTTTCCGGCAGTGCCGCCGCCAGCGCCCTCGCCTGCACATTGTTCCCCACAAAAACGATGTTCTTCGTCCGGTTCGCCCGCAGCGTGTCCAGAGCGGAATCCAGCTGTGTATAGCGCAGGACCACAAAGATCACATCGTACATTGCATCCGGTGCAAGTTCAGTCACCACCGGAATGCGGCTGACCGAGGTGCGGAACAAAAATTTGTCCTTGATCCGCAGGCCATTCTGCTTGATCTCCGCAGCCCAGTTTCCCCGCGCAAGCAGAGTGACATCCTTTCCGGCGCGCAGCAGATTTCTTGCCAGATTGCACCCCAGAACGCCTGCACCATATACCAGAATTTTCATAGCTTGCCTCCAAATCCGATCTTCACGATCTGCATTTTCATCCCGTTGTCCCCGACCTTGGC
>OGRG01002156.1_pt1 | contig 11816 bp, 9 predicted proteins | sample 1553501 | NCBI WGS metagenome assembly OGRG01 (sample SAMEA2580018, study PRJEB22360) | human gut metagenome | biome: human gut; feature: human-associated habitat; material: faeces | place: Denmark | collected 2008/2010 | reverse complement strand
GCAACACAAAAATTTTATATTTTTTTAATTGTCTACTTGACGGGATGCACACCATCGGCTCTCTTTGGAAGCGTCTCCTTTGCTGTGCAAATCAGGATTTAATAACTCTTATATGGTTTTTCCATCAATTTCACTACTTCATACAGCAACATTGTTGCTGCACCAGTTCCACCCTTAGAGTAAATCTCAGTATCTTCATCAGATTCCGATGTTCCAGCAATATCAAGATGTACCCAAGGTTTTTTCTCAACGAATTCACCTAAGAATCTTGCAGCGGCAGTTGCACCACATTTTTTACCACAGTTAGCGATATCTGCTACAGTAGATGCGTTCAGATTATCATATTCTTCATCGCCCATTGGGAGTCTCCAGATATTTTCTCCCGCAAGGATGGATGCCTGGACAATCTTGGACATAAGTTCGTCGCTGTTACTGAAAGCACCAGTGTAGCGGTCACCGAGGGCAACAACACAGGCTCCAGTTAAAGTTGCTACGTCAATTAATGTTGTAGCTCCACATTCACGGATTGCATAAGTAATGGCATCAACAAGTGCCATACGGCCTTCAGCATCAGTGTTAACAACTTCGATGTATTTGCCATTCATAGACTTAACGATATCGCCCGGTTTCATTGCCTTGCCGGAAATCATATTTTCACAGGCAGGAATAACTGCGGTTACGTTAATGCCAAGTTTCGCCTCTGCGATTGCACCCATAGCAGCGATAACTGCGGCTGCGCCGCCCATGTCACCATGCATGCCTTTCATGGCATTGCCAGGCTTTAAATTATATCCGCCGGAGTCAAAGCAAAGACCTTTTCCAATTAAAGCAATCTTTTCATCGTCTGTAACACGGCCGTTATATTCCATAACGATAAACTTAGCGGACTGTTTAGAACCACGGGCAACTGCCAGGTAGGAATTCATGCCGAGTGCTTCGCAATCCTGCTTTTCAAGAATTGTGCATTTGATATTGTTCTTTTCACAGATTTCCTTTGCCTTAGCTGCGAGAGCTGCAGGAGTCATCACGTTCGCTGGTTCATTTACCAGGTCACGGGCTGTTGTAACGGCTTTTGCCATCATTCTTGTGTACTGCTCTTCCTTTTTAAAGGATGCAGAATCAATTCCTGTCAGAATTCCAAGATGCAGCTCTGGAGATTCTGGCTTATCAGAAATGTATTTGTCAAAAGAGTAATCTGCGAGGAGAAGTCCCTTCATAGCAGAACTTAACCAGTAGGAAACATCTTCTCCGATTGCGGTCATAAGAAGGTTCTTTCCGTGAAAACGCTTTGCTTCCTTCATAGCCTGACCAAACTGTAACTGAAATCTTCTCGGAGTTGCCTTCTCAGGAATACCAATGAAAATCAGGTTATAATAAGGCTGTCCCTGATAAGAAAAATCCTTTCCTCGGAGACCGTATACCTTGCTTCCTCCAACGAGACCATCGGCCTGAAGACTTTCAAAAATCTCGCTAACTTTTCCAAGCTCGATACTCAGACGATTTTTATGATTGTATGTGACGAGCAATGTATCAAATTCGTAGTCCTCCAGATCTACGAGACGTTGTATTTGCATAAATGATACGCTCCTTTCTAAAAAATATTTTTATTTAAATAATTATAAGTTGCATTAAAATCGGGAAAAGTGCATACTATCCCCGATTATAATATGTAATATATATACGTTTTAGTGCATATATTCTTCAGCGTATATACAGTTATTTATAGTATAGCACAGTCAAATATTTTAAAACAGAAAAAACTTGTACACATTACATAAAATTTTGGTGGTAAGAGACACGGTTTTTGCGTAAACTACTTATAAACAGGGTAAAATCTTGTCAGAATAAATTGTAGTTAAATAAAGAGTGTTTGAAAAATCACTCCAGTAATATGTATGTCCCAATTTATGGGGAAAGTATTTTTCAAACACGCTCTAGTATACTTCATCTGTGATGAATTTGACAAAACAAATTTTTTTCTATATAATAATTAACAAAGCTAACTAACATTGTTAACCAGGAAAGAATAGGTGATAGAATGAATGAATACTCAATGATGACACAGGAACTGCAGGATCTGGCTGCACTTTCTATGGAACACGGACAGATTCCTTCAGGCCTGTATGACCAGTACCATGTACTGCGAGGTCTCCGTGATGTGAACGGTAAAGGCGTGCTGGCAGGACTTACGGATATTTCCACCATCACCTCTTCCAAAGAAGTTGATGGAAAGATGGTTCCCTGCGATGGAGAGCTGCGCTATCGTGGCTACGACATTCACGATTTAGTAGACGGATTTGTAGCAGAGCAGAGATTTGGCTATGAAGAAGTGGCCTATCTGCTTATTTTTGGACGTTTACCACAGAAGCAGGAATTACAGGAATTCCAGAATCTTCTTGGAAGTTATCGTACATTGCCGACGAACTTTGTGCGAGACGTTATTATGAAAGCACCAGGTAAGGACATGATGAATACACTGCAGCGAGGCGTACTGACATTATACGGTTATGACGATATGGCAGATGACATTTCCATACCGAATGTACTGCGCCAGTGCTTACAGCTTACAAGTACTGTGCCGTTACTCGCAGTTTATGGTTATCAGGCATATAATCATTATGTAGAAGGCAAGAGTTTTTACATTCATTCTCCGAAGCAGGAACTTTCCACGGCGGAGAATATTTTGCGTATGCTCCGCCCAAATAAAAAGTATACACCACTTGAAGCAAGAGTTTTAGATATTGCCCTCGTACTTCACATGGATCACGGCGGTGGTAACAACTCGACATTTACCAATCATGTAGTAACTTCCTCTGGAACAGATACTTACTCCGCTATGGCAGCATCTCTTGGCTCACTCAAAGGGCCAAAACACGGTGGAGCAAATATCAAAGTTGTTCATATGTTTGATGAGATGAAGCAGGAAGTGAAGGATTGGAAAGACGAAGACGAGATTAAAAATTACTTGCTGAAGCTTCTCAATAAGGAAGCCTTTGATCACAGCGGATTAATTTATGGAATGGGACATGCCGTTTATTCTATCTCTGACCCAAGAGCGAGAATCTTCAAGGGATTCCTTGACAAACTCGCGAGGGAAAAAGGTTACGATGAAGAATTTGAATTCTATGACAGAGTAGAAAAACTCGCCGTCGAAACCATTCAGGAAAAACGCCGTATCTATAAAGGTGTAAGTGCCAATATCGACTTTTACAGCGGATTCATGTATCGGATCTTAGGGCTGCCAGACCAGTTATTCACCCCGATGTTTGCCGTGGCACGTATGGTCGGCTGGAGCGCACACCGTTTAGAAGAGTTAATGAACTGCGATAAGATTATCCGTCCAGCATACCAGAGTGTGGCTATGGATAAGGAATATGTTCCAATGAAGGATAGAATTATCGTGGAATAGTAAAGAGAATTTTAAAATAAAGCTATTTTTGGGGAGGAAAATAACAAAAATATGAAAGCGAAAGACACAGAGAGTTCTGACTGGCCAGAAGGTGAGCCGTCAGCAGAACAAAAAGTGACTTTAGAGGACTACCAGCAACTAATCATGCAAATGCGAAAGGCCAATGTACAGTTTCAGCAAATGTGTAACATTCCATCAGGAGAACTGACAATGTTACTCACCCTGCGCCACCTGTTACTGGCAAAAGCATTTGTCATTCCGTCAGATATTGGGGATGCGATGAAGTTGTCAAGGCCAGCTGTATCCCGAATGCTCCATAATTTAGAGCGTAAAGGATATCTGGAAATGAAAAGCAGCGAAGAAGATCACCGTTACGTCAAGGTACAGTTCACCCAGACTGGAAAAGAACTTATCACCGAGGAATTAGAAAAATGCTGTAAGCTCTTAGAGAGGGTAAAAGAGCGAATGGGAGAAAAGGATATGTATAAGTTTCTCTATTATTACAGCCAGTTTTGCACGATTTTAGTAGATGAGATTTTTTGAGTGTCTCTGACAGGAGAAGCAGCTTAATTCATTAGCATTTAAACACGTTCTGATGCTAATGAATTAAGCTGCTTTTTCTGGCTTTGGAGCCACTCAAAAAGGGTATCTTCTCGGGGCAGGCATTATTCTTCGTATGAGCGAAAATGACTTTGGAGCCACTCAAAAAGGGTATCTTCTCCCGTTAGGAGCGTTTCCCCCTGCCTGCGGCAATCAGAATTCCTCCAGCTTCTTCAGCAATGCCATTTCCCCTGAAACCTTATACTTCGCACAGAACCGACATAATGCAAAGAGAACTTCCCCCAGCTTCTCTGACAATTCCTCATCACTGCTGAATTTTTTCTCTGGATCTTCCCCAGCGGTGCCGAGCTGTAAATTCACAACAGAAGTTAGCAGGTCTTTAAAGACATCTTCATCCTCCGTGGAAAACATTCCAGCGGAGGCAGCCTTTTTCGCAATCTTCTGGCCGCGGATGAGGGCAGGGAAACTTTCTGGAACAAGGGTAATCTCTTCTTTTAAAGAGGTCTGTTTATGTCCTTCTTCCTGAGATTTTAACTTCTCCCAGTCGGCCTGCTGCTGTTCTACACTATCATAATGGCGGCCAGCAAATACATGAGGGTGACGGTGGATCATCTTGCGGGCAATGCCATCGATAACATCTTCGATAGCAAATTCGCCATTATCTTCAGCAACCTGGGACTGCAAAAGTACCTGAAATAAAAGGTCACCAAGTTCTTCTTTTAAATTAGCGCAGTCACCAGTCTTAGTGAGGTCAGTTACTGCCTGATTCACCTCGTAGGCTTCCTCTAATGTATATAACTTAAGAGATTCATGCGTCTGTGACTTATCCCACGGACAGCCATTCTCTCCGCGAAGTGTGGCAACAATCGCCTGTAATTCCTGAAAATTAAACTTTTTATCCATTATAAATGCTCCTCCTTCAAACAGAATAAAATGGAAAATAATCTTTAATAATATTTGGTCAATATTCAGCTATCCAATTACATTTTAAGTTGAAATGTAATATTGTCCCAATATCTATAAAATCTTTGTATCAAGTAAATACAAATAAAATATAAGTAGAATGCGACTGGAATTACTATCATGCAGAAGTAATTCTTAAATATGCAAAACTATGCAAAAGACTATTGTAAAAATATGTTATTTGATTTATTATATCAGTAAGTCACGAAAAAATCTACATCAAAAAGAAAGAAGGTTTAGGATTAATGAACAACTTTGGACGGGCAGTACTGGCAGTGGGGTTAAGTGCAGTCATGACATTTACAGGTCCAGAATACTTTTTTCAGTCAGGGATAGAACCTGTAAGTGTTTATGCAGCAGAGGAGAAGGCTGTGCAGAGCAAGATAGCAGGAGATAATTCTGCAGAAGGCGAGAGCACGACAGAAGTGACAACAGAGAAGAAAGAAGAGAGTACGACAGCAACGGAAAGTCAGGAGAGCCAGACTTCTTCCGAAAGGGATACAAGCAGCGGTAATACAGAGCATTCGCAGACAGAACATACAACAGAAAGTACGAAGAGGAATACATCTGGTACATCTGGTAATACAGATCAGGCAGAAGATACCGATTCTTCTACATCAGATACATCCGGAAATTCCTCTCATAGTAACGAAGAAGGAACAACTCAGAAGAAGGCGAAGAAGGACATTTCCTCAAGAGAAGATGCAGAGATTCGTACAAAGGCGATTAAGAAGATTACGGATCAGTTAGCAGAGGAAGACGCACCGGACGGAAGCGATAAAACGAGTACATTTATCCCGAAGATTTATAATGATACCCGTCTGGCTATGAAGAATAATAAGGAATATATTGCGGGATATGTATATTTTAATCAGACAGATAGTGCCTGGAATCAGAATGGCTACTGTATCGCTAAGGCTGGATGTGGTCCGACTTCCATGGCAGTAGTAATCACATCTCTTACAGGTAAGTGGGTAACTCCATTGGATACAGCCATCTGGGGCTATCAGCATGGCTTTTACTCAAGAGCAGGTTCGGCACATGAGATGATTCCTGCGATGGCAGCGGCTTATGGATTGAAGTGTCAGGGAGCAGGAACCGATTATAATGCGATTAAAAAGGCATTAAAAGAAGGCAAGCCAGTAGTGTGCCTTATGGGACCTGGATATTTCACCCGAGGCGGGCATTTTATGGTACTGGTAGCAATTGATAAGAACGATTGCGTAACAGTAGCCGATGTCGGAAGCAGGACGCGTTCCGCTTACAAGTACAGACTGTCAGATGTAATCGCACAGTCAAAAGGTGCCAGTGCAGGCGGTCCATTCTGGATTATGTCCTATGATAAGGAGAGTAAGTCTGCGCTTCAGGAGAAACAGGCGATTAAGGATTATACAGAAGAAGATATGGCAGAAGATTTTGCTGATGTTTCCTACATGAAAGTAAAGGGAAATCTTCCAGAAGTACTCCAGGAAGAGAAGGCAGATGTTTCTATGAAAAAGGTAGTATCTATTCTTAAGATGTCAACTGGTAAGAGCCTTTTAGATACAATCGGAGCAGGTAAAGGAACCGCATTGGCAGGCACTTCTAATGCGGGAAGTTCTGTACTTTCGCCAGTGAGCCAGAATAGCCAGGTTATTGTGGTGAACACAGATGCGAGTAATAAGAAAGCAGGTAGCCAGAGTGGAAGTACAGCACTTGCAGGAAGTGCTGCAGATACAGTGAGCCAGGGTCAGTCTGCGAAGAAGTCACAGAATCTGGCGCTCACACTGAAGCAGGATATCGCAAGAAGGCAGTGGGAGAAAAAGATTGATTTAAGCTGGATGGACAACTATATGCAGGGAACTTTGGAAAAATAATCTGTAAATTGAGGCGTGCAGGTTGTAGGAATGATTTTTCAAACACACTTTAAGCTAATGAACAAATAAGTTGTGATAATTTAAAATAATGGACAAAGAATTATGAGAAAGATTAATTACAGAATTACAGTTAATATAACACAGAAGACGATGAAGCTTGGATTTCGCGCAAAGATGCCGGACGAGATGCAGGGAAAGCGCATCCGCGTGCAGGCTGTATTTACCCAGAGACAGGTAGAACGTCGTTTTCCGATGGAAGTAGTAATAGAAGAAGGAGAAGTTGGTGACCAGATTCGCGCAGATGCAGAGATATTGCTGCCATATGTATTTTACAGTCCGCCACGCCATAAGGTGAATGTTATTTTTACGCTTTGGTGTGGAGCGGAAGAGATTTGCTTAGATGACCAGCCATTTCCAGTGCAAAAGGAACTATTTGCCAGAGCGGAGATTGTCCGCAAGAGGAATCTGTTCAAGTTTGGACTTTGCTCTCTTGGACTGCCATTTTTACTGGTCAGAGATTATTTTAAGGAAGACAAGAATTTTATAAAGGCAGCGAAGCGGGCGAATGATACCGTATATAGAATTAGTGGTTATAATTATAGTGCCCGTCAGCAAAATACTGACTATTTTGCAGCCAGATACCGCAAATATATAGCGAAGAATAAGGTAAATCCGAATCAGATTCTTTTCCTTTCAGAGAGAGAGCCAGAGAAGAATGGGAATCTTATGCTTGTGAAGAGGTGGTTTGAGGAGAATGAACCCGAGGTAGAGATTACGACATTTATCAATACAAAGACAGTTGATCAGCTTCGCAAGAAGGAACTTCGGGATTGTGCGTTCAAATGCGCTACATCTGCAGTTATCATTTTAGAAGATTTCTATCCGCAGCTTCATAGCATTCAGAAACGCAGCGAGACAAAGATTGTGCAGTTGTGGCATGCCTGCGGAGCTTTTAAGACGTTTGGCCTTACCCGTATGGGTAAACAGGGCGGTGCGCCTCAGACATCGATGAATCACAGGAATTATGACCTCGTACCAGTCAGCAGCGATACGGTGAGAGATATTTATGCAGAAGCATTTGGCATTTCAGGAAGTAAGGTACAGGCGCTGGGAGTACCGCGTACAGATCTGCTTTTTGACTGGGATTATGAGGAGAAAAAGCGCGAGGAACTCTACGGGAAATATCCTATATTAAAGGAGAACAGGGTAATCTTGTTTGCACCGACATTCCGCGGAGATGGGAATAAAGATGCATATTATCCATTGGAAGCATTTGATGTGAATCACTTTATGGAAAGGCAGCCAGAAGACACGGTACTTATTTTAAAGAATCATCCATTTGTAAAGCAAAAGTTTACTGTGGATGCACAATGGCAGGACAGAGTACTTGATTTGAGCGGGGAAGAACATATCAATGACCTCATGCTGATCAGCAACCTTCTTATCACAGACTACAGTTCCAGCGTATTTGAGGCAGCGATCCTTGAATTACCAATGCTTTTCTATGCATTTGATGAGAAAGAATACATGGACAGCAGAGACTTTTACTTTGATTATTCGCAGTTTACACCAGGTCCCGTTGTCACGGATTTTGAGGCATTATGCGAGGAATCTGCTGCCATGCTTCAGAATATTGTATCGGCAAATGAACAGGCAGACCTTAAGAAATTCCGCGAAACGTTCCTAAATACTGTCGATGGCTGCAGTACAGAGCGCATTTGCAGGAAAATAAAGACAAACTATATAAATATTTAACTAAATTGCAAAAAAAGTTTGACAGCTCATGGAAAATAATATAAAATATTGGAATCATGGTAGTTTGTTAAAATAAAAGCATTAATAAGCATGAATCTAAAGACAGCATCATGTAAGAATGTTGACAGCATAGTTGAGACATTATGAGTAACATGGGAATTCAAAGTTACTAAGGAGGACTTATTTTTATGAAAGGAATAGTATTAGCGGCTGGGGGGGGGAAGCCCACCAACAGGGGGTAGACAGGCTCAAGGTCCCCTATGACAAAGCCAGTTTGTAAACCGTTATTACCAGTATATGACAAACCGTTAATTTATTATCCAATTGCCACTTTACTTCAGGCAGGAATCAGGGACATTCTTGTAATTATTCCACCAGGGGAAGAAAGAGAGTTCCAGAACCTTCTCGGAGATGGAAGTGAATTAGGACTTCATATCGAGTTTGCAGTACAGAAAGTTGCGCGGGGAATCGCAGATGCACTTATCATCGGAGAAGACTTCATTGGAGATGATTCTGTATGTCTCGTATTAGGAGATAACATTTTCCAGTGCCATAATCTTGATGAGATCATGAAAGAAGCCATCAAGGATGACCACGGCGCAAAGGTATTTGGTTATTATGTAGATGACCCAAGACCATTTGGTGTTGTAGAATTTGATGAGAACGGACAGGCTGTATCCATCGAAGAGAAGCCAAAGAATCCAAAGTCTAATTACATCGTACCAGGATTATACTTCTATGATAATCAGGTAATTGACATTGCTAAGAATCTTGAACCATCCGCAAGAGGTGAGTACGAGATTACAGATGTTAACTTAGAGTATTTAAGCAGAGGCCAGTTAAAGGTAATTCCATTTGACAGAGGACTTACATGGATGGATGCTGGAACAGCAGACAGTATGTTAGAGGCAGCCGAGATTGTTAAGGCACTTCAGAAGTCAGGATGCTATGTAGGCTGCTTAGAAGAACTTGCATGGAAAGAAGGATTTGTATCTTTAGATAAGGTTCATGAGATTGGCGAGAGCCTCAAGATGACCAACTATGGACAGTACTTACTCAAATTAAAGTAAAAAGTTGCTATTTTACACGGGAGATAATGAGACAACCCGAATCAAATAACAATTTTTTATAGAAGAAAGCACAAAACTTCCCATATTTATACTAGAATGAAAATAAAACGGCAAACTGTCATAACAATTTCAAAACAACAGTTTCTAAAACATTTAACATTTTAAAAAAGATTATCTATTTTTTGGTTGACAGACTAGCTGCTTTATGATATACTACAATCAACCCAGAGGACATTGCACGGGTGCACATCATAAGAGAGAATATTATAGCACCAGAGAGGAGTACGTTATGCAGAGTACAGGAATAGTTAGAAAGCTTGATTCATTAGGAAGAATTACATTACCTATGGAACTTCGTAAAAGTTTCGATATTGGTGAGAGAGAGCCTTTAGAAATCTTCACAGAAGAAGATAAGATCATCATTAAGAAGTATAACCCTAGTGATATCTTTACAGGACAGTGTGAAGACCTCATTGAATACAGAGGTAAGAAGGTATCCAGAGATTCTATCCGCGAGCTTGCTAGAATTGCCGGATTTAAGCTGACAGAAGAGTAATCTTCTAACCCAGCTACTTTAACGGGAGTTCCCTGTGGTAGTATACAAGAGATAAAGATATGCCTTAAAAAACCAAGAACCAGTAGAGAGAGGCAAAACGGACAGCCCCCTCCTTTGCGAAAGCAGAGGAGGGGGCTTTTTTGCTTATTTATCTTCTCTCTCAACACGGTATTTGTCTCTTGCTGCCAGATATACAAGATTAACTATGGCAGATAATTCTATTTCATTGTTATAAGATAGAATAGGAGATTGTGTATTATGAGCATACTCCAAAATTTCTGCCATTGTTTGTGTATCTCCAGCTAGTGTTGCCTTTAGCATTCTTTCAGATTCTTTTGCTAATCGATATACATATCCCAAACTTTCATTTGTTAAAAGGAGTTCATTATATTTGTACATCAGCTCTCTGTTTGGAATAAAGACTTCTCCATCTTCATAAGTAAGTAACCCGTATATGACCATTGCAGAGTATATCTGGTTTTTTGTTGTTAATTCTTCTGCGGTGGCCGCATACTCTTGTACTTTCGCCTCTATATGTTCGCCGGAAATCATAAGAATAAAGTCTTCTCTGACTTCATCAATATTCCCTTTGATATAATAAAATATTTCATCATAGGGACCAGAACCTGTCCAGTAACTGCCTAGCTGGTTATCTGATAAAGCACAGATAATTGAACGGGGATTATAAAGCTGTTCACCCGATGCCGTACAATATCCATCATACCAGATTTTTAAATCATGTCTTGTAATTCGTGGTCGAATTGTGGTTTCACTATAAATTTGAAACAGTTTATCTACCTCCTCTTCTGAAAATCCAAAATAAGAGCTAAACCGTTCTCTTGTTGCCATGTTATATTCCACAAACATATTTAACTCTGAAGCGGCAGAGTATTTGGCTATTGGAAGTATTCCGGTCATATAAGCAAGTTCTACATATACCTGATCTTTCAGTAAGTTTTTAAGAAAAAGCAGGTATTCTTGTCTTTCTTTTTGGGAAATAAATGGCATATGAAATACTGCATCCCATTCATCCATTATAAACATAAATTTACGATTTGTTTTTTGAAAAATTTTTGCCAGGATATCCCAAAGTGACATTTCTTCTTTCAATTCTAATTCGGGAAATTCTTCAAGCAAATCTTCTTTTATTCCTGTTTTGATTCTATTAATATATTCTTCATAAGTTTGGCAATTCTCTGGAAGCCTGCTGAAATCAATATAGATAACATCATATTTATTTATATATTCTTCATATACCGGGCTTTTTGCTATCGCAAGATGTTCAAATACAAAACTACTATCTATTGCCTTGCCAAAATATGACGCTACCATATTTGCCATTACGGTCTTTCCGAATCGACGGGGTCTTGTGATACACAAAAATCTTTGTTCTCTTCCTATTGATGGAATCAATTCTTCTATTAACATCGTTTTATCTACAAAGTATTTATCCAGGGCTGTTATCTTATATGCTTCAAATGGTGCAGTACTGTTTAAAAAGATACCCATTATATCACCGTCCCTTCTTAAAAGATATCATTTGTATTATAACATCCTTATGGGAATTCTACTATTAAAAATTGGAATTTGTCAGTGAAATAATAATTGCCGCAGGCAAGAAGACGCACCCAAAGAGAGCAGGTAGC
>OGRG01002152.1_pt1 | contig 11840 bp, 3 predicted proteins | sample 1553501 | NCBI WGS metagenome assembly OGRG01 (sample SAMEA2580018, study PRJEB22360) | human gut metagenome | biome: human gut; feature: human-associated habitat; material: faeces | place: Denmark | collected 2008/2010 | reverse complement strand
AAATATAACAGTTATTAAATTTCCTAAAATATGTGAAATATCAACTGAAATTTGAATCACTATTTACTTATGCTTCATAGTGCCTGTCACCAATGTGTTCTATCCAATGTCAAAACTCTAAACTATCCGCGTTCAAAAGGAAATATTTCATTCCCATGATGACAAATCCCTCATCATTTCTCCAAGGTCTTTTGCTGCCATTTACAATGACAACCTTCTTGAAAGAGTCCGGGATATTACGCAGAGAATTGAACTCCTGAGTCTGCTTTTCTTCTGAAGTCATGTCATAAGCAACCTGGATGTAGTATCTCTGATTTCCTTGGTTAACTACAAAATCAACTTCCAGCTGCTTACGGACACGCTTGCCCTCTTTATCTTTATCAAAGATTTGCACAACACCCACATCAACATTGTAGCCACGAATCAGAAGCTCGTTATAAACAATGTTCTCCATGATGTTGGTAGGTTCCTGCTGTCTGAAATTCAAACGGGCATTTCTCAGTCCTGGATCAGTAAAGTAGTATTTCAGATTTGCACCGATATACTTTCTGCCCTTAATATCGTATCGGCTTGCCTTGGAAATCAAAAAGGCATCTGTCAAATGGTCGATATGCTTGGAGATGGTTTTATTAGCATAAGTCATCTGGCGCTCACTGGCAAAGGTATTGGCAATCTTTGAAGGGTTGGTCGGTGCGCCGATTGCAGATGCAAGCACATCAACCAGAATGCCAATTTCATCCACATTTTGGATCTTGTTTCTTTCAATTACGTCCTTCAGATAAACATTTGCAAAAATGTTTTTCAGGTAATCTGCCTTCTGTCGTTCACTCTGTAAACCTACGACCTGCGGCAATCCTCCATAGATCATGTAGTCATCCCAGGCATCGTCGTAATCACCTTCATAGACAGAATAAACCTCTGCAAAAGAGAGGGGGTAGATTCTGATCTCATCACCTCTGCCACGGAACTCAGTCACAATGTCGCTGGACAGAAACTTAGAATTGCTTCCGGTGACATACACATCAATGTTGCTCATCATATTATTGAATGGCATCGAGATCTCATCCAAAGTCTTCCCCCATACGTCCGCATCCTGCAACACAAGGCCCTCCGATAAAATCACATTTCCTTCATTCTGAAGAATCACTTGCAAGCCAAATAAATCCCTATAAAACTCTATGGATTTTTCTATATCATCTACCACAATCAGTACATTCTTTAGTTACTGCATGGCTATAATGCAAAATATAATGTAAATTTAAAGGAGAAAATACACATGAAAAAAATTAAGGAAATAGCTTCAGGATTATTAATACTTCCTTTCAGGTATAGATGACTACACTGTTAAATTCATTTAAATTTCTCTACAAAAGCTCACTGCTGGTTCAAAAAATACCAACAGTGAGCTTTTATTTCTTACCCCCTATTTCCTTTTCCTGCGAATAATCACTACTGTAATTATTGCTATGCAAGCTACCATGACCAAAACTATCGGAAGAAGATTTCCTTCATCACCAGTTTGCACTGCCTGACCTTTTTGATTTGTATTTTGACCTGCATTATTTTGATTTCCTCCTACATCTACTGTAGTTTTCTGTACCAATGCGCGACGTGCATTTTCTAATTCTTCTGTTGCTGCTTTTACTTCTTTTGCACTACCTGACTTCAGAAGTTTTTTCGCTTTTTTCAATGCATCTTCTAATCTCTGATAAGAGTCTTCTGTATACAACTCCTTATCCACTTTTTCAGCCGCCTGAATCTTATCCTTTAATGCTTCTACATTAACCAGTTTTTTCATTGCCTCTTGAATCTTATCAATATATTTATCATCAGCGCTCTTTTCTGCCTCTGCGACAATATCCATCAATTCCTTATAAGAGTCTTCTGTATAAGATTCAGCCTTCAATGCCTTCGCTGCCTGAATCATCTGCTCCAAAGCTGCTTTATCACTTGTAGTCAATCCATTATATTTTTCTTCGATTAGTTTCAGCGCCTGTGCAACCTGTTCTTTTGTACCTGCATCAAGAAGTTGTTTTCCTGCTTCTACAGCTGCAACATAATACTGATAACTTTCGTTCGTATATAAAGTACCGTCTACGCTTTCTGACTGTTTAATCGCTGCCTTCAGAGTACTGATATCAACTAGATTTAACATGCTATTCTGGAAAGCAGTTCTCTTAGTAATAAAGTCTTTTGGATTTACACGTTCTGTTCCGGCTATTTCTGCCTCTTTATCCGTAGCCACCAACGTATCAATTTCTGATTTAATCGCTGTCAACGCCTGATAACTAGCTTTTGTATACGGATCTGCTTCAACCAAATCATATTTTTTCGTTTCCAGCTCTGCAAGTTCTCTGTTTCTTGTAGAATAGACAAGATTATTCTGCGCTTCTGTCACATTTTTCATCAGCTCATCTGCATCTGTCTGCGACAAATTATCCGGAGTTTTCATTGCCTTTTCCAACTTGCCAATTACATTTGCATATGCAGAATAAGTAACTTTTGTATAAATTGTTTCCTCATTACTGATTTTTTCAGCCAACACTTCATTCATCTTTGCGACGGTTTCTTCATTCGCTTTTGTCTTTGCATTTGTACGTGCTGACTCTAATGCTTTAATCGCTGAATCCACCATTGCCTGACTTGCATTTTCATTATCATAGATTTCCTGTGCAGTTTCTTTTGCCTGTGTGTAAGCTGTTTTGCTATCAGCTGTCCATGTGTCATCCTCTGCTTTTGCAAGCTCTGCTTTTAATGTTTCTTTGTTTACTTCTCCGCCACGTTCTGATGAAGTTTCAATCTCAGCAATTTCCGGAATTACATCTTTCCAAGTAACAGTCAGTGTTTCCAGCATTTTTCCTTCCGGAATAACAAACTCATTGATTACTTGATTCAGTTTTCCAAGGTTTACTTTTTCACTAGCTTTTGTAACATTACTTTTATCTAAATAAGTTGCTGTAACATCTGCTTTAGAAATATCGCCGATCTGTATCAGACGAACAGATGCGATTGATGTTGGATCTAACACTCTCCAGGTAAATGAGCTGTTCTTTTTAGAAGACTTATAAGTTGTACCATAGCTTCCATCCCGCATATTAGACGGAAGCTTTCCTGCTTCTTCAATTGCTTCTGACACAATCTGTCTACTCTGCTCAGGAGAAATATATTCTCCTCCATTGATCTGCAGTTCATTAATTGCAACCCATCTATGATTATATGTTTCATTCGGCATGATGCGGATATATCTTCCATCTACATCCAGACCTGTTGCTTCTTTATACATATATCCCGGATTTTTATCATCATGGGTCAGAGTAATGCCTTGCATGTCTTTCGCTACTGTATTATCATGCACATTTTGAGTTGGTTTTCCAACCGTCATAACCTCTGTCCAGTTTTCACCATCTGTTGACACTTCAAATTTTGCATTTCTCAAATAATTCAACTGTGTTTCTACAATATAGTAACGCAGAGAGTTAAAGTGAATAACTTGTCCCAGATCAAATGTGATATGTTTGCCAGCTTCCTGTTTTCCATTGATCATACCCAATGTACTTAATTTTCCATCAAATACATTTCCAACAGTTCCTGCCACACGCATATCATTTGCATCCTGTGCTTTTTCAAAGTCTGTATCTACTTTTTTAGCTCCGACAAACTTATAAGTCACTTTAAAATCATTCAAAGTAATCTGGCTTGCTTCTTCGCCATTATTTTTAATGCGTATATACGCTGCATCTACATTTTTTGCATCCGCTGCGTAAGGCTTCCATGTGATTTCATTCATAGACGTCTCCAGAACTACATTTTCCGAAAGTGCCGGAATTGTAATATTCTGTATTGCTTTGATATCGCCAAGTTTCACTCCGATATACTCGTCTTTGTTCAATGTAACTGTTCCGTTACTTAATGAAACACTGCCTTCCTCCAGACTTGCAGTGATATTTGTATCAACGTTCGTATAAAGCCCTGCTCTCGCACCACTTGCATCTTCATTTGCCGGAGAAAGAATCTCTATTTCACCAATTCTTACCCAGCCTCCTGTTACTGTATTATTATGAATACGCACCGCTTTTACATTAGCAACATTTCCGAATGAAATGGTCTGATCACCTTTATCCGACAATGTACCCGCTTTTGTCCATGTACTCGTTCCCTCAATCTGATACTCTACATCTGCATTGCTGAACTTATCACTCTTTGCTGAAACTCCCTGCACCAAACGGAAGGAACCAATTGTTTTTGGCTCCGGGAAAGTAACTGTCAATGTTGCTCCTGCTGGAATTGTATCTCTTCCGGGGTTTTCGTATGGTCCTTTTGCCAGCCATACTTCACTGCTGTTATCTCCATCAAAATATTTATCTTCCGATGCGTTATTTTGTATAGATATCTGCTCATATGTAACAGTTCCTGTATATCTTTTCTGTGTATTTGGATTGATTCCGGTGTCAATATAATCAGTTACATATTTTGCCATCGCTTTAATAAACGGAACAATATGCTGTACTCCGACTTCTGCTTTTTCATAATGATCCAGATACCAGAGTTCATGTGTCTTTGACTGCTCGAATGCAGCTTTTGCTTCTGCATTATAACGAAGTGCAGTATCTGCATCCTCATTGACAATTGCCTTAATAGCATTCAAATATCCAATTGCTGAAACAGTTGTATCATCCCAGCAATCCAGCCAATATACAATCTGATCTCTAACCTTTATGTCTACAGCCTGTTCTCTATAAACAGCAGCTGCATTCTGTAAAATCTGGAATTCCGCAATCAATGCATCCGCTTCTTCTACAGTAACTGTACCTGTCTTTAATTTATCACGAAAATCCGTCAGTTTCGGAGCTAAATCTACGGATTCCTGCAATGCTGTTACTCGAGAATCCATGTTCTGATTCATCATATGTTTAGACAATTCATACAACGCTGTAGAGGCTTCCGTTTTCGCTGCTGAATTGTGGTCTACATATTTGAAAGAATCCTGCCATGCCTTGTTTGCTATATCTGCATTTTCCCAAATATTCCATGAATAACATGCATTTCCGAAAATTGCCACTTTACTTGGCTCTGACTGCTGCATCGGATTAAGTACGATACCTTGAATCTTTGCCGGATCAACTCCTGGATGTAGGAATGTTGTATATCCGCCCATGATCAGATGGCTTTTAGAATTATCTGTACAAGGCCAGTTAATCCACATATAAGGACCGCGTCCCGCATTATTCGTAAATGTATTGGTAAAGTTCTGGTTTACTTCGCCCCATACTCTACCGCCTGTCATAACAACCTGTACATTTTCCGGGAAATTTTTGTAATATGCCTGTCCGTTGTACATATATTCCTGTGGACAAAACGGCAACGTCTGTTTCAAATCCGGATATGTTTTTTTCATTTCTGCCAGCCACGCTGTCATATCCGTTAAAAACTTATTATAATTATTTCCACCTACGTTTCCCGCATCGTCTGCCAGAATTGCAACCTGTCTGACACCGGCATCAATCACCTGAGCAAGTTTATCTTGTACTGCTTTTAAATCAGCTTGATAATTGCCGTCAAATCTAACCGGATTATACATAAACGTATGAAGTGCATACACAAAACGGCATTTAGATGCATTCCCAGCTTCTGCCAAAGGTCTGATTAATGTATTCAGTTCCTCTTCTGTATATAATTCTCTCCATTTTGCATTATGCTTTGGATCATTTTTCGGTGCATAGAAATAGGAATTCAGTTTATAATAACCGCCCCATTTCATAAGATTGATTCTATCTTCTGTAGACCATGGATTTCCATAATACCCTTCAATAAATCCACGACTTGCAACATCTGCCCAGTCCTCAATGTGAAAATTCCGGATGGTATTACTATCCATCTGCTTCAAAATATGATACAACGTCGTCAATCCATAATAACTTGCATCTGTGTCTGCACCTACTACAGTAATCACATCATTATTACTATCCAATACATAGGCGTCCAGCTTTTCATACAAATCCGCTGACTGCATATTCACATGTTCATTTGCATAAGTATCTGCAACTTCTCCCGAACCATCAATTCCAACAAGAATATTCGTCTTGCCCTCTTCAATTGACTCGGATGTGGTCACTGTTACCCCGTCTTTCAACGCAAGTGCTTCTGCTAATCGATCTTTCGTTGCCTGATCGATTCCTGATTCATATACTACATTGACCTCGTTTTTGATAACATAGTCACCTTCCGTATATTGAACCACCTGTGGATTTGGATAAATTTCATACTCTGCAGCCGCAGCTTCACTCCGGACTGGCGATATTGTCAGTCCGGAAACAGTCATTACTAATGCCATGACTCCTGCAGCGAATTTCTGAAAGCCTTTTTTGTTCTTTCTATCAATTCGTAATTTTTTCAAAATTTCCTCCTTAAAAGGATTGTCACATAATACTCTTCAAATTGATTATTTAACATCTTTCCTTTTCTTTCCAATCATTATAGCTCCTACTATTCCTACTATACCAGCTGCTGCTAATGCAACTACGCAAATTCCTACTGATGCAGTATCCCCTGTTTGTACTGCATTATTTGAATTGTTTGTATTGCCTGTATTTCCTTTGGAGCTACCATTTCCGTCCGGTTTACCTGAACCCTGGTTGCCTGAATCCGGCTTACCTGAATCCTGGTTGCCTGAACCTGGCTTTTCTGGATCCGGCTTTTCTGGATCCGGCTTTTCTGGATCTGGCTTTTCTGGACTCGGCTTTTCTGGATCTGGTTTTTCTGGATCTGGCTTTTCTGGACCCGGCTTTTCTGGATCTGGTTTCTTAGCTTCTGTCACTGTGATTGCAAACTCTGTTTCAAAACCACCATAGGTCACTGTTACTTTTGTATTTCCTTTAGACAACGCTGTCTTTGTATCTGGATTAAATGCAAAGTCTTTTGCAGTCTCTTCTGAATATACAACATCCGCCGTTGTACCATTGTCATATGATGTAGTAAGTACAAGACCTGTAGGATCTAAGGTTTCTCCTTCTTTATATGTTGTTTTTGTCGGGAAGCTCTTTATGGAAATATTATTCATTTCCGGTTTTTTCAACTCAATTGTAAATGATACCTCTTGACTTCCTGTATATCCATACTGTCCAATACCTGTTACGATTGCAGTTGCAGTTCCTGGTGCCTCATTATTATTATAAGTAAGTTTGTAGTCTATGCCATATCTGAGCACCTTATCTCCCAAGGTAACTTCAATGTCTTCTTTTGACAATGTTACCGGATGATCTTTATCTACAACAGAAACCAGTTTTTTCTCATTTGTAAGAGAAACAGTTGCATCTGAAATGTCTGTCTTTGAATCTGCTTTACGCAAGCGAATCTCTGCAGCACTTGCAAATTTATTCTGCTGTGATCCTTCACCATAAGTTTCAACGCCGGTAAGTCGAACATATTTTGCTTCTGTCGGTTCATTAAACATTGCGATATACCAGTCATCTGTATTATCCCAATTTCCAACAGAAACTTCTGTCCAATTTTGATCGTCCTTACTTACCTCTACTCGATACTTACTGATACGTCCATTTGAAGCACCACCACGTCCTTTGTAGCGTAATGCATCTAGGCTAGTAATTTCATTTAACTCAAATTTAATCCAAAATGTATCACGACTCGCTTGCGGATTCCATGATGTATGCCAGATAGTACCTTCATTGCCATCTAAAACATATCTTGCCGGACCTTCATTGCCTTGTCCACTCTGTTCACTTCCAGCTGTCACCGACATTTTTTGGGTATCATAATCCCGTCCTGCATAAACTGGATCTGTATTTCCAACACCTTTTCCGTCTAAGTTGATGACAAATTCATTTCTGGTTGTATGATCTTCTGATTCAATGATTAGCTTCGCTTTATTTTCATACGGCGGTACATAAGTTACCGCTGCATTATCAGCTGCCACATAGTCTATTGTATCAATAACAATAGCTTCTGTATCAAAACTTCCTGCAGCAAGTTCTTCCTCACTTAACTCAAGACCATTTACCGTTAATTTAGAAAGATTTGCAGTAGAATTGGTCGTATATGAACCATTCCACTCAATAATCTCTACTTCTGTAATACCAGTACATGTTTCTGTTTTTCCTGCCTCTTGAGGAGTTGTATTTGTTACTTGCAGTTTTACAAAAGTTGCTACAGTTGGATCAAATGTATATGTATATGCTTTTACACGTTCTGGACTTTCATTTTCCGCAATTGTTTCTTCCACTGAAAGTTCTTTCCAACTTCCTTCATCTCCTGTTTCAGATACAAAGAGTTTTGTTCTTCCTTCCCGAGGGAATGTCATTGCACCATTATCTTTGGAATAATATACAACAATTTTTCCTACACGCTGCTGAGTAGCATAGCGGAATGTGATTTCAGAAGTTGGATCTGTATTTCTAGTTGCCCAGTTTGACCAACAAGTTGGATTTGCGCCTCCACTGTTGTTGTCTCCAATTTCTTTCTTTCCATCCTTAATTGCATCCAGTGTATCTGACTGTTGTCCTTCCGGTACATCCTGACTTAAGTATGCTGCGCTACTTACACTGGAGCCTAGCTCTATCTTCTGTTTTTCTACACGAATGGTCGCTGTAACCTCTACATTCTGTCCTAGAACATCTGCTGTTCCTTTCACTGTCACAATTCCTTCTGCATCGTAACTTCCATTCGGTTCTCCCCAAGCAACTGGGAAGGACGCATTCATTACTTCACCATCTTGAAGTACCGCCGGTCTAGATTCCGGAAGTGTCGGTTTCGTTCCAAGCGGAACAGTTGTTGAATAGTTCAGCAGGGAAACTACCTGGTCAATCATATTGACGATTACTGTAAGAGTATCTCCTGCCTCTGTTGTACCTGCTACAGAAAATGTACCACTCTGTGCAATCTGTTCTTCTGTAATTGCATCCCATGTTACAGGAATCTCTTTTTCACTTCCATCTGTATACACTGCTTTAACAGTACTCGGAAGCTGTGGCATATTACCGGTTTTTACATAGTAGTTTTTAGACATTTCGTAATAACTGATAGCCTTTTCTCCTGTTGTATCCTGTTCTACCGAAGTCGTTGTTACTGTCACTGAAGAAGTTTCCAGACCTTTTGCACTGGCTGTTACTGTGAAACTTCCCGCTTTTTTTGTAGACTGTACAATTGCCAGTACTTTTCCTGCAAATGCATTTCTGCTATTTGCCTGATAGGAGGTATGATCGTCTTGTCTTCCGTTATCAATACCCACCAGTTTACCTTCGCCTTCTACTTTAAAGCTTACTTTATCTTCCGCATTCGGAATAATATTTCCATCTTTATCTGTTACATCTACAGTTACATAAGTTAAGTCCGCTCCATCTGCTGCAATTGTATCGCGGTCAACTGTAGCTTTTAAATTCTTCTTCTCACCGGTGGTTGTTACAGATGTTCGACCATTCAGTTTTTCCTCTGAAATTTTCTGTCCATCCTGTCCGTAAGCTACTGCTGAAATTGTACCTGCTTTATACGGAACCTGCCATGTCAGATATAAATTCTTATGTTCTGTACCAGACTTATCCGTGCCTTCATAATACTGATATGTATACCCTTGTGTATTTGACTGTTTCTGTGTAAATTCCTTTGTCCCAAGGCTCTTCTTATCACCCGTTTTTGCATCTGTAAAGAATAATTCTACTTTTTTCGCATCTGTATAAACGACAACCGGAACCTTTCCACTGCTATCTTTCTTCACTGCATCTTCATTCCATGCCGGTAAAATATGAAGGGTATTTACTTCGTCATTCCACTGGCTCTGATAGAAGTAGTAACTATCTTTTGGAAATCCTGCAGTGTCAATAATTCCAAAATATGAATTCTTTGGAGACGGCCATGTTCCTTGTGCTCCTTTTCCAGTTCCGTTCCATGGTGTCGGCTCTCCAATATAATCAAAACCGGTCCATACATATTCGCCTGCCACAAAATCTCTCTTAATAACCTCGTACCAGGCACTGCTGGCAACTGCCCCCCAGTTAACTGCTGAATTATCATAGGATGTTAACTTCTGACCCGTCTTACTTCCATCTATTCTGTCATATACACCTCGACTATTGACTGCTGAAGCAGTTTCAGAACCATACAACTTCCAATTTGGGTTACTATTATGAAGCGTATCATAATCATTTCCAGAACAATAATTCAAACCAACCGTACCATTTGCAGTTGTCATAGCATCCATCATGTTTTTCGGTATTCCAATCTTATTACCTTTTAACACGTTGTCGCCACGTGTTGCCGGTCTTGTGGTATCCAACGCAGTTGTCCAATCAATCAAATTCGCCTGAACATTTGCATACGCCTGTGTCAATACACCGGTTGCACCTTCCTGAACTTCATTTCCGAGGGACCACATAATAACTGACGGAGCATTCCAACCACGTTTTACTGTTGCTGTTAAGTCATATTTTGCCCAAGTCATTCCATTTTCTTTTCCAAGAATCTGATTGCTTTCATCTATTGTCTGATTGAAAAATCTGGCATAATCATTGTTATTTCCATTCTTAGCATTTTGCCAGCCATCAAACATCTCTTCTACAACAAGGATACCTTTTTCATTACAAATATTTATCAGTTCTTCTGCTGCCGGGTTATGTGTAACACGAATTGAGTTACATCCCATTTCCTTTAAGATTTCCACCTGACGCTCAATTGCACGTTTCCATGCCTCTGCTCCAAGCGCTCCCTGATCGTGGTGCATACACACACCTTTCAGTTTCATATTTGTTCCGTTTAATGAAAATCCACTATTTTCATCAAATTTAAAATAACGGAATCCATATTCTGTATCGTAAGTATCTACAACCTCTTCACCAATCTTTACTTCTGTACGCACTGTATAAAGCGCCGGATTTGTAGTACTCCATAATTCTGGATTCTGTGCATTTACTGTTGCATCAATCGCTGCGGTTTCACCTGCCGCAATCGCTTTTGTTTCTGTTGTCACAGTTCCGATATTAGCGCTTGGCTCCCCACCTTTTTTGAAAATGGTATGAGTCAATGTCACATTCTGTTCTCTGTCTGAATCGTTGGCTACAGTTGTCTTAATATTAGTAGTCACCGCTCCGTCTTTTTCTGTTTCCAAATTTGGAGTTTCTACCTTTGTCCCATATAAGTCAACATGTACAGGATTTACAATATTCAAATCTACACTTCTATAAATACCACTTCCTGAATACCAACGGCTGGATGGTGTCTGATGATTTACCTTTACCGTAATTACATTCTCACCATCAAATTTCACCAAATCAGTGATATCAAATGAGAATGGAGTATATCCATACGGATGGCTTCCCACCTGTGTTCCATTGACCCAAACTGTAGCATCCATATATACGCCACCAAAATCAATTCGCACACGTTTATTCTCCGCTGTTTTTCCAAGCGTGAAACTCTTTCTGTACCAGCCAATTCCACCCGGAAGATATCCGCTTTCTGCTTCCATCTTCGTTGAATACTCTTGTTCAATACTGTAGTCATGAGGCAGATTTACATGTTCCCATTTAGAATCATCAAATGCCGGTTCTTCCGCACCTGATCCATCTCCCAAATAGAACTTCCAGTTGTCATTAAAATTGACATCTCGTTTTGCTGCCGAATAATTGTTTACATAAACAACTTCTTTATCAGAACTCATCTGGCTTTCTGTTTCAGAAAGCACATTGACCGGAGTTCCTGCCGCAAATGAAACACTTGGAGTAAACATTCCAAAGGCAAGTGTCAGTGCAGCTGCTGCCATACCTTTTCTTTTTAAATTATACTTTTTCATACTTTTTTCTTTTTAGACTTTTTATAGCCTACTCTCTTCCTCCTTT
>OGRG01002142.1_pt1 | contig 11870 bp, 10 predicted proteins | sample 1553501 | NCBI WGS metagenome assembly OGRG01 (sample SAMEA2580018, study PRJEB22360) | human gut metagenome | biome: human gut; feature: human-associated habitat; material: faeces | place: Denmark | collected 2008/2010 | reverse complement strand
GAAGTCCGCTCCTGCATGCAACCCACCCCGGGAAAACCTGCCGTAGCCGTTTGCACCTGCTCCGCTCAAATCCGAGTTGGCAGTGATAAGTTTTAAAATGCCGCTGCCTGCGAATGCACCGGCAACTTGTGCAATGACATAGCCGATGAAGTCGCCGAATGTCAGCTTGCCATTAATCAGCATTGCAAGCGAAACAGCAGGGTTGACATGACATCCGGAAATATCGCCGATGGCATAGGCAGATGCAACAATGGCAAGCCCGAACGCCAATGCGATGGCAACAACACCAAGGAAACCCATTTCCATACCGCCGGTAAAGCCGCCGCAGACGACAGCCGTTCCACACCCGAATAATACCAGTACCATTGTCCCCAAAAATTCTGCAAGGTACTTTTTGATATTCATATTGTAACCTCCTCCGCAGGCTTTTGATTTTGGAAACAGATGCTGCGGAGTTCTGTTCCCGAGAAAAAGCAAGTTGTCCATTGCTTTTTCTAAATTGTATCACAGTTCGGCAAAAAAGTCAATGCGATTGACGAAAAAACGGGAAAAATGTCGATTCGCCGCAGGCGACTGCGGTCGAGCTGGCTCAGCTCGGCGAGGTAGGTTGTTAGGGAGGGCAAGCTGCCCTCCCTAACGAAGGTTGCAGGGAATCATATTGAAATCTAAGAGAGAGCGGCAAATCGCTGTTCGCCATGCTAAAAACAAAAAACTTCCAGCAAACCATAATCTAAAAGAGAAAAGTAACATATTCAGAAAACGCAACTCCGGCGAACGGCGACACAGGCAGACAGCGAAGCGAATCTGCCGAACCATTCTACATACTTTTCCCAAGAAATTTTAGTGCATTTACTGTGCAGTTTCTGCCGTCTTGCAAGTTTTTCTCGTAGATGTCCGAGGTTTTCTCGGCTTTTTTGCCTGTACAGGCGGTGCTGAAACAGATTTTTCCACAGCCGTATGAACACGGAACAGCATTGCACTATACGGTGCAAGCGGTAATGTAACCTGACCGCCCTTTTCTGTCGGAGTTGTCAGAATCAAGTCTGTATTTTTTTCAACAGAACCATGATAACAAGCCCAGTCGCTGTGCAGCAGCGGTTCGAGTGCAGCACAGTCCGGAACGGTTACTGTGTATTGCTGGTTCTGCAAATCTGAGAAGTGCAGGATAATCAGCAGCCGTTCCCGATTCGCACGCCGTTCATAGGCATAAATGCAGCGGTTTTCCTGATGACAATCAATCCAGCGGAAGCCCTCCCGCCGATAATCCCATGCAGACAGTGCAGGTTCTTGTAAATACAATTTGTTTAAATCTTGCATATATTGATGAAATGCATCGTGAATCGGGAATTTTAAGATGTCCCAGTCCTGTTCCTGTTCTTCCGTCCATTCTCGCAGCTGTCCGAGTTCGTTGCCCATAAAGTTCAGCTTTTTGCCCGGATGGGTGTACATATAGAGATATAATGCCCGTGCCTGTGGGAATTTCTGTTCGTATTCGCCGAACATTTTCTGCACGATGGTTGCCTTTCCGTGTACAGTTTCATCGTGCGAGAACGGCAAGAGATACCGTTCCTTATAATAATACATCATTGAGAATGTGATTTGATGGTAGCCAGAGCCACGGAAGAACGGATTGCTGCGGAAATAGTTCAAGGTATCATTCATCCAGCCCATATCCCACTTGTAATCGAAGCCCAGTCCCCCAAATTCCACCGGACGGGTAACGCCGTCAAAGTCCGTGGAATCCTCTGCAATCAGCATTGCATCTGGATGCAGCTGATGCAAGCCCTGATTCATGCGTTTTAAGAAGTTCAGGCTGGCTTCATTTTCGCCACGGCCGGGGTCACCGCCCCAGTAAATCAACCGGCTGACTGCATCCATCCGGATTCCGTCAAAGTGAAATTCCGAAATCCAGTAGTTTGCACAGGATTGCAGGAAACTGCATACTTCTCCACGGGCGTGAATGAAGTTACAGCTGCCCCATTCGCTATAGTTGTCGCTGTTGTCGTCTGGGTATTCATAGAGTGCCGTTCCGTCATATCGTGCCAACCCATAGCCGTCTACAGCGAAATGCACCGGAACAAAGTCCATGATGACACCGATTCCGCTGCGGTGGCAGAGGTCAACGAACTTTTTCAAGCCGTCCATATCGCCATAGCGAGCCGTCGGGCTGTAAAAGCCTGTATTCTGATAGCCCCATGAACAGTCTGCCGGATGTTCGCTCAGCGGCATACATTCAATGTAGTTGTAGCCGTTTTTCTTAGCATATGCAATCAGTAGCGGAGCTAATTCTTCATAGCGATACCAGCCATTCGGGTCGTTGGGATTGGTTTTCCAAGAGCCAAGATGCACTTCATAGATATTGACTGGTTTTTCGAGATGTCCGCCTCGTTGGCTCAGCCATTCGCTATCTTGAAAGTGATAGCTGTCGGTATCCCGAATGATGGAAGCCGTTCCCGGACGAAGTTCCATGCCGAACCCGTAAGGGTCGCAGTGGTCGATAAATTCCACATCGGCGAAATGTTCAGAATAAATGCGGTATTTATACATCATCCCGGGGATGGCATCCGGAACGATGCAAGTATATACGCCGCCGGGATGAGTCTTTTCCATGGGAATTTCTTTCCAGTCGTTGCCCTCATAAATCAACGATACCTTTTCTGCATTGGGGGCAAGGGTGCGGAAGCAAACGCTGCCGTCTTTTTGTACATGTGCACCAAAAAAAGTATAGGCATCAAACGCATTGCCTAGAAAAAACTGATGAATATCCATAAAAGTACACTCCGATCTCCTTATTTTTTGTGATGTTCTACAAAATTGGGAACAAGATTTGCATTTTTTTCATGCTTTTATTATAATAGAAAAAAAGCCCGATGACAAGTACAAAAATAGAGAATTTGTTGAAGAACTGACATTTTTATCTGTTATGTTGAAAAAAAGAAGAAGGGAACTTCCCGTTTGTGAAATTGGTTGTCCGTAAGTGGAAAAACCAACGAAAAAGGAGGATTTTATGAAAAAGTCAAATGACCGCCGGATTCGCTATACACGTTATGCCTTGCAGAATGCGTTAATTGTCTGCATGCAGCAGAAGCCATTCAATCGGATCACGGTTCGGGAAATCTGCGAAACGGCAGACATCAACCGCTCTACGTTCTATATGCACTATAAAGATATTTACGAACTGCTGGATGAAATCGAAGAACAAGTTTATCAGGAAATTGATGCGATTTTTTCCAAAGAATCGCCGTCTATACACAATATGGAACAGCTATTGGACTATGTGCAGACGCATAAAACGCTGCTTGAATGCCTGCTTCAACAGGGAAGCGGCCTTGCCATTTCCCGTTTCTCTACGATTCTGCACGCTCACTATGGGAAATATTTACGGCGATATGCCGGAAATGGATTTTCTGCGGAAAATGAATATCTCTATGAATTCCTCTATACTGGGATTCTGGGCGTTTTACAGAAGTGGCTGCAAAACGAATGCAAGGACGACCGGAATCAGGTTGCCGACGTTATGTGGCGGATGATTGTGCAGTCCCTGCCGCATACCAAAAATCCGCATTCCTTTTCTAGTTTGTCGTGACAAATCACCTGAAATTTCTTCATTTCCTGTGCAAAAGCAACAAAAACCACGGCACTTTGAAAAAATTTCAAAATACCATTGCTTTTTTGCACAGAATGCGGTATAATAAAAACAGATACCGCCAGAAATGGAACGGTCTTCATTGTAATCACGTGTCTGTCTGACACGCAAACACTTTATAGGAGGAAGTTGAATTATGTTAGTATCTGCAAAGGATATGATGGAAAAGGCAAGAGACGGCAAGTATGCAGTCGGCCAGTTCAACATCAACAATTTGGAATGGACAAAGGCAATCCTGAACACAGCTGAAAAGCTCCAGTCCCCAGTAATCTTGGGCGTTTCTGGTGGTGCTGGTAAGTACATGACCGGTTTCAAGACCGTTGCTGCAATGGTAAAGGCAATGGATGAAACCCTGGGCATTACCGTTCCGGTTGCTCTGCACCTCGACCACGGTACTTATGATCAGTGCTATGACTGCATCAAGGCTGGTTTTACTTCTATTATGTTTGACGGTTCTCATTTCCCGATCGAAGAAAACCTGGCAAAGACCAAGGAATTGGTTGCAGTTGCTCACAAGCTGGGTCTGTCCATCGAAGCTGAAGTTGGTGCAATCGGTGGCGAAGAAGACGGCGTTATCGGCAGGGGCGAATGTGCAGATCCGCAGGAATGCAAGACCATCGCTGATCTGGGCGTAGACATCCTGGCTGCTGGTATTGGTAACATCCACGGTGTATATCCGGCAAACTGGGAAGGTCTGAGCTTTGAAACACTGGCTGCTGTTAAGGAAGCAGTTGGCGATATGCCGCTGGTTCTGCACGGTGGTACTGGTATCCCGGATGATCAGATCACAAAGGCAATCTCTCTGGGCGTTGCAAAGATCAATGTAAACACAGAATGCCAGCTGGTATTCGCAGAAGCTACCAGAAAGTACATCGAAGAAGGCAAGGATCTGAAGGGCAAGGGCTTTGACCCGAGAAAGCTGCTCCTGCCGGGCTATGAAGCAATTCTGGCAAAGGTAGAAGAAAAGATGAACCTGTTTGGTTCTGTTGGCAAGGCGTAAGCATCTGCCACTTTCTGAAATCGGTTTCGGATAACAGAAACAAGAAGTCCGCTCTGGTGCATTTTCGCACTGGGGCGGATTTTTTTGCAAATTTTCTGAAAAAGTGGGGATATTTTCGGTGGTTTCTGCATATCTTAAAAAGGTTGCAGAAACGAAAGAATCTGTTTGTACGGAAAAAACGGGGATTGGTGGAAAATTTATTGCAATCTGTTGCAGCGGCATGAAATTTGTGTTATAATGAATGCAGGAGGTGTCGAATATCTATGAGTCCTGTCAAGACAAAGACACAAACAATCGCACAACCCACCGAATTGACCGCTGCCCCTGTTGCGACGCTGTTACAGCACAGTCAGGATGGCTTGGATACCTTGAACGAAGCCGACCAGCATTTGCAGACCGCTTACGCAGAGCTGGCACAGGAAACACTGCCGCTGGATGCGGAATCCCGCAGACGGCACGAATCCCTTCGGGAAGAAATCACTGTCCTGAAAAATGCGACTGAGAACTATAAAAAATGTTACAACACCGCTTCTGCAATGACGGATGAACTGCAAACCCGTTTGCATGACACGGAACGCAGTCAGAAAAAAGGCATCGTTCCCAAACCGCCAGCCAATGCAACCATTGATTTTGCAGAACGCAAACAAGACCACTTTGCACAGGGATTGAATTTTTATAAGCTGTTTTTGATTTGCTTTTTCGGCAGCTTTGCCGGCGTTATCGTAGAATTACTTTGGTGTCTGCTGCGGAATGGATATCTGGAAAGCCGGTCGGGCTTGGTCTATGGACCATTCAACCTGCTCTATGGAGCAGGGGCAACCGCCCTGACGCTGGCACTTTATCGATTCCGGAATCGAAACAGCTGGATTTCTTTCTTAGGTGGATTTTTGGTTGGCAGTGCGGTAGAGTATGCTTGTTCATGGGGGCAGGAGATGATTTTCGGCTCTTGCTCCTGGGATTACAGCAGTATGCCGTTTAATCTGAACGGTAGAATCTGCTTGCTCTATTCGATTTTCTGGGGAGCACTCGGCGTTCTCTGGATTAAAACGCTCTATCCTTGGATTGCAAAAGGGATTTTGCATATTCCGAACCGGATTGGAAAAATCCTGACATGGCTGCTGTTTGCCTTTATTTTATTCGATGCGGTGATGACAGTCGGAGCAGTGTTCCGCTGGTCGCAGCGAATTGATGGCATTGCCGCCACCAATAGCTTGCAGCTATTTTTTGATGTGCACTTTCCAGATGTTCGAATGGAACGAATTTTTGCCAACATGAAATTCCGGTAATCCCGCTGGTATTCGTGTCCGTCCGTCTTGCGGCAAAATGCGGCAAAAAATAACATATTTTTGCTTGACAGTATTTTGCAGATATGGTATGCTGAAGACGTTGTGTGCCGACTCGCTGAAACGGAAAGGATTTTTGACGCATGAAACATGACCTTTATTACTATGCACTGATTCTCACCATTGCAACATTTCGTTGTATGTTGACAACGGAATCGGAAGCCGCATAATCGACCCATTTTATCCAAATTATTTCACACACAAAGCTGCTGTTCGTGACCCATGCACGGATGGCAGCTGTTTCTTTTTTAATTGACAGCATCGGAAAAGTATGCTATAATCAAAAGAAAGAACTTTTCCGGCTATGGCTGGAAATACGGGACAGAAAGGGCATACCATCATGAAAAATCAATTGGTCATTGTATTAGACTTTGGCGGGCAGTATAATCAGCTGATTGCACGCCGAGTCAGAGAATGTGGAGTTTACTGCGAAGTCATGCGGTATACAACACCGATTGCAGAACTGGCTGCAAGAAATCCAGTTGGCATCATCTTTACCGGTGGGCCGAACAGCGTTTATGACCCAAAATCTCCGCATGTAGACCCTGCTATTTTTGAATTGGGCATTCCGATTCTGGGCATCTGCTACGGCTGCCAGCTGATGGCATATACGTTGGGCGGAACAGTTGCTTCCTCTGAAGAAACCAGAGAATACGGCAAGACACTGACAGAATATCAGACGGAAAGCCTGTTATTTACCGGTTTGCCGAAAGAAGCAATCTCTTGGATGAGCCATACCGACTATATTCAGAAGCTGCCGGAAGGCTTTTCGATTACGGCACATTCTGCCGGCTGTCCGGTTGCAGCAATGGAATATCCAGAAAAGAAGTTCTATGGCGTACAGTTCCATCCGGAAGTAAATCATACCGTAAATGGTCAGCAGATGCTGCATAATTTCCTGTATCAGGTTTGCGGATGTACGGGTGATTGGACGATGGAAGACTATGCAAAGACTGCCATCGAACAGATTCGGGAAAAGGTTGGCGATGGAAAGGTATTGCTTGCACTGTCTGGCGGTGTTGATAGCTCCGTTGCAGCAGCTTTGCTCTCGAAGGCAGTTGGCGACCAGCTGACTTGTATCTTTGTTGACCATGGATTCCTGCGGAAGAACGAAGGCGATGAAGTCGAAGCAGCGTTTGCAGATTGGGACATCCACTTTGTACGGGTCAATGCAAAGGATGTTTTCATGGAAAAGCTGCATGGTGTATCTGACCCAGAACGGAAGCGGAAAATCATTGGCGAAGAATTTATTCGTGCATTTGAACGGGAAGCAAAGAAAATCGGACAGGTGGACTATTTCGTACAGGGTACGATTTATCCGGATGTCATCGAAAGCGGCAGCGGCGATGCAGCAGTAATCAAGTCGCATCACAATGTTGGCGGCTTGCCGGATTATGTAGATTTCAAGGAAATCATCGAACCGCTCCGCGACCTTTTCAAGGATGAGGTTCGTAAAGCAGGTCTGGAGCTTGGAATTCCGGAGAGACTGGTATTCCGTCAGCCATTCCCTGGACCTGGACTTGGAATCCGTATCATCGGTGAAGTCACAGAAGAAAAAGTTAAGATCGTTCAGGATGCAGATGCTATCTATAGAGAAGAGATTGCTAACGCGGGTCTTGATAAGAACATCAACCAGTACTTCGCAGCACTGACAAATATGAGAAGTGTCGGCGTTATGGGTGATGAGAGAACATACGACTATGCGGTAGCTTTAAGAGCGGTGACAACTGTAGACTTCATGACAGCCGAGGCTGCTGAGATCCCTTATGATGTACTGAATAAGGTGATGAGCAGGATTATTAATGAGGTTAAGGGAGTTAACAGAGTATTCTATGATCTGACTAGTAAACCGCCTGGAACGATTGAGTTTGAATAACGTACATGAGCCAAGAAATTCCGAATTTACGGAGTTTTTTGGCTCGTTTTTTGTTGAGTGACAATAAAGTTTAGTGTGTGGTGAGTAAAGAAAAACGTATTTGATTTATTGTGATTGCTGTTGATAACAATACATATATTAGAAATGTATTAAATGTGTAGCATATAAGCTGTTACAGTGGCTATTATGATTAATAGCACGAGTATGTAGAGAACAATCATAACTTTATCTTTTAGAATAAGAGTTAAGAGTGTTTTTCTAGAGGTATTTTTGTACAAATCATAATCATTAAGAATTTCTTTACATTGTTTCTCTAGTTCGTTTAGTTTTGAAAAAGACATTTCTTTGGTTGAGGAAAGTGATGAAACATATTTGTTGAGTTTATCGAGTATTTTTTGTAAACCAGATTCGTTAATATGTAAGTCCATAAGTTCATCTTTTAATGATGTATTCATTTTTTTGCATTCTTTCAAAAGATCGCTGACCAATCTATCTTTAGATATCCAATTTACATCTATATGTGCTTTATAATATTCTTCTTCAGTTGATATACCTTCTTTTTTCATTTCGTTATGCATTTTAATGTCAGAATCATATGAGAATTCTTGAACAGTACGTATTCCAAAAAGCATACCACTGGTATATCCCAATTTTCGTAACAATAGATCAAAAGAGTTTATTTGATTTTGGAAATCTCCTTGAATCAAAAAAATTCGTGAAACAATAATACCAGATATTATACCTCCAGATATTCCTAATATTAAGTTCCAAAAAAGTTGAAATACAGACATAATCTTCGTTCCTTTCATTTGAAATATAATGTTTAATCCTTTTTCGGTTTCCTTTTCCTCTTCACATAAGAGAAATCCGGAAACAAGTCTTTTAACAATTCAGCAGTTCCTTCTGCATTGTCATCCTCATTCATTTTCTGAACCAGTAGCTGGTCGTCATTATCAAGATTCAACGAGACAGTGTACTCGTTATTTGGGGCTGTCGGGTTCATTGGGTATTTTACCTCTTTGAGATAATATTCCGTTTCTGATATCTCATCATCTTCCAGATTGTCTCGTAAACGTGCCCAATACTCAACCATCTTTCGGAAGTTATCAAGGTCTTCCTGAGGGCGGGGACCGGCACTTGGAAGCCGCTCTTCAAATTTGAAGCAAACTTCTCCATCTTTCATAGTAGGTCGTAGCCCGTATGCCCATTCAATGTTAAACAGCACATGAAGTGCACTGAATATATTTGCTACATCAGGGTCAGATAATGTATAGAAGCTGACTTCTAGATTATTGGCAATATTTAATAAAGTAGCTTCATCTGGATATCTGTTTCCAAGTTCATAGTTTCTGATGGTGGATTCGTTTAATCCACATTTATCTGCTAATTCCTTTTGCGTCATATCAGATGCAATTCTGAAATTACGAATCAAATAGCCTACCCGGCTGGTAAATTTCTCGCCCATTTTAATTGCTCCTTATAAGTGTAATGAGTGTTGTAGCATGCACGGAGACACGGGGGACAAACCATGCATCGTACATTAATACTAAATACGTTTTCTGCGAAGGCAAAAACTCGAAAAAACTTCGGTTTTCCTCGTTCGCGGGCGCGTTCTCATGGTGCTTTGCCGCTTGTTCATGCTTCGCATGCCAATCGGCAAAATTCCATGCTCACTTTTGCCTTCGCGTACATTATATCATCAACAGTGCAAAAATGAAATGTTAATACAATACACATCACAACAGTTCGGAAATGAACTGAATAATAAAAACAAAAGAGAGGAGGCATTTGCTTATGGAGAGCAAGAGATTTTTGACAGCGCAGGATGTAATGGAAATGCTGGGAGTTTCACTATCGTATTCCTATAAACTGATACGACGGCTGAATGCGGAACTTGAGGCTGATGGATTCGTGACAATAAAAGGACGTGTCAGTACACAGTATTTTATGAAACGAATCTACGGGCTATCTACGGATAAGGAGGTGGGATAGATGGCGGTTATCAAGAATAATAAGACTGGAATGTGGGAGGTGAGAACCTATCATAAGGATTTGACCGGAGAAAGGAAGCAGAAGACCAAGAGGGGCTTTGCCAAGAAGAGCGAAGCCCTTGAATGGGAGAGAAATTTCAAACTGAAAGAGGCTCAGAGTATCAGTATGAGTTTCAAAAGTTTTGTGGATATTTATCTGACGGATTTAGAACCAAGAATAAAACGCAATACTTTCCTGACAAAGAAGCACATTATAGAGACAAAGATTCTGCCTTATTTCGGGAAGCGAAAACTGGATGATATTCGGACCTCGGATGTCATCCAGTGGCAAAATGAGATTATGAAGCTGAAAAAGGATAATGGGGAGTTATTCTCCCCTACCTATCTGAAAACCATTCATAATCAGCTTAGTGCCATATTAAATCATGCGGTAAATATGTATGGTCTGAAAGATAATGTGGCACGAAAAGCCGGAACCATGGGAAAGGAAGAAAATAAGGAAATGGAGTTCTGGACACAGGATGAATTTCAGACATTTTTAGAGTGTGTGGCAGATAAGCCAATTTCTTATTATGCATTTGAAATGCTTTATTGGACAGGCCTTCGTGAAGGTGAACTGCTTGCTCTGACACCGGCAGATTTCAATTTTGAAAAGAAAACACTTCGGATAAATAAGTCATATCAGAGGCTGGAGGGCGAAGATGTGATTACGGATCCGAAAACACCAAAGAGTAACAGAACCATTGTCATGCCGGATTTCCTTACTATAGAGATGGAGGATTTTATAAAAAGCATATACGGAATCAAGATGGATGACAGAATTTTTACCATTTCAAAAAGCTATCTGCATCACGAAATGGATAGGGGAGCAAAGCTTGCAGGAGTGAAAAGAATCCGAATCCATGGATTACGACATTCGCATATTTCCCTGTTAATCAATTTAGGATTTTCAGCATTGGCAATAGGGGAAAGAGTCGGACATGAGGCGGTAGATATCACTTATCATTATGCACATTTATTTCCAACGGTGCAGACGGATATGGCAGCACAACTGGAAACAGAAAGGGAGGCGTTGGTCAATGTCAGAAAAGAATAGAGATGATAAAAACAGATGGCGTAATGTGACAATCGCATTTCGCATGTCACCGGAGGAGAATGAAGAACTAAATAACCGGGTGAAACTCAGCGGATTTCGCACCAAGCAGGATTATATTATCCAGAGTGTTCTTCATCAGAAGGTGGTTGCAACGGGCAATCCGTTGATGCTGGTGCAATTTCGGAAGAATCTGCAACAGATAGAGCGTGAGCTTGAAAGAATTGAAAAGGCATCGGATATGGATGGGGAGTTGCTAACTCCCATCCGCTCCATGCTGGAAATACTGGAAGGATTCAAGGAGCAACCGAGAACATTAGCAGGTATGAAGGAACTTACCGTACCGAATGAAGAATAGAAAAATATTTTAGAAGGGAAGTGGCGGCTATGAGCGAAGAAACATTATTTGAAAAATTAGGCGTGAAATACATAGAAAAGGACGGCATTTTTTATCCGTTGATTACATTAGGTGGCGAGAAGAAAAACATAGATGTTGGGAAATACGGGCACATGTGGATTGATTACATACGGACGGAGTATCCACAGCGATATAGAAGTCTGGTGCGGTTTGGCGAATTACATGATAAGGCAGCAGAAGTAAATGATGTTGCCTATGAGTTGCGGGAGGATATTGAAAAGGAATGGCTGAGCGAACATAAGCCGAAACAGGCAAATTCTTTTGTGGAAATGTATCGGTTACGAACACAGGCAAGAATGATAGCAGAGGAGGTAGTGCTGCATGATGTGGTGAACTGTTTTCATTAGGAACCGGCACGGGTATTAAAGGGGCTGTGTATGGTAAAGGATATGCCGCATATCTGCGGCTCATAAGCTCCCACAGGGGAGCTTTATCTGGCTCGCAGAGCCGTACAGCCACTCCGGCGAGGAGGGCCAAACCCGCTTGCGGGTCTGCGTCTACAT
>OGRG01002141.1_pt1 | contig 11871 bp, 10 predicted proteins | sample 1553501 | NCBI WGS metagenome assembly OGRG01 (sample SAMEA2580018, study PRJEB22360) | human gut metagenome | biome: human gut; feature: human-associated habitat; material: faeces | place: Denmark | collected 2008/2010 | reverse complement strand
TGTATTTCTCTGCTTTTGACTCTTTCCACTCACCGTTTACACAGTAACCCATTTTTTTGATCTCAGCCATTTTAGGATACTCCTTTCGTGCTTACCTTTTTATTCTTAACTTCATAAAAATTTTAGTCATTCTCGTTTTGTTCTGGTCACAGATTATCATTTATTTTTAATTTTGTCAATATAGTATGGTTATATTTTGAGTATATTTTTCAAAATTATGTGTTAATTTATTCACATTTCATGGTATTCCATGTTCCCTGTATAAACTCTTGAAACTCATGCATTTACAGCCATAAAGCCGCATCGTGTCTTGTCGTTTTTTATTCCATTGTGAGAGCAAAAGTTACTCATTTTTGTTATTTTCATAACACACCATTCCACACACACTATTTATTGCTTCCAGCTACGCTGAGGCTTTTAGACCTGTGCAATCGGATTCACAGACAAGTAAGGGGTATCGTTGTTCTGTTACAATTACAGATTCCTCTGATCCCAGCATATTTTCTCTGTATTTTCCAGGAACAAGGAAATACATCTGTGCGTCCCTTGCGGACGTGCTCATTTTCACGACCGCTCGCTTCTTTTCACGGCTTATTGCACCTTTACATACAATCCTGCGCCTGCTTATCTGATCTACAGCATTTTCATAAATTACTGCAGCAATCAAAAAACAGGATACGGTTATCGTATCCTGCCTTAGCTTTTCATTTTCTGTTTTTCGCATATTTCTGACTAACCAAATATGGTCTGCACCAGCACCATATAAAACACCGTTCCCCCTCCTATGCTGAGCAATGTACTCTTCTTCCATTTATGTAATACCACAATGAACAGTATTGCGATCAGCTCTGGCAGTCCGTAATGCGTACTTTCCGGCACATCCTTCAGACAAAATACCACCAGCAATCCGATCACTGCACAGGGCAGCACTTTTCCCAGATAGGTGATCACAGCCGGCGGTTCCTTTACTTCCGGGAATATGATAAACGGCAAAAATCGCGTTGTCATAGTCCCCAGGACCACTACCACAACCGTTATGATCTGCTGTGTTATTGTCATAGTCATTCCTTATCCCTCCTGTCCGGCTATATCCCAACTGTCATGCCTGATATTCTCCTGACTTCTGTATACGTTCTTTTTTTCTCTTCTCCTCATGCTTCTTCATTCCCAGGAAGCATAAAACGATCGATGCCATTGACGGAAGGATAAACTTCCCGCTTCCAAAGATCACCAGGCAGATCACAGAGCATACAATTCCGACCAGCGCCGGCTTATGATCTTGTGCATCTTCCCACTGATCAATGAACATAACCACAAACAACGCAGTCATGACAAAATCCAATGATGTACGTCCCTTTCTGTTTTACAATTTCCACAGCTGATGCTGCCCGTCCATGGTAACAAAATCTCCCTCATTGATATCTCTTTCATAAAGGAGACCGTCATCATGTCGCAGACTTGTTTCATTTCTATTTTCATCTTCCATCAGCACTACTGACATAAGTGCTTCACCCGGCTGCCGCTCTTCACAGCCGAAATCCATGTCTTCTTCTATCTTCAGAACCTTGTACTGCATGATCAGATTTCCTCCAGCAGCACATCGTTAACGGCCTCATAAGCGTCCTCGAGCGCATCCAGTGCCTCTGTCAGCGTGTCCATCTTCCGGCTGTCCGCATTTTCTTCCTCATAGGCTTCTATCACTTCAGCCATTACATCCTTCAGCTCTTCCAGTGAGTTTGCAATGTCCTGCAGCTTCTGATCTTTGTCCTCTTTTGATGTGATATTTACGATCTTACTCATAATCCTTCCTCCTGTCGCTTTACTCTCATTCTTTATTCTGATCCTTTATTCTGCATATATCATGCTTTACATGTCATACTCCACATTTACCCATTGTACCATATCCTGCACGCAGATGCATCGGATATGTTTTCTATCCGCTTTATATAATACCACCGAATTCATAAAAAATTTGGTAAAATCTTACCAAATTACCCGTCTTAGTCTGTTTATACTGATTTTTCCACTCCGGTCTGGTATAATCGATCTAAAGGAGTTTTTCAATTTACAAAACACTCCTTTCCCATTACAAGGAGGCATATTGCCATGAAAGAAAAAACAGAAACCTTTAACCAGGGAAAAAGATATTTCTTTTATATTCTGATGTTCGCCATCCTTGGCTGGTTCATTTTTATGCAGATCTTTGGTGCGAATGAACGTTCTTCCGACACCTCAGCAGCCTCTGTGATCTATTCCGGTACCGTTACCTGGCAGAAACCGGATGGAACCACCCAGGAAATCTCCGTTCCGGGCACCTACAAGGTTCCCGTCGGTGACACGATGGTCCTCACCATCCAGCTTCCCGATGATCTTACAGATACCTGCTTTGCCATCCGTTCTTCCTTGCAGGATGTGGATTTTTATGTAGGGGACAACCTCAGGACCAGCTACTCCACGCATAAAACAAGGCTTGTGGGCAAAAACTCCGCCAGCCGTTATGTTTTCTGCCCGGTTTATGCTTCCGATGCCGGCAAAGAGCTCCGTATTGAACTGACCACCTACACCTCCAATTACACCGGAGTTGTCAATCCTGTTTACTGCGGAAACAAGGCAGATATCTGGATATATATTTTCAGCAGATACGGACTGGAAACCTACATTGCTTTTTTTATCCTGTTTGCCGGAATCGTCACGATCCTGTTCAGTTTCGCTCTGGGATTGGTCTATCATACACGATTTGACACGGAATATCTTGGATGGTGCATGGTTATGGGCGCCGTCTGGATGCTAGGTGAATCCAAGCTCCGTCAGTTCCTGGTCCCCAACGCTTCCGCTCTCGGATCTCTGTGCTTCGTTATGATCCTTTTGTGTCCGCTCCCGATCCTGTTTTTTGCGGACAGTCTCCAGAAAGGGCTGCATCACAGATTTTATGTCTGTCTTGGAAGCATCGCAATGATAAACTTTGCAGTCTGTACGATCCTCACTGCTGCAGGTATCGCAGATTATATCGAAACCATGCCTGTAAGTCACGGAATCCTGGCGATCACCGTTGCCACAATATTTGTACACCTTTTCCAATATATACGCACCGAAAAAAACAAGGCCGACCGGCTTTTGCTCATTGGTCTGCTGGCAGCGATCCTGTGTATTGCCGTTGAGGCAACCTCCGTATACTTTGTCACATTAATGTCCGGACTGTTTGTGGGCGCCGGCATGCTGATCCTGCTCTTTGTCAATATTGTAAGAGCCATCAAAAATGTCCAGGATATAGAACTGAAACGCCAGCAAAGCGAAATCCGCAAAAACCAGGAACAGAATGAAAAAATGTCTCTGCAGATGATACAGACCCTTTCCACCACCATTGAGGCAAAGGATGCGTACACCCGCGGTCATTCCTACCGGGTTGCACAATATGCGGCCCTGATCGCAGAGGAGCTGGGCTGGACACCGGAGGAGATCCTGAATCTGAAACGGGCTACTCACCTTCACGACATCGGAAAGATCGGTATCCCGGATCCGTTTCTGAACAAACCGGCACAGCTGACCGATGATGACAACCTTATAAAAAAACACACCGTCATCGGCGCCGAGATCCTGAAGGATATAACCCTGATCCCGCATGCGGCAGAAATCGCAAGAAGTCACCATGAACGTTATGACGGAAAAGGCTATCCGGACGGGCTGGCCGGAACAGAAATCCCCATCCATGCCCGGATCGTGGCTGTTGCCGACTGCTACGATGCCATGAACTCCCGCCGAATCTACCGTAATGCGCTTCCACCGGAGGTTGTTTACGAAGAATTCCGCAAAAACCGTGGTACACAGTTCGATCCGGAGATCACAGACATTTTTCTGAAACTGTTAAAGGAAAAGCGGCTGCCTCAGTGGGATCCTTCCCAGGAAGAACCGGACACCTATAACCTTCCGGATATGCAGCTTACCGTCAGCAAATTCATCTCTGACATAATGGCCACCATAAAAAGTCAGGAAGACGCAAAAAGCTATGATTTCCTTACCGGTCTTCCCATGCGTAACCTGGGCGAACGTCTTACCGCGGAATTTATGCAGACACATGATGGATGTCTGGTATTCCTTGATATGGACAACCTGAAAAAGATCAACGACATCTATGGCCACAAAGCCGGCGACCGTGCACTGAAATGTCTTGGAAAGCTGCTCCAGAAACGGGCAGATCAGGGAATTTCCTGCAGACTTGGAGGCGATGAATTCCTGATGTTCCTTCCGGACACAGATCCTAATTCCCTGTCTCTGCAGATGGACGATCTGTTCCAGAAATTTCACACCATCACTACCGATGATCCGGAACTCCGGTTTGCCACACTGTCCGCAGGCCTGTGTCTGTGCAGCACCGATGATTCCTTTGAAGACTGCTATTCCAAAGCAGATAAAGCTCTGTATTACGTAAAACAAAACGGCAAGAACCAGTTCTTTTTCTACCAGCAGATCGACCGCAGCACTCTTGCGGCATCCGGTTCCGGAAAGGATCTGGAGCTTGTGGCAGAGTCCCTTCAGAAAAGCGGCATCTATGTAGGTGCTCTTGATCTGAATTACCGGGATTTCGCACGCCAGTATGAATACATGTGTCAGCTTGTCACACGCAGCCAGTGCAGATGTTATCTGGCGATGATCACCATCGAGACACTTGTGGATACAGTTCCTGATATCGAATCCATTGAGCAGGCTCTGGAGTATATGGAACAGGCCATCCGGCAGAATATCCGCCGTGTGGATATCTGTACACGCTACAGTTCCCTGCAGTATCTCATCATACTGTTTGAGCCTGACGAAACGCATATTCCTGATATCATAGAACGTATTTTTACCCAATATTACCATCAGTGTGACAGCCATGATTTCCAGCCATCCTATGAATACCTGGAAATATCTCCACAGGAGTTATAAATACTCCCATGACATGGACATGATAAAGCCATAACGAAAAAGAGGCCGTACTTGACGGCCTCTTTTTTGTTAAAATTTTGCAAAATATCATTAAGACGTGGCTCTGGAATTTTCCTGCATGAAACTTTTTCCGTATGTTCGATACAGATAAACCGCCATGAAAATAGTCACGGCTTCTGCCAGCGGCATCGCCATCCAGATGCCTGCAACCCCTATAAGCTTTGGCAGGATCAATATGAACACAGCCACCAGGATCAAAGAACGCATTGATGAGATCAATGCCGAAATAAAACCATTTCCCAGGGCAGTAAAATATCCGGAAAGAAATACATTTAAACCAATAAACAGGAAAACCGGACTAAACAGCTTCAGGCCATCCCATGTCAATGTAAATACATTTCCCTCCCCAACGAATAAATGGATGATCTGTTTTCCAAATACAAGTGATACCGTGAGGATCAATACTGAACTGATGGCAATCGTAATAAAACTATATCGTGTTATCTCTCTGATCTTATCATAATTTTCAGAGCCGTAATTATAGCTTATGATCGGAGCCGCTGCAACGGCAATTCCCATATAAAAAGCGATGAAAAAATAGTAAATATACATAATGATCGTCACAGCCGCAACTCCATCTTCACCAAAATATTGCATGATAATAAGATTAAATAAAAATGTAGTGATCCCGGTAGACATCTCCGTCAGCATTTCACTGCTTCCATTGGTGCAGGATTTCAGAAGAACACTCATGTCGGTCTTCGGTCTGCAAAACCTTATATGGCTGTATTTCAGAAAATAGATAAAGCCGATCAACATGCTTACTGTAATGGAGAGAAATGTTCCCCATGCAGCTCCAAGCGTTCCCAGTCTGAATACAGCCACAAAAATATAGTCGAAAACAATATTAAAAGCCAGACCTGTCAGAGACATGATCATTCCGATGTACGATCTCCCATCCGTCCTCACAAGATATTCAAAAAATAGCTTGAATGACATCGAAACTGATCCTAAAAATATGACAAATGCGTATGGCACCACATGCTCCATCAGGCGCTCACTGCTTCCCAAAAAAATACAGATCGGTTTCAGAAAAAGGATTCCCACAGCTGTAAAAGCAACTGAAAGTACGAACAGCACGATCGTGATAAAAGTAAATATCTCATTTGCTTCCTGTTCTCTTTTTTGTCCCATCCTCTCTCCTATGATGGCACCTGATCCCGTTGCAAGCATGACAGATGTTCCGAAAATAACACAGGTGATCGGAATAACAATATTAATTCCTGCAAGCGCGTCAGAGCCTGCATACCGTGATACAAAAAATCCATCTATCGTTGTATAAAATGATAAAAAGATCATGGTCAGCACTGATGGAACCAGATATTTTAAAAATTGAGGATAAGACATTTTTGCCTCAAAGTATTTCATTTCTATAAAAGCCTCCTGCTTAGTTACATAATCAGTCAAAATCTCTGGTAATGTTCGTAAGCCATTTATTTCTGAAATAGTGGATGAACACCACAGGCATTTTTTCGAATTCATCCAGGGTCATTATAAAATATACCCAGACAGGCGGCAGTTTTAAAACATATGCTGCAAGGAAGGTGAGAGGAACTGCAACAAGCCACATAAATATGGAATCTACGATCATTCCGAACCTGGAATCGCCACCTCCTCTGAAGCATCCGCATATAAGACAGGTATTGATACCCTCTCCTACAAGACGCCAGGTTGTCATGATTATAAAAATACCAAGATAATAAATGGCTGTCTCTGTCAGTTTATCCCGGTAGAAGTCCAGTATCATAGGGCGGACTGCCAGAATAATGGCACATCCGATGAGACTTACGATAATTGTTATTCTCAGCATACGTTTTCCATATTCTCTTGCTGTATCCTTGTGATCTTTACCAAGCTCCTGGCTGATAATGATGGTAGTAGCGTTGGCAAAACCGCGACAGGCGATGGCACCAATGTTTACCACCATAACAGCAACGGCATTTGCGGCAACCATATCATCGCCAATGTGGCCAAGGATCGCTGCGAACGCTGAACTGGCAAAGCTCCAGACAACATCATTTATCACAGCCGGAGAAGCAATTTTCATAAAGTCCCTGAACAGAATACCGGATTTCGCACAGAAATATTTTATCCGGAATCTGACATCGGAGCTGTTTAATGAATAGATGAGACAGATCAATACCTCTGCGATCCTGGCAATAACAGTACCAAGGGCAACACCGGTAACACCAAGCTTTGGAAGTCCAAACAGGCCAAAGATAAAGGTGGCATTACAAAATACATTGACGCAAAGCGATACAATGTATGTAACAGAAGGCAGCATTATTTTTCCGACACTTCGAAGGGCACTCATGAAAACCTGAGAGAATCCCATAAACATAAAGGAAAATGAGATCACCTTCAAATACTCGCTGCCGGCAGCAATCGTATCCGGACTGTTTGTAAAAATCTTCATGATCGTAGTCGGCATGGAAAAGGAGATAACGAAAAATACAAGAGAAACGATCAGTGAGATTCGCTCCGCCAGGCCGAGAATCTTTTCTACTGTCTTTTTATCACCCTTTCCCCAGTACTGGGCACATAAAACCGAAGTACCTGTAGCCATGCCATAATACAAACAGAAAAGAATAAATGTGTACTGGTTGGCAAGAGATGAAGCTGACATGGCAGTCTGACTTACATATCCCAGCATTACAGTATCCGCAACATTTACTAATGTTCCGATCAGATTTTGGATCATGATCGGAAATGCTAATTTTGATGCATATTTTAAAAAATCTTTTTTATTCAGCATCGGTCAGATCCTCCGTGAATTCCGATAAGATATTTACTTATAAAGAACAGTATATCATATACCCTACAAAACCGCGAGGCTTTTTCAGTATTCTTTCCAATATAATCCTCAATTGTATACTATATTTCACCCTCTGGTCATATTTCCATTGTACATAAAAAAACAATATCACTTTAACACAAAAAATCATTCTATTTTTTTACTTCTATGATATAATATTTTATTGCGAAACTAATAAAACGAGGTGAACCAGGTGAAGAAAAAAACAATTGTACCTCTTATCGTTTTTTTACTGGGCATATGCCTTGTTGGTTTAATTGTATACAAAATAGACTCACATGAAACTGAACAACGACACATAACAGCACAATTAAATGCAACAACCTACGGCGAACGTATAAAAAATGAAATTACAAATGGAATTGCGATCACAGATACGCTAAAGCAGGTCCTGATCAGTGAAAACGGAAAGATCAATCAGTTTGACACAATTGCGGAAAATATTATGTCTGACGTTATTGAAAGCATACAGCTTGCTCCGGATGGTAATGTAACAGATATTTATCCTTCTGAGGGAACGGAAGCGAGTAAGATCAATCTGCTCCAGGATAAAGATTGCAGCAAAATTTCCTGTTACGCAAGAGACAATCACGTGATCATTACACAAGGTCCTTTCGATTTAAAACAGGACGGCTGTGGAATTGCTGTCCGCAATCCAGTCTACCTGAAAGATGAAAACAACCAGGAATATTTCTGGGGATTTACCATTGTTATCCTACGTGTTCCTGACATTTTTTCAGATGCGATCAGTGCACTTTCGGATTTCGGATATGAATACAGGCTCTCAAAAACCGACGCTCCCTGGAACGATACTTATAAAGTTGTTTATCAGTCAGACGACCAATTAACTCCTACTGTTTCTTATGGTTTTACGATAGGGGAAGAGAACTGGACATTAGAAGTAGCTCCTGAAAGCGGATGGAGAAACCTTAGATTACTGGTAATCGTCGGCGGAATGTTTACTACTGTCGTTTTACTTTTCTCAGGTCTTACCCGGGTATGGTTAGTATCGAAAGAAAATAAAAACAAATTTCAAATACTGGCACACACAGATTCTCTCACCGATATTTACAACCGCTATGGATTTGATGAATTAGCCGAAAGGATGATCACTAAAAATCCAAAATCGCATTTTGTGGCCGCACTCCTTGATATTGATGACTTTAAGTTTATTAATGATATTTACGGACATGTCTATGGAGACAGGGCATTAAAGAGTCTTACAGATAGCATGAAGGCTTTTTTCCCAAAAAACACATTACTGGGAAGAAACGGTGGCGATGAGTTCTGCATTCTTCTGCCGGATCATACCTATAAAGAAGCGGGAGAACTGCTGCTACAATTTACCAAGCTTCCAAAGACATTTTCATGCAAGGGAAAAGAATATCCGTTTTTTATTTCTCTCGGATATGCAGAATATCCAACCTTTGCATCCAGCCGTTCACAGCTTATGCGCTGTGCAGATGCAGCACTTTATGAAATAAAGCTTCACGGAAAAAACGGATGTATGGCTTACAGGGAGGGGCTCCGGTCAGGAGTCCGCAAACAGCTCGGATTTGCATTCAAGGATATCTCTGAACACCTTCCGGGTGCATTTATCATATACAGAGCGGACAAAGATGATGATGAACTCCTGTATGCAAACCATGAGTTCCTTCAAATGACCGGATATAAAACTATAGATGAACTCTTCAGCCTTACAAATAAAAGCTTCCACAACCTGATCCGTGAGGATGAACAGCAGCAGATAGAAGCAAGCATCTGGAAACAGATCGATGCCGGCAATAAGAATGATTACATCCACTTTCATCTTCGAAAAGCTGACGGCACTTACCTTTCTGTTCTTGATCACGGAAGGATTGTAGACAGCCAGCAATACGGAAGAGTATTTTATGTATTGTTTATGGACTGGGAAGCCATGCATGTTCATTACAGTGATAAATTTTCCGGCTAAGGTACAGACATCTCAGTCTGTATCTTAGCCGGCTGTTTTTTTCCTGAACAATTCAACATCTTATAATATGTATTCCATCTGCCTTTCTTTTGTCCGCATTCCCATTTTTTCATAAAATTTTTCTGCTGAAGTATTTCCTGCCCACACATTCAATGTCACTTCATAGCATCCCAGCTGCTTTGCTTCTTTTTTTACATATTCAAACAGGCTTTCCCCAATATGCTGACCTCGTGTCTCCTGATCGACACACAGGTCATCTATAAAAAGAGATTTAAACGGTACCATATTGTTTGAAAAAGGCTGCTCCTTTAATTGACAAAATGCATACCCCACGCAAACATCAGCCTCATCCGCTGCAACATATACTGGCTTTTCTTCATTTTTCAAAAGCTCTGTCAATTCGTCTGTCGTATATTTTGTTGTGCCCGGAATAAAAATATCAGGCCTTATATCTGCATGGATCTGCAGCACCTGTCCTAACAATTCCAGGATCCTCGGAATATCTTTTTCTTCTGCTTTTCTGATGAGCATTTTTTTCCTCCTGTTTTTCAATAACTGATTTCATAGATTCTTTATACATACACCATAATACCATCGTGTGAACGCTTATAACAATAGAATCACTTTAAGCAGTCTCACTTTCCTTTTGCATTATAATGAAAAAGTTTATCGTTTTCCGTGATGTATATCACATTTTTATTCCTGAATCCGTATCATTACAGACAGTCAGCTCAAAATGGTTTCTGTTTGTTTTTATAAGTCCTTCTTTTTGCAGCTTTGATATCTCCGAAGACATTGCCGCACGGTCAATGCAAAGATAATCTGCCAGCTGCTGCCGGTCAAAAGGAATATCAAAGGATAACGATGCCTGTCTGATAGATACCGACGACAGATAGGACAACAGCTTATCCCTTGTCGTTCGTTTGCCCACATGTGTGATTTTATCGTTGAGGATCAGGATCTTATTTGCCAGGACACCGACCAGGTTACGAATCAGCTTCTGATGATGCTCACATACTGTTGGGCAGGAAACCAGAAGCCTTTGAACATTTAATAAAATAATATCACAATCCTCATCTGCTACCACACTGACATTCAGAACAGCTCCCGGACTTGCCGCATATGGTTCACCGAAAAAGTCTCCTGCATGACATTTTGACAAAATATTCCGATGTCCCCACAGATCTTCCTGAATAACAAGAACACAGCCTGACACCACAAGTCCCATTACTTCGGTAGAGTCTCCGGCTCTGAAAATATAAGAATCCCTTTTTCTGGAGATTGTTGCTGCATTTACGCAGTGTAGTATAGATAATATCTCATTATCAGTAAGACCCTTAAAGAAAGGACTGATTCTCAAAATGGGTAAATATTTTTTCAAAATTAATCCTCCTGTTGGAAATCAAACATACACGTTGTAATTATTATACTATACTCCTAACAGAAACCAAGGATAAATACTACTAGTCGAGGATAAAATAATAAGAAAGATCCTTCGAAAAAATCACAGAATAAAAGGAGAATACAATAATGGATAAAAAAATGTTTTGTTTTCAGTGTGAACAGACTGTCGGGTGTACCGGCTGCACCGGAAATGCCGGTGTCTGTGGAAAAAAAGCAGATACAGCGAAATTACAGGACGAATTGACAGGTGCGTTGATCAGTCTGGCTAAAGCTGCCGACAGCACGGAAACTATTTCAAAAAGAACCGGACAGATCATAATTGAAGGACTGTTTACTACAGTTACAAATGTAAATTTTGACAATGCTGCAATCGAAAATATGATACAAAAAGTCAGAACAGAAAAAGAAAGACTGATTTCTGACTGCAACAAATGTCAGGCTCCATACAGTAAAACAGAGGAATATGATCTTCAGCAGCTGTGGAATGCCAACGAAGATATCCGCTCTTTGAAGTCTCTTATTCTCTTTGGTATCCGCGGAATGGCTGCCTATGCCTATCATGCAAATGTTCTGAATTATGAAGATGCCGAAGTGAATCAGTTCTTCTGCGAAGCATTATCTAAGATCGGTTATGAAGAAAACACAGAAGAACTGCTTTCTACAGTACTCAAAACAGGAGAGATCAATCTGAAGTGCATGGCACTTCTTGATAAGG
>OGRG01002139.1_pt1 | contig 11896 bp, 8 predicted proteins | sample 1553501 | NCBI WGS metagenome assembly OGRG01 (sample SAMEA2580018, study PRJEB22360) | human gut metagenome | biome: human gut; feature: human-associated habitat; material: faeces | place: Denmark | collected 2008/2010 | reverse complement strand
CCGGCCATGCGGCGTTGTTCACCGCGGTCGCGCCGTCGCCCGTGTACACGTACGCGTACATCTGGCTCCAACCCGCAGGCTTGGCGGCGTAGATGGTGTTCGCAGCAACCGGCGGCTGCTTCTTGATGCCGGTCACCGTAACGGTGATCGAAGCGGTGGCCTTACCGGACTTCGCGGTGATCGTGGCCTTGCCGGCCTTCCTCGGGGTGACCACGCCCTTCGGGCTGACGGTCGCCACGTCCTTGTCGGACGAGCTCCAGCTCACGGACGCGCCCTTCGGATCGGTCGTGGCTGTCAACTGCTTCGTGGCCACGCCATTGGACAGGTCCACGCTGTAATCCGACTGATCAATCTTCACGGACTTGGTCGGGGTGACCACACAATTGCGAGCCTCCCAGGTGCCGGATGAAGTGTTGCCGTCCCAAGCGTAATTGCCGTCGATCTTGAGGCCAGCGGCATCCACGCCTTCGGTGGTGTCGGCAGGGTACTTCTGGGTATTCGTGGCATTGCCATCGTTGAAGATGATGCGAGTATTGCTTCCCTCGAGATCGTCGGGAATCTCATACTTGTACTCACCATCCTTGCCGCAAGTGTCTCCCGAAGCGACCTGTGTCATCGGCTCGCCCGGCCACTTCGCGTTTTCCTTCAAAGTGGTGGCGCTCGAATCGTCTACATACACATAGGCGTACAGGTTGCTCCACGCACTCGGCTTCTTCGCATAAGCCGTGCTGGTGGCGGCCGGATCCTTCTTCGTGTACTTGTATGTTGCGGAGACCGTTTGGCCATCCGCATCCTTGCCCTGCAGCTTCACGGTGATGGTGTCACCGATCGCCGTGGAAGCGCCGATGGTGATGGTGTCGCCATCCTGATACGAGCCGGACTTGCCCTCCGAAGTGGTGTAGGTGGCATCGGTGACGTTGTTCGCATTCAGGGTAACGGTAGTGGTGTCCGTCTTGAACGAGCTGTCGCCCGGGGTTGCGGAGACCGAACCGGAATTGTCGGTGAAGAACACACTGATCTTGCCGCCGGGAGCGGAGCCGGAAGTGATCTTGCCGCCGGAAACGGTGATGGTACCGCCGGAGACCTGGTCCTTGTAGGTGCCGTCGTCAAGGTTGGTGGCAGTGCCGGACAGCTCTTGCGTATCACCCATGTTGGTGATGGCCACGCCGTCGTTCTTGAAGTTGCCGTCCTTGATGTAGCGTTCCACCATGAGGCAGGAATTCGCGCCGCAGTTGCGCAGATACTCCGAAGCCTTGTTGTTGTTCATGGTATTGCGGAAGTGGTTCACCGCCACGACCTGCGCATCCTTCCAAGAATCCGCACCGGCATCGCCGAGCTTGCTTTTCTCGGCGAACTGCGGCTGGCTGCCGCCGGAGCCGACCGGGCGGTCGAAGTACAGCGGCATGGTCTGGGAACGGGAACCGATCACGCCCCAGCCCATGGTCATCTGCCATTCGCTCATGCCGGTGGATTCCCTATCGCTATTGGAATAGTTATCATGCGATTCCACCCAAGAGACAAGATTGCTCGGGCTGGCGGAGTTGCTCCAATCGGACAGGGTGCCGGCGTTCAGGTTCTTCGAATTCAGGGCTCCGCGCAGCTTGCTGCCGTAGGAGGATGCGGTGACGCCGCCGCCGTTCTTGCTGTGGCTGGAGAACAGCTTTGCATAGTCGCTATCGCGGGAGATGGAATCCTGCAACACTTCGCCGTATTGGAACTGCGCGCCATTGTTAAGAATGATGTTCCAATACTGGGAGCCGTTATACTCGTCCGGCAGTTCGATGTGCTTGGCCGCATCGAAACGGAACCCGTCCACACCGTCGTTGACCGCTTGCACGAGGAAATCGTGCATCATGTTGGCGGTTTTGGTGTTCTCAGTGTTGATGTCATACAGGCCGAGCAGCTTGCAGTGGGTCACCTGATAGCGGTTGTTCCAATCCTGCACATCACCGTCATTGCAGTCGTGGTGGTAGTACTCGGACTTCTTCCAACGATCGGCGATGGCGCCCCAAGTCGCGGTCATATGGTTGGCTACCACATCGACGATGATACGCACGCCGTACTTGTGAGCCGTGTTGCACAGGCTCTTCAGATCATCTTCGGTACCCATCACCCAGTTGCCGATGGTGGTGTCGGTCGGCTGATATACGTAGTACCAGTTCTCGGTGAAGATCATGCCCTTGCCGCCGTTATGAATAGCGGAAATCGGCTCGGTCTGCACGGAGGTGTAACCGGCTTCGGCAATAGCGGGGATGTTTTCCTCAATGGTTTTGAAGCTCCACTCCCATGCATGCAGGGTGGCGCCCTCGCTCATTTGCTGCGCCAGTCCGTAATGCTTGCGCGCCTGTTCGAACGTGGTGTTTTCAACGGTGTCGGCGTAGCTGTCGCGATCGGTGCTGGCCTGTGCTGCGGTGCTGGCGATTGCCAGTCCGCCGAAGGCGGTCGCCGCGGCGGTGATGCCGACCACCACTTTCTTGCTAATCTTCAGCCCCAGCCTATGCCAGGCCGGTGCGGGTTTCCGATGTTTCATGACTCCTTTGTTCCTTACTGACGGCCCCTTATGACGGGGGTTTATCTTCCCTGATAACGTTTGCTCTATTGCGAACGTATGCTGTATATTCTATACCTTTTGCAGAGTGCTAAAGAGTGGAAAATGGCAGAATGTCAATGAAAATCGTTGCTGCAATAACAATGATTTTTGCAAAAGCTTGCCGTTGTTTTTTGCAGGGGTAGCCCCCGATTGAATGGCGATTTGTGGATGCGGAATGCGTAACGATTGCAAGTTGTGGTGTGAGGGAGCGCTGAAAAGGAGTTTGCAAAAATTTTCAGTGTATGCAAACGTGAGTTCGGGGTTATTGGGTAAAGTTTGTATGAAATATGTACATAAAACGTTTTCTCCTTCAGGAAAGTTTGCGTATAACTTCATGCGTAATGGGAATAGATGTGGTGTCGTAAAATCGGGGGTATGGATGAAGAGACGTTTACTCCCAAGAACATCATCGTGACCGGTGGCTGTGGTTTCATCGGGTCGAATTTCGTGCATTACGTGGTGGAAAACCATCCGGACGTGCATGTGACCGTGTTGGACAAGCTCACGTACGCGGGCAATCCGGAGAACATCGCGGGCCTGCCCGAGGACCGTGTGGAATTGGTCGTGGGTGACATCTGCGATGCGGATCTGCTGGACCGTATCGTGCCGGGCCATGACGCGATCGTGCATTACGCCGCCGAGTCGCATAATGACAACAGCATCGCGGATCCGGAGCCGTTCCTCAGGACGAATGTTGAGGGCACGTTCCGCCTGTTGGAGGCGGTCAGGAAGTATGGGATCCGTTACCATCATGTGAGCACGGACGAGGTGTACGGGGATCTCACGTTGGATGATCCGGCACGGTTCACGGAGCATACGCCGTACCATCCGTCCAGCCCGTACAGCTCCACCAAGGCCGCGAGCGACATGCTGGTGCGCGCGTGGACGCGCACGTACGGGATCCGCGCGACGATCTCGAACTGTTCGAACAATTATGGGCCTTTCCAGCATGTGGAGAAGTTCATCCCGCGTCAGATCACGAACATCCTGGACGGGCAGCGTCCGAAGCTGTACGGCAAGGGCGAGAACGTGCGCGACTGGATCCATACCGAGGACCATTCCAGCGGCGTGTGGACGATTCTGACGAAGGGTCGTGTCGGCGAGACGTATCTGATCGGCGCGGATGGTGAGAGGAATAACATCACCGTGCTTCGCATGATTTTGAGGATGATGGGGCAGGCGGAGGATACGTTCGATTGGGTGAAGGATCGTCCGGGCCATGACCGTCGGTACGCGATCGATTCGACCAAGCTGCGCACCGAGCTGGGTTGGACTCCGAAGCACACCGACTTCGAGTCGGGCCTCGCGCAGACGATCGAATGGTACACCGAGAACCGTGCGTGGTGGGAGCCGGCGAAGGCCGCGACCGAAGCCCGGTACAAGCGTCAGGGCCAGTGACCGCTTGGCGTCGCGCGTGGATGTCTGGGGTTCGTGTCCCTTATCATCCATGCATGCCACGTGGTATGGGCAATAGCTTCTAGGGGTTGGAGGACGGTGCTGTGTACACGTATCTCGTGAACGCGCACCGGACTTGGAGCAGAAGAAGGCGCACACGTTCGTGAACCTCACCGATCCGGAGTTGCATATTGATTGGCCGATCCCGTTGGAGGATTTGGATGAGCTGGGTGATTGGTGAGGAGCATAAATTCGTGAAGAATATCCGATGATCTACTATCCGCTGAGTGTGCTGATGATGGCCGGGATTCGTGACATCCTGATCATCAGCACGCCGAAGGATCTGCCGAACTTCGAGCGGCTTCTGGGTGATGGTTCGCATTACGGGGTGCGGTTCTCGTACAAGGTGCAGCCCAGCCCGGACGGGTTGGCTCAGGCGTTCCTGTTGGGGGAGGAGTTCATCGCGGGCGAGCCGTGCGCGCTGGTGTTGGGTGACAACATCTTCTACGGCAACGGTCTGGGCGCGACTCTGCGTGGCGCGGTCGCGAAGGCCGAGTCCGGCGAGGGCGCGAGCGTGTTCGGCTATTATGTCGACGATCCGGAACGGTATGGCGTGGTCGAGTTCGACGAGGACAGGAAGGCCGTGTCCATCGAGGAGAAGCCTGCGAAGCCGAAGTCGCATTACGCGGTGACCGGCCTGTACTTCTACGACGAGCACGTGGTCGAGTACGCGAAGCGGGTGGAGCCGAGTGCGCGTGGCGAGTTGGAGATCACGGATTTGAACCGTATGTATTTGGATGCGGGCATGCTGAACGTGCGTACGTTGGGTCGTGGTTACGCGTGGTTGGATACCGGTACGATGGATTCTTTGTTCGAGGCGGGGGAGTTCGTGCGTACCGTGCAGCGTGCGCAGGGTCTGCCGATCGCAATCGTGGAGGAGATCGCCTTCGAGAACGGTTGGATCACGCGCGACGAGCTCATGGAGTCCGCGGATCGTTACGGCAAGAGCCCCTACGGCCAGCATCTCAAGGGCATTGCCGACGGCGAGATCATGCTCGTCCCCAACCAAAAGAACTGACTTGATGCAGCGTCTTCAAGGCGCCACATCAAGTCAGCTCTGCCTACCAGTATGCCCTAGCCCCGTTGTCCCAGATATCCGTTTTCCCATATTCAAGTGCAGTAATGATGTCTTGATTCAACTTGCTACGCAGGTCATCACAGATTTCCGTTTGGAATAGTGGAATGAAGCACACGTCCCATGTGAGCTTATGGCTATCCGGATCGGGGCAAAACAATATTGCTGTGGCCTGAACCGCTTGGAGGAATTGCTTCGTCTGGGGTTTGTACTCCATCAGTAGGGCGTAAACGTCCTTACTGATATCCATTAAAATCTTGGTGAGCAGATTACTTGAGATGGAGTCTCCATCAGAGTATCGTTTTTGGCTTTCCTCATCATCGTTTTCCTGCCGTGATTTGCGTGCTGCGACTGTGTTTTTCCTATGTCTATTTCGCGATGGGCCGAATCCTAGTGAGTTACGTCGTGAGAGAGTGAATGCTGCTTTGCAGGCATTGATAAACGTATCTTCATCCGGAATCGTGTCTGCGGCTTCGCTGAGCGCGAATGCGATAGAAGCTACGATGTCGCAAAGTACGTGTGCTTGGGACAAATATTCGCCGGCTTTAGGGGCTAAATCCTTGAAAGAATCAATGCCGTGTCTTTGTACACAAGCGCAAAGTCTTGACACTTGCTGACTCGTCATGGAATTCTCTTTTGCCCAGTGAGGTATATCAATTACTCGGCAATAATCAATTATGGGATGAGTTATATCCTCGCAAAGAAAGAACACGCGCTCAGGTTGTCTCTGCGCATGGATGATTGCCGTTGCTTTATCGTGTGGAATATCGACAATATGGGCTTGGACAGTTTGGATTTTATCAGCAAGAGCCTTCTTATATTTGTCAGGTAGTTTCTTACTGTTTTCGAGAGTAAGGACCATTCTGAGTAATTGGGCGTGTGCGATACCTGCGCATGAACAGATGCAGTCGAATCCATTTGCGAATGTGCAGCTACCTTGACCTCGTCCAGTGTGAATATCTATGAAGGGGTTTTCGAAATTTACCCGGATGGGTAGAGCCATGTTTCTCCTTTCAGCTCTGTTTATTAGATTTCAGCGTTTCGATTACTTTTGGCATATCGGTCCAAGGGGCGTATTCCTGCTCATGATTAGGCGCGAGTCTGTTACGCCCCTGGCGGTTTTCCGTTGTATTGTGCCGGGCTGCATTGCGTATGGCGGCATCGAGATGTTCTTTGTCAATGAGCTCGGTGTTGATGTATTTGTTACGGTTTCCGCCGACAACTTTAGCTTCTGCTGCAGCTGACTCGACATCAGGTGTCAGTGTATAGCTTGACGGGCAAGCCGTCACATAGTCGAGCAGCCAGACCTCGAAGCAAGGATTGGAAATGATGAGTTCGATTCCATTGTCATTGCAGATTCTCGCTGCTTCGCCGTGGTCGTGAAAATCGTCAACATCGACCACCACCCAGATTCGTTCATAACAATCTGTAGAAGTATCTCGCTTGTCTTCCCTCTTCAACTTAACAGCGAGCTTCGCGAGCTGCTTAGGGCTGTTGTTCTTCTGTTGATAGTCAATGATGACATCGTATAGGGACTCAAGCTGCTTGAAATACTGTTTCTCAGTGACTGCTCCGCCGGCCACGACAAGAAAGCGTCTCTTGCGCGGTCGGCGCGACCGTGCGGCTTTACGTCCATGTGCAGGAACGTTTCGCTTTTTCGACATCAGGCATCAACCACATTCACGATCTGGGCGAAAGCGGTATGAAAATCAGGCCGTGGTATGGCGCCGTACACGCCGTTGAGATAGTTCTTGCCGATGTTTTCCATATTCCGAATACCCAGATTGGTCACCGGGAACAATTCCGAAACGCCTTCCTTGTTCTTTTCCACAAGCCAGATCTGATCTGGTGCCAGTAAACGCTTTGCCGAACCGGACTGATTGATCAGCGACACGTCATGAGTCGTGAAAATAAGCTGGGAACCGTGAGGATTCGTTTCCGCGTCGGCATACAGCGCCACCAGCTCCTTCACCAGAGCCGGATGCAGACTGGTATCGATCTCGTCGATAAGCGTCACCGACTGCTTCGACAGCTGGCGAAGAGCAAGCGAGAAGAATGACAGCGCAGCAACGGTGCCCCTGGACTCATCATCAGGACCGAATCCTGCGGAAGATGATTCGCCGGTATGAGTGAACATCAGCTGGGAAGCGTTCTTGACATTGAATGTCTCATCCACTTTGTTCTCATCCATGCCGAGTTGCTTATGCATCTCTTCCTTGAACTGAGCCCAGAGATCCGGTGGGACGTCCACAGGAACGCTTTTCACGTCACTGATGCCGAAGTCTGCATACCTAATCAATGTGGCCAGATGTTTCGAAAGCGGTGTCTCTTTCTTGAACTCATCCAACAGCGTAGGCTGCTCCTGTTCGAAAGCGCTTGCTTCGTAATAGGCTATGCCACTTTGGAAGAATGAAAATGCCGGCCGAATGGACTCAATACCGGCAGCTGCGGCTGCGGAAAGCAGAAGTGCATTCGGCCTGAGTTCTATGGTCTTGCGTACTTGTGAGCGAGGTCCTTTGAAGGAAGGACCGAATTTCACCCCATCCGTTGAGGAACGGGAAAACAGCAGAGAGGAGTGCGTGGAAAAACGTCCTTGCAGTTTTTTGAAGAAGATGAGATCTTCCTCAAGAATCCGTTCATTGTCATAGCGGAACCAATACTGGTATTTCAGTCCATCGTTCGCGATGAATGCAAGGAAGAACATGGACGAATGCGAGAAAGGATCCTTTCGTAACAGAAAAGGTTCCCTGGGAATAGGACTGCTTGCATCCCCTTGGCTGTAGCTATTTACCACCATGTTGCGCATAGCGCGCAATGCCTTCAGAAAATTGGACTTTCCCGATGCATTGGCGCCGTATATGGCTGCGATTGGAGAATGGAGAGACTCATCAGATTCCATGAACCGTTTTTCGCGAGTCATGGAGAAAGACTGCTCGTCTCGGAAACTCCTGAAGTTCGAAAAACTAAAATCAATCAGCATCGGGTTGCCTCGTAAGTATATTTTGCTCCTTTGATACTGAGATTATATCCAGAAATATACGCGTTTTGCAATTTTCTGCTAAAAGCGGTGGTTTCATTGTGCTTATTGTTGCCGTATTGGAGATATCTAGTTACCGTTATACCCATGCTTGCGCGTATCCAGAGCCTCCTTCCAATAGGATTCCCTGGCGAGAACAACGTCTCTAGGCACGGTGAAGTCGTAATGTTCCAGAAGCGTGTAGCGAAAATGCGCCTGCACGTACTCCAACCCGTGCTGTTTCACAATGGCAATCAGCCCAGTATCGTTTCCGTGACCATCGCGGATGTAGTCCTGCCAACGCTGGTATATGCCGTTCCTTCCGGTGGCGCTTCCCACATACAGTTTCCCGTTATCGGTATTGGTAATTACATACACGCCTTGCTGACGGGACAGCGTATTCTTCCAGCTTGCCTTGTCGTTCTCCTCAATCTACTTAAGCTGGGCGTAGGAAAGGCTGACAACAGATTTTGGCGGCCTTGTTCACTTGACACGGTCGCCGGTGGCACTTTTTCTTGCGGTCAGAAACAGCCCGCCCAAAATCAGCCACTGAATATGCCAAATATTGCCAAAAAGTCTCGCACGCGCACGATATCGACAGGGAATGTTCCTTATTTCATAGCTTATCTGTTTGAGTTCCCAAAAAATGTGTTCAATGTATGAAGGGATGAGGAATAGTTCGAGGGGGAAGATTATCCTTGGAAAGGATATTGCCAACGTGAGATGGGGAAGTTCAGTGACTTCTGTAGAGAACGCTAATGTGCAGCAGCCTACCGCACCGCAAGGGGTAGTTGAGGAAGCGGATGACGGCATCACTCTGATGGATCTGCTCAAAATCATTCGTAAGCATCTGGCCACCGCGATTATTGCATTCGTGGTGGTGGTGGCAGGCGTGAGCGCCTATACCTTCCTCGCTCCGGCGAAGTATACGGCTACGGCTCAGACCATGGCTACTTACAATGCTTCTCAAAATGGTGTCGACATTAACCAGCAGTCCGCTGGCGGCAGCTACATTTCCAACCAAATCACCTCATATCCGACGCTTGCCACCACTTCGAAGGTGCTTAAGCCGGTCATTGATGATCTTGGTCTGGACGAAACTGTGACGGATCTTGCCGGCCAGGTCACCGTCACCAATCCGACCAACACCGCATTCGTGAACATTGCCGTGGTGGATGGAGATCCGAAGCAGGCCGCGGACATCGCCAATTCCGTTGCCGAATCGCTGAAGAACGTCATTGAAAGCGACCTGTACTCCGGAGATAAGTCCCCGGTGAAGCTTTCCATCGTGCAGAAGGCACAGGTCCCGACGTCTAAGTCTTCGCCGAAGACTGCCCTGTATTTGGCTGTCGGTGTGGTGCTCGGCATCATCATCGGCGTGTTCGCCGCACTCATCAAAGACCTCCTCAACACCAAGGTTGAAGAGACTTCCGACGTGCGCGGCATCGTCCGAGCATCCTCCCTTGGCTCCGTTCCGATGGACGCTTCGCTTGATGATAAGCGCCCGGTGTTGGTGAGCCAGCCCAACGGTGCCATCGCCGAAGAATTCCGCCGTATCCATACGAATATTGAGTTCCTGCAGACCGACCGCACCGAAGGTGTGTGCCAGCTGCTTGTCATCACGTCTGCGCAGCCGTCCGAAGGCAAGACCACCATGGCTATCAACACTGCGGTGGCCCTTGCTGAAGATGGTGCGAAAGTACTGCTTATCGACGCTGATCTTCGCCACCCGTCCGTTGCTCACCACTTGGGCATTGAAGGTGCCGCCGGTCTGGCGCACGTGCTGTCCGGACAGATGGGCCCGAAGGACGTGGTGCAGAGCTACTGGAAGCCGAACCTGCACATTCTGCCTGGCGGCAAGAGGCCGGCGAACGCTGGCGTGCTGCTGGGTTCCGAAACCATGAAGCTCATGGTGGAGCAGGCGCTCACCCAATACGATTACGTGATTATTGATACCGCCCCGTTGACGGTGTCCAACGATGGCGCGGTATTCGGCCGTTGGGCCAAGGGCCTTCTGCTGGTGGTCAGCCGCAACGTGTGCGAGAAGAAGTCCCTGCAGGAGGCGGCCGACACGCTCGCCACCGCGCAGGTGCCGGTACTTGGCTTCATCTTCAATCGTGCAGATCCGAAGAAGACCAATACGCATTCCAATTATTACTATTACTATGAGGATGGTGCGCCGCGCAGCAGCCATCGCGCGAAGGGGAAGAAGCGGCACTGATGGTTCCCTTCTCCATGGAATGAGGGGTGTATGGCAACTGAGAACGATGATTCCCAGTCTATGAACGGTATTTTGTCCAACATATCTCGGGATGTGGTGGACACCAGCTGGGATATTCCTCCGCTGACCTTCCCCAAATTGCAGCCTACCGATTCGGAAGAAGCCGATGGTGCGGATGAGGCTTCGCTTGCTGAGCCCCGCACCATCGCTTCCTCCGTGCCTGCGCAAACGGAACAGCCGGTTTCGGCTGCGCCAACAATCGCGGATATTCCCAGTATGCCGCTCGATACCGTCGATTTCGATGATGCGGTTGCACCAGCCGATGCCGAGGAAACCGCCACTTTGCCACCCCTCGTCTCTTCGACAGATGAACAGGACGTCGAAGCGACTCAGGCCTTTGATACATCAGGTGGCATAACCGACCTAGAGGAGCTGGCCGCGGAAGATCCGGAACATGATCCGCTGAAAACCATTCCGGTCGCACCGAAAGAGCCGTCTGCGGACAAGCGAAAGATTATTGCCATTGTCGCTGCGATTGCGGCAGTGGCGGTTGCTATTGCCGGTGTCATCGTGGTACGCAATCGTATCAATTCGAAAGAACAGCGTGCGGCAGTGGCGGTATGCGAGAAGGTGAAATCCAAATACTCCAAAGCCAACGAAAAACTGCAAAACGCCATCGAACAGGCGACCAGTCTGCAGGGCACTGCGGCAAACCAGGTGGCGGATGCCGCCACAATCGACCAGCTCACTCAGGCCGTGACCAAGGCGCAAAATCTCAAGACGGTCGGCGGATGTTCGGTGTTGCTGTCCGAAACCACACTGCGTGCGCACGCCCGTAGTATGAGCAAGCAGATCAGCAATATCAAAGAACAGACCAAGGCCGTTACCGCAGCAGCCACAGCTGTGGCCGCCAGCAAGCGAGCTTTGGAAGTGAATAAGACGACTGCCGCATTGCAGAAGGCCATTGCCGACGCAAAGACGTTGCTTGACGGTTCTGCAGGCCAGGTTGCGGACGAGTCGACACGTGACGCGCTTGCCAAGGCGATTGACGCTGCCCAGAAACTCCTCGATGGCAAAAGCACCGATGTTACGGCCATGCAGAACGCTTCGAAGGTGATTTCCTCGACTTCTGACGGCGTGAACAAGTCTGTGGCGGAGCAAACTGCGGCTAATGCCCAGTCGAATACCAATTCGAATACCAATAACGGCACTACGAACCGGCGCTACACGTATACGTGGCAATTTGGTCCGGGCTCTGGAAACGGTGTGAACGATGGCGGTTCGAACGGTGGCAATAACAATGGTGGCTCAACCGGTGGTAATGACGATTCGACCGGCAACGGTAACGGTGGTTCGACCGGCGGTAACGACGGTTCTAACGACGGTAATGGCGGTTCGACCGGTGGTAATGGCGATTCGAACGGCAACGGTGGTTCAACCGGCGGTAACGGTGGTAATGGCGGTTCGAACGGCAACGGCAACGGCGATTCAAACGGCGGCGGTAACGGCGGTTCAGATACAGGTACTGCTGGCGAATAA
>OGRG01002138.1_pt1 | contig 11903 bp, 10 predicted proteins | sample 1553501 | NCBI WGS metagenome assembly OGRG01 (sample SAMEA2580018, study PRJEB22360) | human gut metagenome | biome: human gut; feature: human-associated habitat; material: faeces | place: Denmark | collected 2008/2010 | reverse complement strand
AAGCTTATATCAGAGAATATGGACGTGCTTCATAGAAGTTCAGAACTTCTTCTTGAGAAAGAGAAGATTTCAAGAGAAGAATTTGAAAGTTTGTTTGAAGATAAGCCATATGGAGAGAGTTTATAATTAGGTATTAACAGAGATTTTGCAGTTAAAATGCAGTTAAATAATGGAAATGTATTTATACACAAAAAACATTTGGTAATAATTCACAAAAAAAGTTGCGATTTATTGTAAAGTTTGTGAACACTTATGGGGCTTTGTATGATATTATAATTAACGTAAAAACCCCCAATACATTATATATTTTTTGCTACACCCCATAATAAGTGAAATACCTTCTCCAAAAAGGACAGTCCCCCCAGACTGTCCTTTTTATTTGCACGAGTAACGATGAGAATGGATAATTTAAAGAAATCTTCCATCCTGCTTGCAGGAATGGAAATTTTTTAAATTATCTATTCGAGGAGCACCGCGTCATAGGTAAGAGCGTATTTTATAAAGTAAATAAATTACGAAGCAGAAACGCTCTTACCTATGCCATCGTTACGAGTTAAGAGAAGCCGTAAATTAAAGAAATCTTAATAAATATATCTTACAGTTGAATAAATACCCGTAATGATATAAAATTATATATGATTAATGTCAAGGAGTATTTTCTATGATAATAAGCGCAGGAGTTGAGAACCTTACATCATGGGAAAGAAAGCTTTTGTATATGTGTAATGCAAGACCAACCATTAATACAAGAGCTTTATTTTCTGATGCGACAAACGATTACAGATGTCCGGCAGAGCCTATGCCGGGTGATACAGTTAAGATACGATTAAGAACAGGTCGTTATAATGTAGACAAGGCGTATATATATGTTAATAATGTAGAATACCCTATGACAAAGATTAAGGCAGTTGGAGTATTTGATTATTACGAGGCTGAGATTAAAGTTAATAATGACAAATTATATTATTATTTCAAGGTAGAGACTGGAAAGGTTGTATGCTATTACAATCAGATAGGAGCTATTAAAGAACTTAATACTTATTATAATTTCCAGATTATGCCGGGATTTAAGACACCTGACTGGGCAAAGGGCGCAGTTATGTACCAGATATTTGCCGATAGATTTTGCGATGGTGATAAATCTAATAACGTGCTTGATGATGAATACAGTTATATAGGCGAACACGTCTGTCAGGTTAAGGATTGGGATAAATATCCAGCCAATATGGGTGTAAGAGAGTTCTATGGTGGCGATTTACAGGGCGTGCTTGATAAGCTTGATTATCTTAGCGAGCTTGGTGTCGAGGTTATTTATTTTAATCCGTTGTTTGTTTCGCCATCTAATCATAAGTACGATATACAGGACTATGATTATATAGACCCACATTTTGGTGTTATAGTAAAAGATGATGGGGAACTTTTAAAAGAAGGTGACCAGAACAATACTAATGCAACACGATATATTAACAGGGTTACAAGTAAGGAAAATCTTAAAGCGAGTAATGAGTTCTTTGCCAAGGCAGTAGAACAGATACACAGCAGAGGAATGAAAGTCATAATAGATGGAGTGTTTAACCATTGTGGTTCATTTAACAAATGGATGGACAGGGAACACATTTACAGTTCTAGTGATGACGATTATGCCTGCGGTGCATATGAGAAGTATGAAAGCCCATATCACAGCTTCTTTAAATTCTATGGTAATCAGTGGCCGGATAATGGTTCATATGACGGCTGGTGGGGACACGATACACTTCCTAAGCTGAATTATGAAGACTCAGATACACTTGAAAAGTATATTATAGATATTGGAAAGAAATGGGTATCTCCACCGTACAATGTAGATGGCTGGAGGCTTGATGTTGCAGCTGACCTTGGGTACAGCAAGGAATATAATCACACATTCTGGAAAAAGTTCAGACAGGCTGTTAAGGAAGCTAATCCGGAGGCAATAATACTTGCAGAGAATTATGGTGATTCATATGACTGGCTTCAGGGTGATGAATGGGATACAATTATGAATTATGATGCCTTTATGGAGCCTGTAACGTGGTTTCTTACAGGAATGGAGAAGCATAGTGATGAAATGCGCCCTGATTCATTAGGTAATCCTGATTATTTTTTTGGTGCTATGCACCATAATATGGCAAGAATGGGTGGACAAAGTTATTCTATATCTATGAATGAGCTTTCTAACCACGACCATTCAAGATTTCTTACAAGAACTAACCATATGGTTGGCAGGGTTGATAAGCTTGGATCAGAAGTGGCTAATCAGAATGTGAATAAGTTTGTATTTATGGAGGCTGTCATTATTCAGATGACGTGGCCGGGTGCACCAACTGTATATTATGGAGATGAAGCGGGAGTGTGTGGTTTCACAGACCCTGATAACAGAAGAACTTATCCATGGGGACATGAAGATAAGGAGCTTATAGACTTTCATAAGGCAGCAATAAAGATGCACAAGGAGAATGAGGTATTAAGAACCGGCTCGTATAAGCAGCTTTATTCAGCACATAATGTTATTGCATATGGAAGATTTACATCAGATGATGCAGTGATAGTTGTTGTTAATAATGGGGAAGATGAGATAAGAGTTAATATACCTGCCTGGGAGACTGGACTTGCTATGGATGATGATGTCGAGCAGATAATGGTAACATTTGAGGGCGGATATTCAACAGACAGACAAGGTTACAGACTTAAAGACGGAATTCTTAATATAGGCTTAAGAAAGACTTCAGCTACAGTGTTAAGACGTCTTAGATGGTAGATAATGCTGTTAAAATATAATACACAGAAGTAAGAATGAGGAGTAATGTATAATGGCAGTAGATAATAACGAGGAAAAGAATAAAATAGTTCTTAACCGTAAGATGAGATTATGGAACAAGTATAAGAAGCCAGTAATAGGTGTTATTTTGGCTGTAGTAGTTATTGCAGTTGTTGCAATTGTTCTTAAATTATGCAGTATTGGAAAGCCAGTGGAAGATAAGGCGACAACACTTGCCAATAATAATAACAATGATATAATTATTACACAGTCATCTATAGAGATGTCTAACAATGAAACAACAAGTGCAGCTGATACAGAGAGTACAACATCAGCTGTAACAGAAAGCACAACAAGCAGTACAACATCAGCAGCTCAGGTATCAGGCAGAGTTGCCAAGATTACAACTAAGGCAGAGATACAGGAATACACATCACGTTCTAATTATGATGATGCAGTATTCTTTGGTGATATGATTGTATCAGGTATAGGTGAATATGGTTATCTTGACACATCACGCATATTCTCAGATAATAACCTTACAACAGATAAGGCACTTAATTCAGTGTCAAGTGTTGCGGCGGCTAATCCATCTAAGGTATATGTCCTTGTTGGACTTAATGACCTTAACTATGGAACAAGGTCAGGAGAGAATGTAGCTGAGAGAATAGGTTCAATAGTAGAGTCGCTTAAGGAAGCAATTCCATCAGTAAAGGTATATGTAGTGTCACTTCTTCCTATAACACAGAGCTTTGAGGCAAAGTCAAATGTAAAGATAACACAGGCAGCTATTGATGAAGCTAACAGTACACTTGCAGCCAGGGCGACAGAGTATGGAATGACATTTATAGATATAGCAGATGCATTTAAGGATGAGTCTGGATATCTTAATACAGATGTATCAACAGGTGGATATAACCTTAATCATAACTATTACCCATTCTTCCTTAATAATATATCGGGAGCGTCTAACTAATGAAATTTTATGTAATGTCACTATTTCCACAGATGATTTTGGATGGGTTGAATACAAGTATAACAGGCAGGGCTATAGATTCAGGAGTATTGTCTATAGAAGCTGTTGATATAAGGGATTTTTCCAATAATAAGCATATGAAGGTAGATGATTACCCATATGGCGGAGGAGCAGGAATGGTTATGCAGCCGGGACCTGTGTGCGATGCTTATGAGAGCATAGCAGCCAGATGTTCAGGAAGACCAAGGGTTGTGTATATGACACCACAGGGGCATACATTTAACCAGCATATGGCAGAAGAATTTGCCAAAGAAGAAGAACTTGTAATTCTTTGTGGACATTATGAGGGAATTGATGAGAGAGCACTTGAAAGCATAGTTACAGACTATGTGTCAATTGGAGATTATGTCCTGACAGGTGGAGAGCTTCCGGCGATGGTTGTTATCGACTCAGTGTCAAGATTAGTTCCGGGAGTACTTAATAATGATGAGTCAGCCCAGACAGAGAGCTTCTCAGATGGTTTATTAGAATATCCACAGTACACAAGACCAGCCAATTACAAAGGTATGGAAGTGCCAGAAGTATTATTATCAGGTCACCACGGCAATATAGAGAAGTGGAGGCACGAGAAGTCGTTAGAACGTACTAAGAAGTACAGACCGGACTTATATGAGAAATATATGGCTGAGAACAATAATAACAGTTAAAATAATTGTTGACGGATAAGATATTTATGTGGTAAACTAATCAAGTCTTTTGGTGAATAACTTGATTGTTTACTACAGGATATTATGATGTGAAGTCACAATAAGCCTAGATAGCTCAGTCGGTAGAGCAGAGGACTGAAAATCCTCGTGTCACTGGTTCGATTCCGGTTCTAGGCACTTAAAGCTGTTTCGTGATGAAACAGCTTTTTTTGCGTTAAAAACATTTATAAACACATATTAATTTTTTGTAATGGACAAAGGAGGATATTATGTCAAAAGGAAACATTAATTATAAATATTTAAAAAGAAGAAAGTCATGGTTCAGGAGAAATCTGACACTTGTTATATTTATTGCTGTTGCTGTGATTGCTATTGCAGGAGCAGTAACTGCTGGAATTATGTTGTATCATTATAATAATGAAAAACAGGATGATAATCATGGGAGTAATGATGAACAGACAGTTGTTTCAACAGAAGAGACAACAGCGGCAAGGGAAGTTGTGTGGATTGATAATAAAGAGCCTGAATCAAAAGAACAAGAATACATTGCACCAGAAGGAGTTTATCTTCCATATTTTATTAAAGTAAACAGAGCTGCTAACTGTGCTACAGTGTATGGGATTGATGAGAATGGAGAATACACTATACCAGTCAAAGCATTTGCAACATCATGTGGAAAAGCAGGCGACGAAACTATTGTGGGTGAGAATTATGTAACATCAGATAAGTACGAATGGGGATATATGGTTGATGGTACTTATGGACGTTATGCATTCAGAATAAGTGGAGGTTATCTGTTCCATTCTGTTCCATATTATTCAATGAATAAGGGTGATCTGGAGGATGGACAGTACAATAAGCTTGGTGATTATGCTTCTCTTGGATGCGTTAGAATGTGCGTTAGGGATGTAAAGTGGATATATGATAACTGTCCATCGGGAACAGGTGTAACTATATATGATGATGCAGTTAATCCTGGACCACTTGGTAAGCCGGATTCTATAAAGATTCCAGAGGACAGTGCATATGCCGGCTGGGATCCTACAGACCCTGACGAGAATAATCCGTGGAATGCTTATAGTGCTAAGATAGAAGGGGCAAAGGACATTCAGACAAAGATTGGTCAGAGTGTAGATGTAATGACAGGGGTTACTGCAACTGATACTTGTGGTAATGATATTACTGCAAAGATTGTGACTGTTGGAAGATATACATTTGACCAGACAGGTACTTATGATATTAAGTATGAAGTTACAGATGCAATTGGAAGCCATGATGAAGTAACAGTAAAGCTTATGGTTACAGAATAAGAGATAATGGAGTTGTATTGATGGGAAATATAGATATTCTGGAAAAACTTGAAGAGTATTCAAAAGCTGGTTATGTGCCAATGCATATGCCGGGAGGAAAGCGCAATACTGAATATGCAAGTACTTCAGAACTTGATATTACCGAGATTGACGGATTTGATAATATGCATAATGCGGATGGTATTATTAAAAATGCGTCTGACAGGGCAGCAAAATTGTATGGAGCAGATAAAACACTGATGCTTGTAAATGGAAGTACAGCAGGAATATTATCAGCTATATGCGGTGCGACGAAAAGAAAAGGAAAGATTATCGTTGCAAGAAACTGTCATGTGTCAGTGTACAATGCATTGATTATGGCACAGTTAGAGCCAGTATATGTTATACCGGAGGTTGATAATGATACAGGAATATACAGAGGACTATCATTAGAACAGATTAGAAAATGTGTTGAAAATAACAGGGATGCACAGGCGGTTATTATAACTTCTCCGACTTATGAAGGTGTTGTGTCAGAGGTAAGGGAGATTGCCAGTTATCTGCATGAAAAAGGAATACCACTTATAGTTGACGAAGCGCATGGGGCACATTTTGAATTCAGTGAGGAATTTCCAGAGTCGGCAGTAAAAGCTGGGGCTGATATTGTAATTAACAGTATTCATAAAACATTACCGGCACTTACACAGACTGCACTGCTACATATTTCTGGAAATTATGTAGATTATGATAAAGTGGAAAGATTTTGGAATATATATCAGACAACCAGCCCCTCATATATTCTTATGGCGAGTATTGACAGGTGTATGAGAATTATTGAAGGGCAGGGAGATTATATTTTTAAGGAATATATAAACAGACTTAAGAATTTAAGAGAAAATATTGCAAAACTTAATAATATAAGGTTGATGGATAGTGATGATATTTCTAAGATTATTCTTATATGTGATGATGGAAAGTACCTATATGACAGGTTATTGGATGAATATAAGGTGCAGCTTGAGATGGCATCATTTAAATATGTTATTGCAATGACTTCAGTTGCTGATAAACAGGAGTATTATGACAGATTTCTTAGTGCATTGAAGGAGATTGATAAAAGCTGGAAAGTTGAAAGCAAAGACAGTGAAAATGCTGTAGGGGAAAGCTTAGGGTATGCGATTAACAACAAGCCGGAAGTATGTATGTGTCCGGCAGATGCAATTGATTTAATGGATGAAAATGGATATGAAGATTTATCTGTTAATTCACCTGATATATGTGGTAGAATAAGTATGTCATCGGTTCTTATATACCCACCGGGAATGCCTGTTGTTAATGTAGGCGAGCGGATTACCGGTGATGTATGCAGAATTATTAAGAGTGCGATAAATGCCGGGCTGGAAGTACCCGGTCTTAAGGAAGGAAAGATAAGATGCCTGAGATAGCATTTATTATGGGAAAAAGCGCGTCCGGCAAGGATAAGATATATAAAAATCTAATTGAAGATGAAAGTCTGAAGCTTAATACTGTTATATTGTATACAACAAGACCTATGAGAGCCGGGGAGACCGATGGGGTTGAGTATTTTTTTGTAAATGATGAGACAGCTGTTAAGATGCAGGAGAGCGGCAGGATTGTTGAACTGAGAGAATATAATACTGTGTATGGTGTGTGGAAGTATTTTACAGCTGATGACGGACAGATTGACCTTAACAGTGGTAACAGGTATCTGGTTATAGGAACGCTTGAAGCGTATGATAAATTCTGTGAATTCTATGGAAAACAGCATATTATGCCGATATACATTGAAGTAGAAGATGGATTGAGACTCACAAGGGCTATCCACAGAGAACAGAAACAGGATAATCCACACTATGAGGAAATGTGCAGAAGATTTCTTGCAGACAGTGAGGATTTTTCAGAAGAGAATATTGCTAAGGCTGGTATTACAAGAAGATTTAGCAATAATGGAGAGTTAGAGGATTGCATTAGTGAAGTTAAAAGTGCCATATTAGGAGGTATGTATGGATATTAAGGTTAAAGATATAGCACCGGCTAATCAGACCACTCCGGTTAAAGCACAGGAAAAATCAGATGATAGTTTTAAGTTTACACTGATTAGCAATATTGAGGAGAAAGACCTTCAGGAAAAACTGGGAAATATGATGCAGGAAATTACCGAGCAGGGTGAAAAGATTGCAAAGCATATGGATATAAGAGATATGAAGAAGTACAGAGAGCTTGTTAAGGGATTCCTAAATGAAGTTGTAAACCGTTCACACAAGTTTTCAAGAGAGAACTTTCTTGACAGGAGAGGAAGACACAGGGTGTATGGAATTGTTAAGATGGTAGATGAGAATCTTGATAATCTTGCCAGAGAACTGGTAAAAGATGAAAAGGATCATCTTGCAATAGTCGGAGCTATTGATGATATCAGGGGATTGTTATTAGATATTTCAACATAGGAGCAATATGTGTTATAATATTACAGATAAGTAATGAAAAGAGGAATAAGTATATGAGACTATTAAAGAACATTTGCAGAGTGCAATATCTATGGGAAAGGTATCTCATGCTTATGTAATCAGCGGAGGACTTGGTTCAGGAAAGAAGCTTATTGCCAGCACATTTGCACAGACACTGCAGTGTGAGGCGGGCGGTGTTGAGCCTTGTGGGGTGTGCCATTCCTGTGTGCAGGCAGCAGGCAGGAACCAGCCGGATATTATCTGGGTTGGACATGAGAAGCCGGGAAGTATTGGTGTTGATGATATAAGAGACCAGCTTGTATCGGATATGCAGATTAAGCCTTACAGCAGTCCTTACAAGATATACATTATTGATGAAGCAGACAAGCTTACTGTTGCAGCACAAAATGCAATGCTTAAGACAATTGAAGAGCCGCCGGCTTATGGAATTGTTATTCTGCTTGCTAATAATCCGGATGTTTTCTTACAGACTATTCTGTCAAGATGCGTTGTGCTTGATCTTAAGCCACTTAAGGATGATGTAGTTATTAAATATCTTAAAGATCACTATGATAATATCGGTGATTACGAGTGTAAATTTGCAGCAAGATTTGCAGCTGGACGAATCGGCAGGGCAATGACTATGGTTGAATCTACTGAGTTTGCAGAGTTAAGACGTGATGTAATGGATGTTATTAAGAATGCTAAGGATATGGATTCGGCTGATATTATGACATCGGTGAAAAGAGTTACCAATTATAAGCTGACTATTGATGATTACCTTGACCTTATGCTTATGTGGTACAGGGATGTACTTATGTTTAAGAGTACGAATGATACTAATCTGCTCATATTTAATGACCAGATGACACTGATAAAGAGTCAGGCACAGACTATGTCATATGAAGGTTTACAGGATATTATTAATTCTATTGACAGGGTTAAGGTGAGACTTCAGGCAAATGTTAATTTTGATCTGGTTATTGAATTGCTTATTATGGCGATTAAGGAAAATTCATAGAATGGAGAGTATAGATGACTAAAGTTGTTGGAGTTAGATTCAGACAGGTTGGAAAGATATATTTTTTTGCACCGGGAAAATATTCAGTTGAAACAGGACAGCATGTTATTGTTGAGACTGCAAGAGGCATTGAATATGGACAGGTTGTTCTAGGTGAAAGAGAAGTTGAAGATACAGCGGTTATCCAGCCTCTAAAGGCAATTATAAGGGTTGCAACACCAGAAGATGATGAAAGAGAATTAAAAAACAGGGAAAAGGAAAAAGAAGCATTTAAGATATGTCTTGAGAAGATTGCAAAGCATAATCTTGACATGAAGCTTATTAAGGCTGAGTATACATTTGACAATAATAAGGTGTTGTTCTATTTTACTGCTGATGGAAGAATTGATTTCAGAGAGCTTGTTAAGGATCTTGCTGCAGTATTTAAGACAAGAATTGAATTAAGACAGATTGGAGTAAGGGATGAGACTAAGATTCTTGGTGGAATTGGTTCCTGCGGAAGACCTTTATGTTGTGCCACATTTTTACCAGAATTCAATCCGGTATCTATTAAGATGGCTAAGGAGCAGAACCTGTCACTTAATCCAACTAAGATTTCAGGTGTGTGTGGAAGACTTATGTGTTGTTTAAAGAATGAGCAGGATACATATGAGGAATTAAATAGTCATCTGCCTAATGTGGGAGATTCTGTTACTACACCAGATAAACTGGTTGGTGAGGTTTCAAGTGTCAATGTTTTAAGGCAGAGAGTTAAGGTATTAATAACTCATGATAATGACGAAAAGGAACTTAAGGAATATCCGGTTGAGGAGCTTCGTTTTAAGAGAAAAAGAAGATTTGATAAGGTCCGCATTGATGATGATAAGGAACTTAAGGCACTTGAGGAATTAGAAAGAAAAGAAGGAAAAGCCCATATTAGTGATGATTAATGAACGAATTGATGATTTGATGAGAGATGGACTAAAGCTTATACAGAATACAGATATTTTTTGTTTTGGAATGGACGCAGTGCTGTTGTCTACTTATGCCAGGGCAGGGAAGAAGGACAGGGTGCTGGATATGGGTACCGGTAATGGTATTATTCCGGTGCTTATGCAGTCTAAGAATCCAGGTAGCACATATAGTGCTCTTGAGATTCAGGAGGGAAGCGCACAGCTTGCCAGAAGAAATGTGGAGCTTAATCATCTTGAGGACAGAATCAGTGTTGTTAAGGGTGATATTAAGGAAGCTTCCACTATATTTGGGGAAGCTTCTTTTAATGTTGTGACGAGCAATCCGCCATATATGAATGAAAATCACGGTATTGTTAATCCGGACAGTGCCAAGGCAATTGCAAGGCATGAGCTTCTGTGTAGTCTTGATGATGTTATAAGGGAAGCAAGCCGTTGTCTTAAATCCAAAGGGAAAATGTATATGGTTCACAGACCGAACAGACTTGTTGATATATTTGACACTATGAGAAAGTATCATCTTGAGCCAAAGAGAATGAGACTGGTGTACCCATATGTGAATAAGGCTGCCAATATGGTACTTATAGAAGCGGTTAAGGGAGGTAATTCCCAGCTTATTGTTGAAGAACCGCTTATTGTATACAAGACGGACGGTACTTACACTGATGCGCTTCTTAAAATGTATGAATAGATAGAGGTTTAGTATGGATAATGAGATAAATGTAAAGAAAGACGGACCGGGTATGCTGTATCTGTGTGCAACACCTATTGGTAATCTTGAGGATATTACTTACAGGGTTCTGCGTGTGCTTTCAGAGGCAGACCTGATTGCAGCAGAGGATACAAGAAACAGTATTAAGCTGCTTAATCATTTTGAAATAAAGACACCTATGACAAGCTATCATGAATTTAATAAGTATGATAAGGCAAAGGTTCTTGTTGATAAAATATTAGGTGGAATGGATGTGGCTGTAATTACGGATGCTGGAACTCCGGGAATATCTGATCCAGGTGAGGAGCTTGTAAAGCAATGCAGGGCAGCAGGTATCAGGGTTACTTCACTTCCGGGACCGGCAGCATGCATAACAGCGCTTACAATGTCAGGACGCGAGACAAGAAGATTCGCATTTGAAGCATTTTTACCAGCGGATAAGAATGAGAGAAAAGAAGTTCTTGCAGAGTTAGCATGTGAAACAAGGACTATGATTATATATGAAGCACCGCATAGACTTACCAAGACACTTGCAGAACTTCAAGATACGCTTGGCGGTGACAGACAGATTACTATATGTAAGGAACTTACCAAGAGATATGAGAATTCTATGGAATTCACGCTTGAATCTGCATGTGAATATTATGAAAATAATGAGCCAAAAGGTGAATATGTGCTTGTGATTGCCGGTAAAAGCCGTGAGCAGTTAAAGGCTGAAGCAAGAAAGCAGTGGGAAAACATGAGTGTGGCAGAACATGTGCAGATGTATATGTCGCAGGGCATGGATAAGAAAGAAGCCATGAAAGCTGCGGCAAAGGACAGGGGTGTGTCAAAAAGGGATATATACCAGGAGCTTGAAGGGAAAGCGTAAGCAGCTACCGGATAGTGTGCTCTTTGATGATTGCACGTACTGTCTTGAAAAGATAAGGCTTGATAGTATCTATGTCAGCAGGTTCTTTATAAAGAATTGTGCTGTAGCAAGTTGAACTTACAAGCTCAACAATAAG
>OGRG01002134.1_pt1 | contig 11907 bp, 8 predicted proteins | sample 1553501 | NCBI WGS metagenome assembly OGRG01 (sample SAMEA2580018, study PRJEB22360) | human gut metagenome | biome: human gut; feature: human-associated habitat; material: faeces | place: Denmark | collected 2008/2010 | reverse complement strand
TGGAGGCTCTTACCATATCCGGATTATCTCCGGTTGCGCGGATGGAAAGTCCAAGCCTTGTATTTAAAAAGAAAGAGATCAGCACTCCTACAATGATAACGATCAGTGCAGCCACGATCAGTTTATACCATGTTCCACCGATCGCTGTTTTTGCCCAGGTAAAAACGGATTCACAGTTGAATAAGTTCATGTTGGAAGCGAATCCCATTACTGCAATATTAATTGTATACAATCCGGTATTTACGATGATTCCCGCCAAAATGGACTGAATCCCCATTTTTGTCTGTAAGAAAGCGGTCACAAAACCGGAGCAGACACCTGCTGCCATCGCTGCAAATAATCCCAATATCGGATGACCTGCAAGCGTCACCGATGCACAGACGGCACATCCCAATGTAAAACATCCATCGGTCGAAAGATCCGCAATGTTTAAAATACTGAAGGATATAAATAATGCCAGTGCGACCAGTGCATAGATAAAACCAAGTTCTAATGCACTCTGTACAATTGATAATGTAATAATGGAACCCATACCTTAATTAAACTCCTCTGCTGTTACTGTCTCGATCAATTCGGAACACATATCTTTAAAGATAGAATAATCGATTCCGACTTTTTCTGCAATCTCTGTATTTACGGTTACGATACCGCTGTCTAATGTTTCTACCGGTGTTGTGGCCGGATCTGCTCCGTTTGCAAGAATGTCTGCAACCATGTCTGCTGTCTTTGTTCCAAGTGTCTCATAGTTGACGCCGTATCCTAAGAATGCTCCGTTTAAAGCAAAGGAATCTGCACTTGTGTAGTGAGGGATACCTGCGTCTGCAAATTTTTCAAAAATCGCAAGTTCTGCTGTCATAACAGTGTTGTCCTGTGGTGTAAAAATAGCGTCTACTTTTTCTGCTACCAGGGAATCTGCTGCTGCCTGGATCTCACCGGTTGTTGTACCTGTTTTTTCTACATAGGAAATCCCATGTTCATCGCAGTAATCTTTTGCCGCCTGAATAGCACTTGCGGAAGAATCCTGGCTCTTATCATACAGCAATCCGATTTTTGCTGCATCCGGATCCGCTGCCAAAATGAAATCCATGATCTGTGCCACATCAATTGCATCGGATGTTCCTGTAATATTGGCACCCGGAGCATCTGCACTTGCTACAAGTCCTGCTCCGACCGGATCTGATACTGCGGAGAATACAACCGGGATCTGATTATCTTCCGTTGCGTTCTGCATGATCATTGCTGCCGGCGTTGCGATCGGAATGATCACATCGACGCCCTCTGCCACAAGATCTGCTGCGATCTGATTTAAGGTAGAGGAATCTGCCTGACCATTATAGGTGTAATCTGCATAATCAAATGTCACACCAAGTTCTGCTCCTTTTGCATCCAGCTCTGCTTCAATTGCTTTCTCGATCTGGTTTAAGGATGCATCATCTACATACTGTACGATCCCAACTTTGTACACGGTTTTGTCTGCAGTATTCTGTGCAGTGTCGGTTGCGTCTGCACTGTTCTCTGTTGTGTTCGTGCTGTTTCCTGCATTGGATGTGTCTGTGCTGTTTCCGCATCCACCGATCATTGTTGCTGCCATTGCCATTGTCAATACTGCTGCCATCATTTTTCTCTTCATCATTTTTTCCTCCAAATTTTAAGAATGTTTTTTGAAAGAAATCCGTTTTGAAAGTTATAAGAATCATGTATTGCGGTTTTGTTTGCAAGTATAAAAAGAATCTCGCCTGCGAGATTCTCCGCCTGCGGCGGGTCGCAATATGCGACATGTTTCTTATCCGCCGCAGTGCGATCCTCACGGAGTGTTTTTTATGTAATGGAAACGAAGTTTCCTATTACATAAAAAATGCCATTGAGTTTTAAATTCAATGGCATTTTCTTTGTTCACTTCGTACATATTAAACGTTACAATGTCCCGCTACTCTTCAATCTCAACTTCAGGCTGGGCATGATAGATAAAGTTTGTCCGGTAGATCTCACTTGTAAGTTTTGTCTTATCATTCACAACAATAATAGATAAGATATTGTTACCTTCCGGTACTTCGATTGGTTCTGTGTAACGTGCAGATGTATCTGTAGGATCTGTTCCATCCCACGTGTAATAAATACTGCATCCCTCATCTGCAGTAATCACTACAAACGTAATATCATCCATAGTACCGCCATCCGGTGTTACTTCCGGATAATCCGGGGCTTTCGCTTCGGTCTTATATTTACAGGTAACGACATCACTGTAAATTCCCTTATCGTTTTTGCAGACTGCCTTGATAGTATACTTTCCAACATCGTCTAATTCAATTCCGGCATCGGTATAAAGAATACCATTTTTTTTCGGATCTGATTCATCTAATGTATAATAGATATCACATTCTTCAATGGAAAAAATGGTAACTTCCGTATACACATCATATGTTCCCTCATCCGGATAAAAGACCGGTTCAGCGACAATATACCCGGAAAACAGTTCTAATAAATCTGTATCTGTCACAGTAGACGCCAGCTCTGTAATTTTATCGTACTGACCTTTTGCCTCATAAATCGTGATCAATCCCTGATAAGCCTCTTTGTTCTTTTTATCGAGGTTGATGATCTCCATCTCAAGCACTAATGCAGAATCATATTCTTTTCTTGCAAGATAGATTTCCGCCATGGCAGCCCTGGCATTGATGTCATTTGGTGATAATGTCAGCGCATTTTTATAGTAAGAAAGCGCCTTCTCATAGTTTAAATCCACCAGTTCCTTTTCTGCCATCTCAATCTGGTAATCGTACGAATTGTTATTCTGATAGCGCACGTAAGCAATTGCTCCGATTGCAATGACGACAACCACTGCAGCAACGCAGCCTAAAACAATCCACGGAGTCTGTTTTTTCTTTTTATGGTGTCCCTCTGCTTTTTTGTTCTGGTTTTCTGTTTCTTCTGACGATGTATCTTTGGATGCTTCATCTGTCAAAAGAGCTTTCAGATAATCTTCCTCCAAAACAGAATAACCATTTACCATTTGTGCTTCATGGCCGCATACCGAACAATATAAACAGCCTTCTTTTAACTCAGCTCCACACTTTGCACATTTCATATGAAACCCTTTCTATCTCTACCAATCTTATTCTCTGTTCAGACTTTCCACGCAATTGCTCATAAGCATGGCAATTGTCATTGGACCTACTCCACCCGGAACCGGTGTGATCGCAGAAGCTTTTTCTGCAACTTCCTCATATCGTACATCTCCGCAGAGTTTATTATTTTCATCTCTGTGGATTCCAACATCAATCACAACAGCTCCCTCTTTCACATAATCTGCTGTAATAAATTGTGGTTTTCCAATGGCAACGATCAAAATATCTGCTGTCTGGCATAATTCTTTCAGATTTTTTGTTTTTGAATGGGCGATCGTGACCGTAGCATTCTCACGAAGCATCAGAAGCGCCATTGGCTTTCCGACAATATTGCTTCTGCCAACTACAACACAGTTTTTTCCGGAAATCTCAATTCCAGAACGTTTCAGAAGCTGAATGACTCCGGCCGGAGTACAAGATACAAAGCCCTCTTCACCGATCACTAATTTTCCAACATTCTGTGGATGAAAGCCGTCTACGTCCTTTTCCGGCGAGATCGTGCGGATGATTTTATCCGGATCAATATGCTTTGGAACCGGAAGCTGAACTAAAATACCGTTTACAGTTTCATCTTTGTTCAGTTTTTCAATCAGCTCGATCAATGCATCTTCGGTTGTCTCCTCCGGGAGTTCATAGGATAAGGACCGGATACCAATATACTCGCAAGCCTTCTTTTTGTTTCTTACATAGACAGAGGATGCCGGGTCATTTCCGACCTGGATCACTGCAAGTGCAACCTCCGTTCCTGTATCTTTTAATGCTGTCACTTTCTCTTTCAATTCATCTTTGATGTCCTGTGAAATTTTCTTTCCGTCAATAATCTGTGCCATAATTCCTCTCACTCTGTTCTTTCTACTGCATTTCTTTTTTAGAATAAACCGGTGATCACACCTTCGTCATTTACGTCAATTCCATATGCAGCAGGTTTTTTTGGCAGACCAGGCATTGTCATGATTGCACCTGTTACAGCAACCACAAAGCCTGCTCCTGCTGATACATATACTTCTCTTACGTTAATGGTAAATCCCTCCGGACGGCCAAGTTTTGTCTGGTCATCGGAAAGAGAATACTGTGTTTTTGCCATGCAGACAGGGAAATTGGAAAGCCCCATATCTGTAATTCTCTTTAATTCTTTCTTTGCTGCCGGTGCGTAAGTCACGCCGTCTGCACCGTAAATCTCTTTTGCGATAGTCTCAATCTTTTCTTCCAGAGAAAGATCATTCTCATATAATACCTTGAAATAGCTTTCTTTTTTCTCTAAGGTCTCAAGCACTTTGTTTGCAAGTGCAATACCACCTTCGCCACCTTTTTCCCAGACTTCGGAAAGTGCGAACTCGCAGTCTCTCTCATGGCAGAACTGCTCTACATAGTCTGTCTCTACCTTGGTATCTGTCACAAAGGAGTTTAAAGTAACAACCACCGGTACTCCGTATTTCTGAAGATTTTCGATATGTTTCTCCAGATTTACAATGCCCTTTTTCAAAGCTTCCAAGTTTTCCTCTGCAAGATCAGCTTTCGCAACTCCTCCATTATATTTCAAAGCGCGGATTGTTGCAACTAAAACCACTGCATCCGGTTTCAGATCTGCCTTTCTGCACTTGATATCAAAGAACTTCTCTGCGCCGAGGTCTGCACCAAATCCTGCCTCTGTGATCACATAATCTGCAAGTTTTAATGCTGTCTTTGTAGCACGGACAGAGTTGCATCCATGTGCAATGTTGGCAAACGGACCACCATGTACAATTGCCGGTGTGTGCTCTAAGGTCTGGATGAGGTTTGGTTTCAACGCATCTTTTAATAATGCAGCCATTGCTCCGGTTGCCTGAAGATCATCTGCTGTCACCGGCTTTCCATCATAAGTATAGGCAACAATAATGCGTCCTAATCTTCTTTTTAAATCGTGCATATCAGTTGCAAGGCAGAGAATTGCCATAATCTCGGAGGCAACGGTAATGACAAAGTGATCTTCTCTCACAACACCATCCATTTTGCTTCCAAGTCCAACGACAGTATTACGGAGCACACGATCGTTCATATCAAGACAGCGTTTCCATACAATCTGTCTTGTATCAATGCCAAGTTCATTTCCCTGCTGAATATGGTTATCAAGCAAAGCAGCCAGCAGATTATTTGCAGAAGTAATCGCATGGAAATCTCCTGTAAAATGAAGATTTAAGTCTTCCATCGGAACGACCTGGGCATAACCGCCTCCTGCGGCGCCTCCCTTGATACCAAAACATGGTCCTAAAGATGGTTCACGCAATGCGATCACTGCCTTTTTCCCCAAACGGCCAAATGCCTGTCCAAGTCCGACACTTGTCGTTGTTTTTCCCTCTCCAGCCGGAGTTGGATTGATTGCTGTCACAAGAATCAGCTTTCCATCCGGCTGATTTTTTACCCGCTCGATCAGTTCATCGGATAATTTAGCTTTGTATTTTCCGTATAATTCGAGGTCATCCTCTCCGATTCCAAGCTTTTCTGCTACTTCTTTGATTGGGAGCATTTCTGCTTCCTGTGCAATCTGAATATCACTTTTCATTCCAAAACTCCATTCCTGCGATTCTCTTTCGCATATTGTATTTGTCCTACACAGGACTTATAAGTTGATATTATAATACAAGTCTTATTGATAAGCAAATATCAATTACAGATATTCTTCTTCATACTGCTCAAATTGTTCCGGCGACATCAGTACTTTTCTTGGTTTTGTACCTTCCTCCGGTCCGACAATTCCGGCTTCCTCCAACTGATCCATAATCCTTGCTGCGCGGTTAAAGCCGACCTTAAAATACCGCTGCAGCATTCCGATCGAACCCTTTTCTTTATCGATCAGAAGTTTTGCTGCATCTGCAAAATAAGGATCTCTGCCGTCCCCTGTCTGTCCGGAATCAATGCTTACAGTCGTATTTCCTGATTCAATGCTGTTCATCTGCTCTTCCACAGATGAATTGTAGCTTACCTGCCCGTTTTCTTCTTTTATGTAAGCGACGACATCCGCTACTTCTTTATCCGATACAAATGCGCCCTGAACACGCAGTGGTTTCGGTACTCCCTGTGGATCAAATAACATGTCACCTTTTCCGAGCAGTTTTTCTGCACCGTTCATATCAAGGATGGTTCTCGAATCAATTCCGGATGTCACCGCAAAGGCGATCCGGCTTGGCATATTCGCCTTGATCAGTCCGGTAATGACATTGACGGACGGACGCTGTGTTGCGATGATCAGATGGATTCCACAGGCTCTTGCAAGCTGTGCCAGACGACAGATAGATTCCTCCACATCGCTCGCCGCAACCATCATTAAATCTGCCAGCTCGTCTACAATGATCACGATCTGTGGTAATTTTTCCGGCTTGTCCTCCCCATCCGGCAGATCATCGATTTTGGCATTATAGCCTTTTAAGTCACGGACATTTGCCTCTGCAAACTTCTGATAACGGTCAGTCATCTCTGCGACTGCCCAGTGAAGCGCACCTGCCGCTTTTTTCGGATCTGTGACAACCGGGATCAGAAGATGTGGAATACCATTATAAACGCTTAACTCCACAACTTTCGGGTCAACCATGAGCAGTTTGACATCCTTTGGGTCTGCCTTATACAAAATACTCATAATAATCGTATTGATGCAGACGGATTTACCGGACCCCGTCGCACCGGCAATCAGAAGATGCGGCATCTTTTCGATATCAGCCACAGATACTTTACCGCCGATATCTTTTCCGACACAAAAAGAGATCTTTGAAGGATGGTTCTGAAACTCCTCTGATTCCACCAGTTCACGGAACGATACCATGACATTTTCTTTGTTCGGCACTTCGATGCCGATCGCTGCTTTTCCGGGAATCGGGGCTTCGATACGGATATCCGCTGCAGCGAGGTTTAACTTGATATCGTCTGCCAAATTGACGATCTTACTTACCTTTACACCCATTTCCGGCTGCAGTTCATATCTGGTTACTGCCGGCCCACAGCTGATATTCGTGATTGTGACATTGACACCAAAATTTTTTAATGTCTGCTGCAGTTTCATGGCAGTTTCCTGCAACTGTTTTCTGGTATCTCCCTGCTTGTTTTCTGCCTGTTTTAACAGCGTAACCGGCGGGAAGACATATTCTTTCTCCGGTGGTACAATTTCAACATCCATCTCTTCCGGAATATTATCCATCTCTTTCGTCTGTACTACTGTTTCATGCTGCACCGGCAGCACATCTTCAGCAGTTTCTTCCGGCAGCGGCTCAGATTCTAAATCTGCCCCAAATAACGGTATAGTATCCGTTTCTTCCTCATATGGAATCTCCTCTGCCCCCTGCTCCATTCCAAATGCCATCGCCGGATCAGGGCGTCCAGGTATAACAAACGGTGCTTCCTCTGCAACTGTCCGTGAAGCTTTCGGTTCTTCCATCTGGATTGGGAACGATACCTGCTCCTCCTCTGCCGCAAACAACTCTGTTTTTGCTGTCAGCGCCTGTCCCATTGCATCTAATGCCTCATCTGAAAATGCAGATGGTGTTGTATTTGATATCGTACTTCCTGCAGTCAGTGTGACATGTTTTTCCTCTTTGATCTCCGGCAAATCGATCATATCTTCCGGCAGAATCTCACTGATATCCTGGGAACGTTTCTGCGGCGTATCCGGAATCAGCTTTGTATCAATGGCAACGCCCTCAACCTTTCTGTCCATTCTGCGCTGCTGTTCCCGCTGCTCACGCTCTTCTCTTCGCATTTCAACACGTTCTCTGTGACGTTCATTGCTGATTTTGGCAGACTCATACACCCTGCGCCCACCTTTTTGCATGCCACGAAATGCAGATCGCTCCGTGATGAGTACAAGCGAGATAATGAGTACGATCACATCGATCACATATGCCCCGATCACTCCAAATCCGGAGCATAACATATGGGAAAGTCCGCCTCCGATCAGCCCGCCTCCACTTTTCGCATCAAAACTGTACCGATAAGCATCCATTGCACTTTTTGCATCAGTTCCATCGGAAATGAGTTCAAAAAACATACATAAAAATGCCACAAACAAAATGACCGCCACTAATTTTACGGCTGCCACCCGGTTTCCCTGGTTCGAAACGGCAAAAAAAGTCCCCACCAGTAATACGATTGGAAATATATATGAAATAATTCCAAATAAACCAAAAAAGAAGCGGCTGACTGTACCGCCGATCGTACCGCCAAATCCAAAGTTACTGATAAACAGCAAAAGTGAAACAGCAACCACGATCCATAAAATCACCTCACGCGTAAATTCAGCTTCACGCTCCTGCTGTTTTTTTGTATTTCTCTTATGTCCAGAATTTGTTTTCCTGCCGGATGATGATTTTTTTCCGGTAGCAGAACGCTTCCTATTCCCTGTTGCCAAAATATTACCTCCAACTCAATTTCTGTAAATGCACAGATATATTGCATTTATTTATGCCATATAGATATATCCGCCAATCGAGATCACACCCACGATCAGACAGTAAATGGCAAAACCTGTAAATTTTTTTCTGCGTACAACGATAAGCATTGTCTTAATGCAGACATATCCCACCACTGCGGCTACGATCATACCAACTACATAATATGCAATCTCTGCACCGGAAAGTGCAACTGCCGTGCAGTCTTTTAATTCCAGTACCAGTGCTCCAAGAATTGCCGGTATTGACATTAAAAATGAGTATTTTACGGCAAAATTGCGGTTAAAGCCGCTGAGCAGACATGCCGTGATCGTTGTTCCGGAACGTGACAATCCCGGAAGTGTTGCGATTCCCTGTGCTATTCCGACTCCAAATGCATTTGTATATGTAACGCTCTTTGGCAATTTTTCTCCATCTCTGGTATGATCTGCAATAAAAAGCAGGACAGCGGTAAGGATCAGGCAGATACCCGGTATCAGCAATATCTCCGATGCCATCTCGACAACATCTTTTCCAACCACACCGATGATTCCGGTTGGAATGGTAGATACAATGATCAAAACGACTAATTTACGGTAACTGCTGTTTACGATCCGGAGGTAAGGTTCGTCTGTCTTACCGGTTTTATTTCCGATAAACCGGATAAGGTTAATAAAACAGTCTCTGATTATTCCGATTCCCTCCACGATCATTTTTAAAACATCTTTATAGTAAACAATGCAGATTGCTGCTAATGTTCCGATATGTAAAAGGACATCAAACAGAAGTCCTGTGTCTGTATCCACACCAAATAATATCTTAAAAATCGCCAGATGTCCGGAACTGCTCACTGGCAAAAATTCTGTTAAACCCTGTATGATCCCCATTAGTATTGCCTGTAATAATGACATATCTGCCTCCTCTTTGTATCTTCGTAATAAATCGTTCTTTTGCGGTAACTTTTTACATACATATTTTATCTTACCATATTTGAGGCAGATTGTCATTAACTGGTTATTTTTTTTCTATCATCTGATGCAGTCGGGAAAATGCCTCGGAAATACCACCGACTTCATTGATCAGTCCTTCCTCCACCGCTTCTTTCCCGACCAGGATTGTACCAAGATCTTTTGTGAGGATTCCTGTATTCATCATCAGCTCCTCCAGACGTTTTTCACTTGCTTTCGAATGGGTGCTGATAAAGTGAACGATCCGGTCCTGCATCTGTTTAAAATAGTCGTACGTCGGTTTTGCACCAATCACGGTTCCACTCATGCGCACCGGATGGATCACCATGGTTCCGGATGGCACAATAAACGAATAATCGGTCGATACCGCTAAAGGCACACCGATGGAATGACTGCCGCCAAGGACTAATGAAACCGTTGGTTTGCGGATCGATGCGATCATTTCGGCGATTGCAAGACCGCTTTCCACATCACCTCCAACCGTATTTAAAAGCAGCAGCAGCCCTTCTGTATCCGGGTTATCTTCCAGCTCTGCCAGTTTTGGAAGAACATGCTCATATTTCGTCGTTTTTGTGGTTGCCGGAAGACAGTCATGTCCCTCAATCTCCCCAATAATAGATAACGTCAAGATTCCTTCATTCATTACCATGCCATATTCTTTTACTGCATCCTGTTCCATCTGTTTCGCCCTCATCTTTCCCGTCATTTTTGACTTCCATTTGATACGAAACAGTATTTCCTAAATCATAAAATTTTATCCTTGATAAATTTCCGGTCGTCTGTCACTTCTTGAAAAAATCGTTTTTTGAAATACCTCTTTTGAAAAGTCAAGCGTTACATAGTCATTCCATTTTTTAGAGTCCGGCGAAATCATGCTTCCATCCGGTGCATAGGCAGCCGAACTTTTTGTATATTGGATTCCATCTCCCTCTCCCGTTCGATTTACGCCTACCACATACGAGGACATTTCAATCGCTCTCGCCGTAAGCAGAGAATGCCACTGCCTGATGCGGCTCTCCGGCCAGTTTGCAATCAAAAAGATAACATTTGTGTCAAGCGGCATCTGCTGAAACATTTCAGGAAAACGCAAATCGTAGCAGACTGCCATACCAAAGTGCATTTCATCCACGGAAATATGACAGAGCTCACTGCCACCTCGATACGCCTTTGTCTCACCACCATGCGTAAATGGATGGATTTTCTCATAGTCGGCAAGCACACTTCCGTTTTCATCAACGAAACAAAAATGATTTCGCCCAAACTCATCCGGCATGGTAATATAACCAAAACCAATCATTATAGAATATTTTGCAGCAAGAGCCGAAAAATATGCAATTGTCTCCTCATGATAATCTGCCATCTCTTTAACCCGGAGAGAAAATCCGGTCAATGTCATCTCCGGAAACAAAATGATGTCAGCGTGTTCATCCGCTGCTTCCTTTATCATTTCCTCACATTGAAACTTATTTGCTTCTTTATCTTCCCAGACAATGTCCATGTTTGTAAGCGCAATTTTTTTAGACATAAAAAGCCCCCTTTGTCTTCTTCCACAAGTATAACATAGGTTTGGGGAAGGGGCAAAGGGGGAATAATATTAAATATCTTTTACAATTTCATCAAAACGAGCAGCTTTCTTTTCTTTTGAAACACGTCCTGCCGGATGATATACCCAGGTTAATTTCGGTTCATCCGCTTTATCTGTATATCTTTCTAACAGTAAATCCCAATTTTCTTTGTTATTCAAAAAATTATAAACTTCTGTTCCAACTGCTACAATTGTATGCGGCTGAAATAACGCAATTTCCTCTAAGAATATTTTCCTATATACATCGTCTACTACATGCTTACAACCACTTCGATTTAATTCCGCAAATGGTACATATTTTTCTTCATTTGCTGATGTAATCTCATATCGGAACAAATTTGTCGTGTACACATTTTTTAATTGATGCTTGTTCATAAAAGATACAATCATCTGTCCATAATCTTTTTGGCCTGTCAAGCGTTCTACATTTTTACAATCATCCTGTAAATCAAGGGAACGCCACAAATGAGTACAGAGATACTCCCCTACTGGTTCATTATGCTTAAGTAGTTCTTCAATGTTTTGATTAAGAACATCATAGCCAAAACAGTCCTCTAATTTATTACTTGGCGAATCAAATACAAGCATAACTCTTTTATCCTCATCAAAAGGCCTGTAGTCTATCGCATCATCTCTGTGATTCTCATTATAAATATCTAATAAATCCAAACCATGATTACCATTAGAAATAATTCCATATGTAAAAGGAGTATTCTCTAACATACCTAAATTTTTAAGATAGGTTTGGGTGATAATATGTTTGCTCAATTTATCTTCCAAATCTAATTTTCCACAACATACTTTCCCCTTTTCATTTAGGATGCTACAGATATGATAAT
>OGRG01002124.1_pt1 | contig 11952 bp, 10 predicted proteins | sample 1553501 | NCBI WGS metagenome assembly OGRG01 (sample SAMEA2580018, study PRJEB22360) | human gut metagenome | biome: human gut; feature: human-associated habitat; material: faeces | place: Denmark | collected 2008/2010 | reverse complement strand
TTAGTTAGGAATTTATTACTTGAATTTTTTTACATAGAAGTTTTTACTTAGAATTTATTTAGTTTTACTTAAGTTTGAAAATTAGTGTTAAGAATAATAACGTTTAGAATAGATTATAGAGGTGCGAAATGGAACAGTATATTATTAAAGGTGGTAATCCGTTAGTTGGTGAAGTTGTAATTGGTGGAGCAAAGAATGCAGCATTAGGAATTCTGGCAGCTGCCATTATGACTGATGGAGGATGTTTAATTGATAATATGCCGAATGTTAGAGATACCAATGTTCTTTTACAGGCAATGGAAGGCATTGGAGCAACGATTGACCGTAAGGGAGATAATGAAGTTGTAATCAGTGGAAAGAATATCGATTCTACTGGAGACTTAATTGTAGATAATGAATATATTAGAAAAATCAGAGCTTCCTATTATTTAATTGGAGCTTTACTTGGTAAGTATAGAAAAGCACAGGTTGTTCTTCCGGGAGGATGTGATATCGGAAGCCGTCCAATCGACCAGCACATTAAGGGATTCCGTGCACTTGGTGCGGAAGTTAAGATTGAACATGGCATGATTATCGCACAGGCAGAACAGCTTGTTGGAAACCGCATTTACTTAGATGTGGTTTCTGTTGGTGCAACAATTAATATTATGATGGCAGCATCACTCGCACAGGGTAATACTGTAATTGAGAATGCTGCAAAAGAGCCGCATATCGTGGATGTTGCGAACTTCTTAAACAGCATGGGAGCCAATATTCGCGGTGCTGGAACTGATGTTATCCGTATCAAAGGTGTAGAGAAGTTCCACGATACAGAATATTCTGTAATTCCAGACCAGATTGAGGCTGGAACTTTCATGATGGCAGCGGCAGCTACCAGAGGAGATGTTCTGATTAAGAACGTAATTCCTAAACATTTAGAGACAATTTCTGCGAAGTTAATAGAGATTGGAGCAGAGATTGAAGAGTCTGATGATGCAGTAAGAGTTGTGGCAGCGCAGCGTCTGCGTCACACACAGATCAAGACACTTCCATATCCGGGATTTCCTACAGATATGCAGCCACAGATGGCAATTACACTGGGGCTTTCTACAGGTACAAGTACGATTACAGAAAGCATTTTTGAGAATCGTTTTCGCTATGTAGAAGAGCTTCGTCGTATGGGAGCCAATATTAAGATGGTAGAAGGCAACACTGCGATTATTCACGGTGTTGAGAAGTATACAGGTGCATCAGTAGCAGCACCAGACCTTCGTGCAGGAGCAGCTCTTGTTATCGCAGGACTTGCAGCCGAAGGATATACAACGGTAACTCAGATTGGTTATATTCAGAGAGGATATGAGAGATTCGATGAGAAGCTCCGTGCTCTTGGGGGATTGATTGAGAAGGTTGATTCCGAGAAAGAAACCAATAAATTTATTTATAAAACAGGTACTGTAAATTAAGAATTGGAGATGAAGAGTATAATGGAAAGAAGATTATTTACATCAGAATCTGTAACAGAAGGACATCCGGATAAGATGTGTGACCAGGTTTCTGATGCTATACTTGATGCATTAATGGAAAAAGACCCTATGAGCCGTGTTGCCTGCGAGACAGCAATGACAACAGGCCTTGTACTTGTTATGGGAGAAGTAACAACAAGTGCATATGTGGACATTCAGAAGCTTGTCCGTGATACAATCAAAGAGATTGGATATACAAGGGGTAAATATGGTTTTGACGCAGATACATGCGGTGTTATGGTTGCTTTAGATGAGCAGTCTTCCGATATTGCTATGGGTGTTGATAAAGCACTTGAAGCAAGAGAGAACAAGATGAGCGATGAAGAATTAGAAGCAATCGGAGCTGGAGACCAGGGTATGATGTTCGGTTACGCCAGCAACGAGACAGAAGAGTATATGCCATATCCTATCGCATTAGCTCACAAGTTATCCAGACAGCTCACAAAGGTTCGTAAAGACGGAACTCTGTCTTACTTAAGACCAGACGGAAAGACACAGGTTACTGTAGAATATGACGAGAATGGTAAACCAGACCGTCTTGATGCGGTTGTTCTTTCTACACAGCATGATCCTGAAGTCACACAGGAACAGATTCATGAAGATATTAAGAAATACGTTTTTGATGCAATTCTTCCACAAGATATGGTTGATGAGAATACAAAGTTCTTCATTAACCCTACAGGAAGATTCGTAATCGGTGGACCACACGGAGACAGTGGATTAACAGGAAGAAAGATTATCGTAGATACTTATGGTGGATATGCACGTCACGGCGGCGGAGCATTCTCAGGCAAGGACTGCACAAAGGTAGACCGTTCTGCTGCTTACGCTGCAAGATATGTAGCTAAGAACATCGTAGCAGCCGGACTCGCAGATAAATGTGAGATTCAGTTATCCTATGCAATCGGTGTAGCACAGCCTACATCTATCATGGTAGATACTTTCGGAACAGGGAAGATTGCAGAAGATAAACTCGTAGATATGGTTCGCGAGAACTTTGATTTAAGACCAGCAGGAATCATTAAGATGCTTGATTTAAGAAGGCCAATCTATAAGCAGACAGCAGCTTATGGTCATTTTGGAAGAAATGATCTTGATCTCCCATGGGAGAAGCTTGATAAAGCAGAGACTCTTAAGAAGTATCTGTAAGATGCTAATCTGCTAAGCTAAGGCAAAGGAGATAGGCTCTTTTTGAGGGCTGACTTTGGCTGCTGAGGGAAATCAGAAGTTTGGGAGATACATGGTTAGCTGCACTACTTTAAGGCAAGTGGGAGAGTTATTTTTCGACGCATTGTAGGGATTAGATGGAACATTAGCTGTAAGAAACTTTTGCCGGATTGCTCAAAGAAATTAAAAAAGAAGGGGTTGTTCTAAGCTTGAATTTTGTGACTTTGTGCTGTGGAATTCTGACTGTAACCTTGCGAGCTCGTTTTCGAGCAAGGTTGTTTTATCAGGCAGAATGGAACGTTTAGCACAACGGAACAAAATCAAGCTTAGAATAACCCCTTCTTTTCTAAATCCTTCTGACAAGCCGGTCACACTTTCCCCCACAGTGACGTCTGTTACCCGCAAATCCAAAATTGCATGTTAAAAAATAATCAATTTTTTCAAAAAATCTATTTACGAATGTCTTTGAAAATGATATAGTGTGGTAGTAATTTTATGGATGGTATTCAAAGCGAAACCATACCCCCATGTAACTGGCAGATATTGAGCTTATATCTTTAGGAATAAGACTCGGAGTATCACCGTGCGAAAGGCAGGGTGATGAATTATGAGAACAGGAATTATAGGTGCAGGGAAAGTTGGGTGTTCCCTTGGTAAGTATTTCAGATTAAATAATCTGAAAGTAACAGGATATTACGATGTGAATGAGAATCTTGCGAAAGAGGCGGCGACTTTTACAGAGACGACCTTTATAGAAGATTTGGAGACAATTGTAAAGATAAGTGATACTCTGTTTCTTACTGTTCCTGATGATTTGATTACCACAGTGTGGAATCAGATGAAAGATATGTCCCTTGAGGGAAAGTTTATATGTCATTGCAGTGGTGCTTTATCAGCCGGAGATGCATTTCCCGGAATTGATAAGTGTGGTGCTTTCGGATATTCTGTCCATCCGCTCTTTGCAGTCAGCGATAAATACAATTCTTACAAAGAGCTATCACATGCGTATTTTGTAATAGAAGGCGATGAGAAGCATCGGGAAGAAATCGCCGGGATTTTTAATAATCTTGGAAATGAGGTGCGTTATATAGCAGCAAAGGATAAAGTGAAATATCATTGTGCTGCCGCCGTATGCAGTAATCATGTGGTTGCACTGATACAGGAAAGTCTTGATCTGATGCAGGAGTGTGGGTTTGATGAAGAGAGTGCGCTTAAGGCATTAGCTCCAATTATGCTTGGAAATATGCAGCATATTGCAGAGCGTGGAACTGTAAATAGTCTCACTGGTCCGGTGGAAAGAGCCGATGTAAAGACCGTGGAAAAGCATTTGAACTGTCTGGATGAGAAACAGCAAATGCTTTATCGTCTTTTGTCAGAAGTTCTTATTTCCATAGGAGAAAAGAAAAATCCGGGCAGAGATTATGGAAGGCTAAAACACATTCTCGGAAATGAGTAAGACTGTCTGACCACAAATCATTTCGCGATTTTATCAGATGATGATTTGATGAAGCGAAGATTTTGTGTGAGGGTTGCATGACAACAACATAGGGACAGCGAATCAGGAGGTATATAATGAAGAACACGGTAACAACTTTTCAGGCAATGAAAGATAAAGGTGAAAAGATTTCTATGCTGACAGCATACGATTATTCCACAGCAAAGTTAGAAGATGCTGCAGGAATTAACGGAATCTTAGTTGGAGATTCCCTCGGAAATGTTGTTTTAGGATATGATACTACAATCCCAGTAACAGTAGAAGATATGATTCATCATGGAGCTGCTGTTGCAAGAGGAGCAAAGAATTCTTTAGTAGTAGTAGATATGCCTTTCCTTTCTTATCAGACTTCTGTTTATGATGCAGTTGTAAATGCCGGAAAGATTATGAAAGAGACACAGTGTGACTGTGTGAAGTTAGAGGGTGGAAAAAGTGTGTGTCCACAGATTAAGGCAATCACTGATGCTTCTATTCCAGTAATGGCACATCTTGGACTCACTCCACAGTCCGTCAATGCATTTGGTGGATTTAAAGTACAGGGTAAAACTGTAGAGGCAGCGCAGCAGCTTATTGAAGACGCAAAGGCAGTAGAAGAAGCAGGAGCATTTGCTGTTGTTTTAGAATGTGTTCCAGCCAAACTTGCCCGCAAGGTAACAGAGGCGTTACATATTCCTACGATTGGAATCGGAGCAGGAGAAGGCTGCGATGGACAGATTCTTGTCTATGCAGATATGCTCTCTATGTTTTCTGATTTTACACCGAAGTTTGTACGAAGCTTTGCAAATGTAGGGGAGATTATGTCACAGGCATTCAAAGATTATGATGCCGCAGTAAAGGACAGCTCCTTCCCGGCACAGGAACATACATTTAAGATTGCTGACGAAGTGTTAGATAAGCTTTATTAATGCTGGATTAATAAATCTAATATTTTCGATTTGAAATTTAGAGATTCCAAAGTGAAGAAGGTTTGAAAATCGTTTTGCTCTAGAATCAGGCATTATAAATATATAAAAGAAGGATAATAAGATTATGGAAAAAGTATATACAGTAAAAGAAGTAAGAGAGCAGGTAAAAGCATGGAGAAGAGAGGGCCTTACCGTTGGTCTTGTCCCTACAATGGGATATCTTCACGAAGGACATGCAAGCTTAATCAAAAAAGCAGTAGAGCAGAATGATAAAGTTGTTGTCAGTGTATTTTTAAATCCTACACAGTTTGGACCAACAGAAGACTTAGAAGCTTATCCAAGAGATTTCGAGGCAGACTGTAAGCTTTGTGAATCTATTGGAGCAGCTATGGTATTTCACCCAGAACCATCTGAAATGTATGCACCAGATTTTTGTACATGGGTGGATATGGATGTTCTTTCTAAGACATTATGTGGAAAGAGCAGACCAATTCATTTCAGAGGAGTATGTACCGTTGTAAGTAAACTCTTTAATATCGTAACACCGGACCGTGCTTATTTTGGACAGAAAGATGCACAGCAGCTTGCTATCATCCGTCGTATGGTAAGAGACTTAAATATGGATATCGAAATTGTTGGATGTCCAATCGTGCGTGAAGAAGATGGTCTGGCAAAGAGTTCAAGAAATACTTATTTAAATGAAGAGGAAAGAAAGGCAGCACTCATTTTAAGTAAAGCTGTATTCCTCGGTAAAAAAATGGTAGAAGATGGAGAGACATCTGCAGCAGCAGTAAAAGAAGCAATGATTAAGAAGATTGAGTCTGAGCCAATGGCTAAGATTGATTATGTGGAGGCAGTAGACGGATTATCCATGCAGCCTGTAGAAGAAATCAAAGCCCCAGTATTAGTAGCTATGGCCGTTTATATTGGAAAGACAAGACTCATCGATAACTTTATCGTAGAGTAACAAGTGGATTAAAGAATATTTCAAGCACACGCAGAGTTATTCAGAGCTAAGTAGTTTATATCGAAAATGAATATAAATTAAAATTCAGGTAGCTTTGAATAATGATTTATTTAATATTTTGTAATTAAGAAGACATAGAGATTTTTCGGAGGAATAGATACAATGCAGATTACAATGTTACAGGGAAAGATTCACAGAGCAACTGTTACTCAGGCTGAACTTGATTATGTTGGAAGCATCACAGTAGATGAGGATTTACTTGACGCGGCCGGTATCAGAGAATACCAGATGGTTCAGATTGTAGATGTAAATAATGGAAACCGTTTTGAGACATACACAATTGCCGGCGAAAGAGGCAGCGGCGTTATGTGTTTAAATGGTGCCGCAGCAAGATGTGCCAGTGTAAATGATAAGATTATCCTCATGGCTTATGCACAGATGACTCCAGAAGAAGCCAAAGAAAATAAACCAAATGTTGTATTTGTAAATGATGAGAATAAAATCAGCCGTGTTACAAATTATGAAAGACATGGGCGTTTATTCGACATGGAGAGGTTAGGATAAAAAATGTTAAAAGGAAAAACCGTCGTTTTAGGAGTAACTGGAAGTATTGCCGCTTATAAAATTGCAAATCTTGCAAGTATGCTCGTAAAACAGCACTGTGATGTGCATGTGATTATGACAAAAAACGCAACGAACTTTATCAATCCGATTGCATTTGAGACATTGACAAATAATAAATGTCTCGTAGATACATTTGACAGAAATTTTCAGTTTCATGTAGCACATGTGTCTGTGGCACAGAAAGCAGATGTGATGATGATCGCACCAGCTTCCGCCAATATTATTGCCAAGCTTGCTCATGGAATTGCAGATGATATGTTAAGCACAACAGCCTTAGCCTGCAGTGCAAAGAAAATCGTATCTCCTGCAATGAATGTGCATATGTTTGAAAATCCGATTGTACAGGATAATTTAAACATATTGAAGAAATACGATATGGAAGTGGTAGAGCCTGCAGTTGGTTATCTTGCATGCGGAGATACAGGGGCAGGAAAGATGCCAGATCCGGAAGTTTTGTATGAATATATCATAAAGGAAATTGCCTGTGAAAAAGATTTAAAGGGCAAAAAGATTATGGTAACTGCCGGTCCGACGCAGGAAGCTATTGACCCTGTCCGCTACATCACAAATCACTCTACAGGAAAGATGGGATATGCCATCGCAAAAAGAGCAATGCTCCGCGGAGCGGACGTAACACTTGTCTCCGGTCCCGTTGCACTCGATCCAGTTCCATTTGTGAAAATGGTTCCTGTAACTACGGCACAGGATATGTTTGAAGCAGTCAGCGGCGGTTTTCCAGAGCAGGATATCCTCATTAAAGCAGCAGCAGTAGCAGACTATCGTCCGTCTAATGTCAGCGATGAGAAGGTAAAAAAGAGAGATGGAGATATGGCGATCGCTCTCGAAAGAACAACCGATATACTTGGCTATGTCGGAGAGCATAAGAAGCCAGAACAGATTATTTGCGGATTTTCCATGGAAACACAAAATATGCTTGAAAATTCCCGAAAAAAATTAAAGAAAAAACATCTTGATATGATTGTAGCTAACAATTTGAAAGAGCAGGGGGCTGGATTTGGAACAGATACCAACAGGGTTACAATCATTTCAGAAAAAGAAGAAAAAAATCTCGAACTCATGTCCAAAGAGGAAGTAGCAGATGAGATTTTAAACTATATTCTTGAGATGAAGTAGACTTTTGGCAGACAGACGAACTCTGAATCCTTTATCAATAGTATCTGTGACTTTAGCCGCGGGTGTTAAATACTCGCTTACGCGCTCGTGTTCAACACTTGCTCCCAGGCCACAGATACTATTGATACAGGGTTCAGAGTTCTGTCTTCTGGGGGGATTCAGAAAACCTATCGGTAGTTTTCTACTTGCTCTGGAGAGTGGGGAAGAATGTAGTTTTTTGGTAGGATTTGAGGGAGAGAGCTGGAGAGTTTGGCTGGATTCAAGTTATCTATAGAGTAGAAAAAGATTAAAAAACTAAAAACTTACTATTTAATAGAAACCCCTCCTGAGAATCCCCAAATCCTCCCCCCTATTTTATAAAATTTAGTTTGCCAAAGTCAGAAAACAAAAAAATCATATCCTAGAAAATGTGGCCTGGGAGCAAGTGTTGGATGCGAGCGTGAAAGCGAACATTCAACACGCCACGACGAAAGTCACATTTTCTAGGATATGATTTTCCTGTTTTCGTCTCCCAAACCTAAAAATTTTATAAAATATTTGTTAAATATTGTTTAGTTTTTGAAAAGTTGTGTTTTAAAAATCAATTTATGTTATAATCGTATTACAATAAAGTAAATAAAAGAGTATTGTCGGGGAAGGCAGCATAATTGGGATTTTCTATTATCAAAAGTTATAGAAGACCACAAATACTGTGTGGGCGAAAAGTACTCCTGTTGCAGGCAGGCTTTCTTTCACATAAGAGTTACAAGAAAGTCAGCAAAGAATGGAGAGGTGTTTATGAAGCATATTTTGATAATAGAGGATGAAAGAGCTGTTGCGGAATTAGAAAGAGATTATTTGGAGATTAATTCTTTTAAAGTATCTATTGAAGAAACGGGTGAAGGCGGATTACAAAGAGCGTTGAAAGGAGATATTGATCTTATTATATTGGATTTGATGCTTCCTGATATGGATGGATTTGAGATATGCCGGGAGCTTCGCCATAGAATAGATATACCAATTCTTATTGTTTCCGCAAAGAAAAGTGATATTGATAAGATAAGAGGATTGGGCATTGGAGCAGATGATTATATTACGAAGCCATTTAGTCCGAACGAACTGGTTGCAAGGGTAAAAGCACATTTAAATCGCTATATCAGACTCACCAGGAAACGTATTGATGTAAATGAATATATAGAATACCCAGGATTGAAAATCGATAAAAGTGCCCGTAGAGTCTTCGTAAATGAAGAGGAAAGATTTTTTACTACTAAGGAATTTGATCTTCTTACTTATCTCGCAACACATCCAAACCATGTATTTTCCAAAGATGAATTATTCAGTGCAGTGTGGGGAATGGATTCAATGGGTGAGATTGCGACAGTAACAGTTCATATTAAAAAGATACGAAAGAAAACAGAGAATGCAAATGTAAAGTCCGGATATATTGAAACGGTCTGGGGATCAGGTTATCGTTTTAGAGTTATTGACAGTGATGTAAGTGGAGAAAGAGAAAGTATTGTAGATGCCATTTGATTTTAAGAATCTGAATAAGTATAATAGAGGAGATAAAAGACTGAAGTAATAGAGGAGTAGTAAAGAATATATGCTAAAGAAAAAGAGAGTTCCGATTGTATTTGAAGACGATGCAGTAATTGTATGTGAAAAACCTGCAGGTATGCCGGTACAGAGCGATCATACAAGAGATATGGATGTGCTTACAATACTAAAGCATCATATTTTTGAGGAGCAAAATAGTGAGGAAGAACCATATCTTGCCGTTGTTCACCGTCTGGACAGACCAGTAGGTGGATTGATGGTTCTTGCTAAGACAAAAGAGGCTGCTGCAAATCTTAGCGAACAGATTCAAAATTTTGAATTTGAAAAAAACTACCAGGCAGTTGTGTGTGGAAATCTTAGAGAGGACTTTGGAACTTTTGAAGATTATCTCCTGAAAAATGGAAAGACAAATAAAACAGAAGTAGTGAAAGCAGGAACACCGGGAGCCAGGAAAGCAGAACTGGATTATGAATTGATTGACTGTATTGAGACAAAAGAAGGAGTGCTTACATGGATCCTTGTCATTCTTCATACAGGCCGTCATCACCAGATTCGAGTACAGTTTGCTTCTCGTGGACTTGGACTTTACGGCGATACAAAATATAATCCAAAGTTCCAGAAAACGAAAAAGAAATATACAGAGATTGGATTATATTCTACAAGGATATCCTTTAATCATCCGGTAACTGGGGAGAGAATGACATTTAAGATAGAACCATCAGGAGAAGCATTTGAGAAGATGGATGTAGAAGCATTTTAAAAATGCATCCCCGTTGTGATGGATTGTTCAGATTTTGTGAATTGTCAATTGCAGGTTAAATAATCGTGGAGTATCAAAATACATATAATCTGTTTTGAAAACTGTCAATAAAAATAGTACTGCCAGCTATTTATTGGTGGTGCTATTTTTGTATACATATTTATGTATATTTTCTCGCTTTATATAGTCATATTCTTGACAAATCAAGGGAGTTATTTTACAATAAAAAACAGACTGACAGTGCGGATTGTTGCGGGAATTGAAGCAGCAATCCTTTATCTTTGTATCATAAAAAATATGTTAGATATCATGTTATATAAGAAGAAAGGAAATATTATGGCTAAGGAAAAGAAGCTTGTAGAAGCAATCACTCCAATGGATAAAGATTTTACCCAGTGGTATACAGATGTAGTAACAAAGGCAGAGTTAATTTCTTATTCTAACGTAAGAGGATGCATGATCATCCGCCCAAGAGGATATGCAATCTGGGAGAATATCCAGAAGCAGTTAGATGCAAGATTTAAAGAGACAGGGGTAGAGAACGTATATCTTCCAATGTTAATTCCTGAGAGTCTTTTACAGAAAGAAAAAGATCATGTAGAAGGTTTTGCACCAGAAGTAGCATGGGTAACTCATGGTGGAGAAGAGAAACTTGCAGAAAGACTTTGTGTACGTCCTACATCAGAGACCTTATTCTGCGACCATGTAAAGGACATCGTACATTCTTATCGTGACCTTCCAGTTGTATACAATCAGTGGTGCTCCGTACTTCGCTGGGAAAAGACAACTCGTCCATTCCTTCGTTCTTCTGAGTTCTTATGGCAGGAAGGACATACTTTCCACGCAACAGCAGAGGAAGCAAAAGAAAGAACAGAGCAGATGCTCAACGTATACGCAGATTTCTGTGAGCAGGTTTTAGCGATTCCATTAGTAAAAGGAAGAAAGACAGAAAAAGAAAAATTTGCCGGTGCAGAAGCTACTTACACAATTGAGGCATTAATGCATGACTGTAAGGCATTACAGTCCGGTACAAGCCACAACTTTGGTAACGGATTTGCAAAGGCTTTTGGTATTGAGTATACAAATAAAGAGAATAAACTTTCTCCTGTATACGAGACTTCATGGGGAATGTCCACTCGTATCATCGGTGCGATCATCATGGTACACGGTGATGACAGCGGACTTGTATTACCTCCAAGAATCGCTCCAGTACAGACAATGATCATCCCAATCCAGCAGAAGAAAGACGGTGTTTTAGATAAAGCATTTGAGATTCGTGATACTCTGAAGTCCAACTTCTCTGTAAAAGTAGATGATTCCGATAAATCCCCAGGATGGAAGTTCAGCGAACAGGAAATTCAGGGAATTCCTACCCGTATCGAAATCGGACCAAAGGATATCGAAAAAGGTCAGGCAGTTATCGTTCGTCGTGACACAAGAGAAAAGATTGTCACACCTATTGATAAGATTCCAGAAACATTAACAGAAGTTCTTGAGACAATGCAGAACGATATGTACAATAAAGCAAAAGCACATCTTGAGAAAAATACACATATCGCTCATAACTGGGAAGAATTCAATGACATTCTTGAAAACCAGCAGGGATTCATCCGCGCAATGTGGTGTGGAGAAAAAGAATGTGAAGAAGCCATCAAAGATGAGAATGGTGCAACAACACGTTGTATTCCATTTGTACAGGCAAAACATTCCGATGTATGTGTTCACTGTGGAAAACCAGCAAAATGTGAGGTTTACTTCGGAAAAGCTTATTAAGTTCTGATTTGTAGAGCGAAACAGACGCCCGCAAAGAGAGCCTATCCCCTATATTTGTGACTTTAGTCGCGGCGGTTTGAATACTC
>OGRG01002109.1_pt1 | contig 12039 bp, 7 predicted proteins | sample 1553501 | NCBI WGS metagenome assembly OGRG01 (sample SAMEA2580018, study PRJEB22360) | human gut metagenome | biome: human gut; feature: human-associated habitat; material: faeces | place: Denmark | collected 2008/2010 | reverse complement strand
TGCCAGCGACAACAAGCGGAAGCGCTCCTGAAAACAAACAGTTCTATTTTTTATATTTCTATACACTTTGTTGGCATGCAATACAACATAACCTTAGGAAATCCGTGCCACCACCTACAGGCGGCAGTTCATAAGTTAAACTCCGGTTAATCCTCTTTAGGCATTTTGATTGCAATATGCACATCATCCAACTGTTTCTGTTCAACAGTTGCAGGTGCGCCCATCATGATATCCATTGCATTTTTGTTCATTGGGAATGGAATAATCTCACGGATACTTTCCTCTCCACAGATGAGCATGATCATACGGTCTACACCCGGAGCGATACCGGCATGTGGTGGTGCTCCATAACAGAATGCATTGTACATGGCAGGGAATTTTGCTTTCACATCATCCTCGCCGAGTCCGACTAACTCAAAAGCTTTGATCATGATCTCAGGATCATGGTTACGTACTGCACCGGAGGACAGCTCAACACCGTTACATACAAGGTCATACTGGTATGCCAGAATATCTAATGGATCCTGATTGTTTAATGCGTCCATTCCGCCCTGTGGCATAGAGAATGGGTTATGACAAAACTCTAATTCGCCGGATTCCTCACCGATTTCATACATCGGGAAATCAACGATCCAGCAGAACTCGTAGCAGTCTTTCTTCATATGCTTATCGCTTGCTGCACCAAGAAGTTTACGGAGAACACCTGCTGTTTTCTGTGCGGCTAATTTTTTGCCTGCTGTCAGACCAACAAAATCACCCGGTTTTAATCCAAGAGCTGCGATTACGGCTTCTTTTCTGTCCTGTAAGAACTTTGCGATTCCTCCGACAAGTTCTCCATTTTCATCTAATTTGAACCAGAATGCTTTGTTTGCAGTCTGAACTTCTACTTCTGCGCAGATTCCATCGATCACTTTTCTGGTCGCAGTAAATCCGTCAACTACGATTGCTTTTACAGTCTGTCCCTCAAATGGTCCGAATCCGCAGTCTGCCATAACCTCTGTTGCATCCTGTAATACAAGGTCAATACGAAGATCCGGCTTATCACTTCCATACTTATCCATAGACTCCAGATATGGAATACGGACAAATGGGGCTTTGGATGCTGTCTTGTATACACCATATTTTTCAAATACAGGTGGCAATACTTCTTCTACAACTGAGAATACGTCCTCCTGGGAAGCAAATGCCATCTCCATATCCAGCTGATAAAACTCTCCCGGAGAACGGTCTGCTCTTGCATCCTCATCACGGAAGCATGGTGCGATCTGGAAATAACGGTCAAACCCGGATGCCATTAAAATCTGTTTGAACTGCTGTGGTGCCTGTGGCAGTGCATAGAATTTTCCCGGATGATTTCTTGCAGGAACAAGGTAATCTCTTGCTCCTTCCGGGGAAGAACAGGTAAGGATCGGTGTTGTGATCTCCATGAAGTTTAAGGAGTTCATCTTCTGACGAAGTTCGGCAACGATCTTACTTCTCAATACAATGTTTCCTTTGACAGCAGGGTTACGAAGATCAAGATAACGGTATTTTAATCTTGTGTTCTCATCTGCATCTTTGGACTGGTTGATTTCAAATGGAAGTGCATTGTAAATACATTTTCCCAAAATTTCGATCTTCTCCGGAACAACTTCGATCTCACCAGTCGCAAGGTCTTTGTTCTTGCTGGAACGCTCTCTTACCACACCTGTCACAGAGATCGTAGACTCCTTATTCACACTGTCGATCACCTGCATCATCTCTTCGGTCTCGATCACAACCTGAGTTGTACCATAGAAATCACGAAGAATCAGGAATCCAAGATTTTTACTTACTTTACGGATGTTCTCATACCATCCAACGATTGTTACGTTTTTACCTGCATCGGAAAGACGTAACTCGTTACAATTATGAGTTCTTGACTGAATCATTTTCTTAACTCCTTGTTTTTTATTCCTTACAGCAATCGGGACGTTAAATAGCCTTTGTATCATTCAGGCTGTCCAGACTGCCTGTCTTTATAGGTTTTATCATTGCAGCAGATCCTGCTTTGACACTTTTTTAATCTTACACCATGAAGTGCTATTTTTCAACGTTTTTTCTCGCAATAGAAAGAAAAACGCCATAGTTTTTGCTATAGCGTTACCATTCTGAATTATCTAGTTATTAAAAAATTCCACAATATCCTTATAGCCTTCCGCTGCAAGTTTTTCCTTCTGGAACTTCTTGTTTTTGTTCATCTGGGCTACCAGAACCTGAACGCCATTCTTTCTCTCTTCCATTGCTTCACGGATCACAGCTGCTAAAGAAGCGGAGTCAATTCCCTTTTCAAAGAGGAATGCTTTCTTCTCACCAGCACCAGGAACCGTAAATCCATTGTCTAAGAGAATGGTAACGATACGCTCAAAACCAATGGAGAATCCACATGCAGGTGTATCCTGACCGGTGAATTTACCGATCATCTTATCATAACGGCCGCCTCCGGCTACAGATCCGCCGAAATCATCCATCGTCACTTCAAAGATCGTTCCTGTATAGTAAGACTGTCCTCTTACAAGTGTCGGATCGAATTTGATATTGAATTCGCATTCTTTTGCGGTCTCAACACTGGAAATGATCATTTCCATACTGTCTGCTGTCTCTTCACTTAAGCAGTCGCCCAGTTTTTCTTTCAGAAAACGGATACCTGTTACATCTGGTGCTACATCCTTAAATAACTGAAGATAAGTCTCTACATTTTCCTTTAGATATCCCATCTCTTCTAATTCTTTCGCAACACCTTCTGCACCGATCTTGTCCATCTTATCCAGAATGATGAAGACTTCATCATAATCATCCTCACGGAAACCACTGTAAGCAGCCATTGCTTTCAGGATATTACGGTCATTGATACATACCGTAAAGTTCTGGAAGCTTAATTTGCCAAGCATAGCTGTCGTTGCAAGGATCAGTTCGATCTCTGCGAGATTTCCCGGCTCTCCTAAGATATCAATATCACACTGCATGAACTGTCTGAAACGTCCTTTCTGCGGACGGTCTGCTCTCCATACATTACCAATCTGCAATGCCTTAAAAGGTGCCGGCAATTCATTCGAATGGTTTGCATAATATCTGGCAAGCGGTACGGTAAGATCATAACGCAGTCCTCCGTCTACCAGATCGTTTTCTTCTTTTGCTGTATCGATCTTCAGTTTTTCTCCTCTTTTTAAGATCTTGAAGATCAGTTTCTCGTTGTCTCCGCCCTGTTTGCTGCACAGGTTCTCGATATGTTCCACACATGGTGTCTCGATGGAACAGAATCCGTATGTCTTATACGTCTCTTTGATCAGTCCGATCAGGTAATCACGGATCTCCATCTCACGTGGGAGCATGTCTTTCATACCGGTAACCGGTTTCTTCTTTAATGCCATAACCATTCTCCTTTGCGTTCTATCATTTCGTCGATCCTGTCGATGTAGGCATCTACCGCCTTGACATTCTCCTGACGGATCAGACGCGTCATTTTCTTCTTTTTACTGCCCGGCATAGGAATCGGATCCTTCAATACAATCTTTGTCGATGCTCCGGCTCCTGCGGCAATAATAGATTGTTTTTCTTCCATAATAAGTATATTGTATATTCCGGCTTTGTCAACCTTTGCATACCCAACATTTTCAAAATTCCCCGCAATATTCTTCTGTCTGTACAGATAATACGGGAAAAGATCCATCTCTTTTGCTGCCTTTGCAGCCCTCTCGATCATGCCGGAAAGGATCTCATGCGTCTCTTTCGCATCCCGGTTCAAATCCTCCATCTCCATTCTGGCTGCTCTTTTGATCGCCAGTGAATGCACTGTCAGACTGTCCGGATGCATCTGTGCGATCTGTGCCAGTGTATCTTCCATGTCAGAAATATCTTCTCCCGGAAGTCCTGCGATGATATCCATATTGATATTATCGAATCCCGTCTTTCTGGCCAGTGCATAGGCTTCTTTTATCTCTTCTACGGTATGTTTTCTTCCAATCACATCCAGCGTCTTCTGCTGCATACTCTGTGGATTAATGGAAATTCTTGTAATGTTATGATTCTTAATGACTTTCAGCTTCTCTTCTGTAATGCTGTCCGGTCTTCCGGCTTCCACTGTATATTCCAGCAGGTATTCTCTCGAAAACTTCTCATCGATCCAGCTCATCAGCCGTTCCAGCTGCTCTGCCGTCAGCGTTGTCGGCGTACCTCCGCCGATGTAGATCGTATTTAATTTTTTGTTTTTCGAGCGTTCTGCGATAAATTCCAGCTCTTTGCAAAGTGCATCCACATATGCATCCACTTTTTCTTTCCAGCGATCCAGTGGTCCGGAACTGAAAGAACAGTAAGAACAGACCGATGGACAGAACGGGATTCCAACATACAGGCTATATCCGTTCTCGTAATCCAGTTCTTTTAAAATTTTCTGTTCTCTTTCGGCAATCTCCCATGCAAGAGCTGCTTTTTCTCCTCTCACTCTCGCACTTTTCCATGCCCAGTTAATATAATCTTCTTTTTTCCATCCGGCTTCCAGTTTCTGCATAGCAAGCTTGGTCGGGCGCACTCCCGTAAGCACTCCCCACGCAAGCGGCTCTCCTGTAATCCTTTCCAGCTGATCATACAGGCTCAGATCAATCTGCCGTTTTCTTTCTTTTTTCTGGCTCTCCTTCTCTGAATCTTCCTGTATCTTCCCTGTGCTTTCATCCCGACCTGCTGTGTCAGTAATTTCCATGGTGTTCTCAAATCCCACGGAAATTTCACGATCATCCGGCAAATGTACCATTACATAATTAGAGGCTTTTTCATCCGTCTTACAGGATACTTCCTGTGACGGATAAAAAGCCTTTAATATATGATACGCATTATAAGTATAAGACTCGCTTTTACATATAATCTGAATCATTCTATTTCTCCATTCCGTTTTCTTTCACTGTCTTTTCTTATCGTTCATTATACAAATGGATTATGACGCTTTTCATAACCAATCGTCGTCTCTTCCATATGCCCCGGATATACATGCGTCTCTTCCGGTAATATCAAAAGCTTTTCTTTTACAGAACGGACCAGTGCTGATGCACTTCCACCTGGGAAGTCCGAACGTCCGACGGATGTACGGAACAATGTATCACCGCTAAAAAGAACATCTTCCTGTTCCATATAATAGCAGCATCCGCCCGGTGTATGCCCCGGTGTATGGATCACACGGAACTGAAAGCCTGCAATTTGAAGCTGCTGTCCGTCTCTGACCGGAACCGCATCCGCGAACTGATATCCTCCGCGCATATAACCAGAAGACAGATTGCTTTCACCGTCCATCATCATCGGTAGATCTGCTTCTTCCACATATACTGGAACTTTTATATCTTCCATCACATCGGAAAGCCCCATAATATGGTCAAAATGTGCATGTGTCAGAAGTACAGCCTTCAGCTTCAGTCCCTGCTCTTTCACGGCATTCTTTAATTTTGCCGGATATGCTCCCGGGTCAACCATGACCGTATCCTTTGTCTCTTCATTGATCACCAGATAACAATTGGTACCGATCATTCCCACTACGTATTTTTCTATCTTCATACTTTTAGCCTGTTGCCCTTTCTATATCTATGATTCCGGAAAGCTGCTGCAGCTTCTTCACGATGCGCTCCAATTCTTCACGGCCGTGAACGATGAATCCCATCTCGATCGTTGCCGTTCCCTTCTTACTGGTACGAACATTCATAGATTTGACATCTACGTTTCCCTCAGTGAAGATTCGGGATATCTCCATCAGAAGTCCCTGCTGGTCATTCGCATACATCTTGATCTCTGCAAGATACTGACCGCCGGATTTTTCCGTCACTTCGGTCTCCCACTCTGCAGGAATCAGTCTTGCACGTTCCGATTCGGACAGGTGGATCATATTGATACAGTCCGTTCGGTGAATGGAAAGTCCTCTTCCACGTGTAACAAATCCGACGATCTCATCTCCCGGTACCGGGTTACAGCATCTGGAGAAACGGACTGCCATATCATCAATTCCCTTGACAACAATGCCACTCTTTGACTTGGCAATGTGTACTTTATTCTTCGCTGCTTCTGCCACTCTCTCCAGAACAACTTCATCGGTAATTGCCTGTCTGTGATCTTTTCCATATTCTTCAACAAGACGATTCACGACCTGGCCTTCTTTTAAGCCGCCATGTCCAATTGCCGCCAATACAGAATCCCAGTCTTTGAATCCGTATTTTTTCTGAACAATCTCCTGATATTTCGGCTGGATGATATTTGCAACATTGATACTTTTCGCTCTGCAGTACGTCGCAATCATATCTTTACCGCGGATGATATTGCTTTCCTTGAACTCTTTCTTGAACCATTGGTTGATCTTATTCTTTGCCTGGGTACTCTTTACAATATTCAGCCAGTCACGGCTTGGTCCCTTGGAATTCTGGGATGTCAGGATCTCGATTCTGTCGCCATTCTGAATCTTATAATCAATGTTAACAAGTTTTCCGTTGACTCTGGCTCCTACCATCTTGTTACCGACCGCACTGTGGATCGCATAAGCAAAATCGATCGGAGTTGAACCATTCGGCAGGTTCTTTACATCTCCCTGCGGAGTAAAGCAATAGACATCCTCTGCAAACAGATCCAGATCTCCTTTGATCAGGTTCAGGAATTCTCTGTTATCCGACATGTCTCTCTGCCACTCCAGGATCTGACGCAGCCAGCTTAACTTCTCTTCCTCCTGTGCCTCCACACTCTTCTTACCGTCATTGGATTCTTTATACTTCCAGTGTGCAGCGATACCATATTCAGCTGTCTTATGCATCTCTTCTGTACGGATCTGGATCTCGAACGGCTGTCCGGAAGGTCCGATCAGCGTTGTATGCAGAGACTGGTACATATTCGCCTTCGGCATAGCAATATAATCCTTGAAACGTCCCGGAATCGGCGTATACATCTCATGGATCACACCCAGCGCCGCATAACAGTCTTTTACAGATTCTACTATGATACGCACAGCAAACAGATCATAGATCTGGTCAACCGTCTTATCCTGATTCACCATCTTCTTATAGATACTGAAGAAATGTTTGACACGTCCGTTGACCTCTGCTTTGATATTCGCATTCTTCATATGTGTCGATACTTCTTCTACGATCTGCTCTACGAATTCTTCCCTCTCTGTCTTTCTTGCATTGATCTGGTTCACCAGGTCATAGAACACCTCCGGCTGGGAATACTTAAGTGCCAGGTCATCCAGTTCCGTCTTGATCTTAGATATACCAAGACGCTGTGCGATCGGCGCATAGATGTCCATCGTCTCTTTCGCTTTTTCTTTCTGCTTTGCCGGCGTCATGAACTGCAAGGTACGCATATTATGCAGACGGTCTGCCAGTTTGATAATGATCACACGGATATCCTTCGCCATGGCAAGGAACATCTTACGTAGGTTTTCTGCCTGTACCTCCAGTTTATCCGATGAATAAGAGAGTCTTCCCAGTTTGGTAACTCCATCTACCAGAAGTGCTACCTCATCTCCAAATTCCCTCCGGATATCTTCTTCCGTAAACTTTGTATCTTCTACCACATCATGCAGCATACCTGCCCCAATCGTCTCTTTATCCATCTCAAGATCTGCCAGAATGATCGCTACCCATAACGGATGGATGATATATGGCTCTCCGGATTTTCTGCGCTGATCTCCATGTGCTTCAACTGCCAGCTTATAAGCTTTCTCAATCAGGGAAACATCTGTGGACGGATGATACTTTCGGATACGGGCAATTAACATGTCATATAACCGGTTCGGGTCCTCATAATCTTCCTGAGATTTTACCGCATGCCCGTCTACAACTGCAAGCCCTTTCGTGTGATCTTCTGTCAGTGCTTCCGGTGCGATCCGGTTGTCCAGTGATTCATAGGTTGTCTTATCAGACATATTAACGCCTCCTTCCCTTGATTTCTCTCTTTTTATTTTCCAGGATATGTGATCACAGCGTCCACATCATATCCTTCTAATCTTTCTCTTCCTTTTAACCCGGCAAGTTCCATCAGAAATACTGCTTTTACCACTTCTCCGCCAAGGCTTTCGATCATCTTCACCATAGCCTCGTTGGTTCCGCCTGTAGCAATCAGGTCATCAATAATAACCACTTTCTGTCCCGGCTTGATTGCATCTTTGTGCATCTCGATCGTGGCTGTGCCATACTCCAGTTCATATTCAACAGAAACCGTCTCGCATGGGAGTTTTCCTTTTTTTCTGATTGGGATAAATGGCTTGTGCAGATTATATGCGATCGGTACACCAAAGATAAATCCTCTTGATTCCGGTCCTACAACCACATCAAAATCCACGTCTTTTAATTTTTCCTGCATCAGGTCTATCGCCAGATGTAATCCATCTGCATCCTGAAGGATGCTTGTTACGTCTCTGAATATAATTCCCGATTCCGGAAAATCCGGAATACTTCTTACATACTCTTCTATCGGTTTCATGATACTCTCTCCATTTCTGTCTAAAATACAACTTTAAGTATACCATTACTCGTTCTGATTTTCAATCTATGGTTTTCACACTGCAACGAGAGAAACCAGCTTAACGGTAATGTGTGATCACAATCTGCGGTGTTCTCTTTCCCATATATTCATTGATATCAGGATAATAAGTCACCGCAATTTTTATATGACCGCCTCTGCCTTGTAAAAGAGCATCCACCTCCATGCGCCCGTAGGTCTCTTCCATATTCTTTAAGAATCCTTCCACATTCTGGAACAGCATGGCTTCTATGACACTTCCGTTTGCATCCTGTGCCTTTATCTTCAGTACATTTCTGTTCTTTCCAAGTATTCTCGCTCCCAGAAGCGTCACTCCGCGTGCGGCAAATATCGGCTTTGTATTCCCTTTTCCGAATGGTTCCAGAAGTTCCAGCTCTTTCACCAGTTCTTCCGTCACACAAAGAAACGGCATCTCCATATCAATCGTGACTTTTTCTTTCATTTCTTCTTCCGTCAGGGTGCAGTTCTCATTCAGTCTTCTCCGGAATTCTGCGATATTCTCTTTCTCCAGAGAAAGTCCTGCTGCCAGCCGGTGTCCGCCAAACTTCGTCAGGATATCTTTGCATTTATTCAGTTCCTCATACATATGATATCCGTCGATCGACCGTCCGGATCCTTTCGCACCATCCTCTGCATCCGTCAGTACGAATACCGGTTTGTAATAGCATTCCCTTATTCTTCCCGCAACAATCCCCGCAAGACTTTCATGACAATCCGGCAGATAGATGACCAGTACCCTGTCGTCGGATAAATCTGTCGTCTCCACCTGTTCTTTCGCAAGCTTTACTGCTTCTTCGGTCATATCCTTTCTGCTGTCATTTAATGCTTTTAAATCACCCGCAAGAATATCCGCTTCTTTCTGTGTACGCACCCGCAGAAGTTTCAGTGCCCGCTTTGCTGTATCCAGCCTCCCGCTTGCGTTGATACAGGGGCCCAGAACAAACCCTATATGATAAGAATTCAGACTTTCTTTATCAATTCCTGTACATTCTATCAGTGCTTTCAGTCCCGGATTCTTCGTTCGCTTAAGCATCTGCAGTCCTTCTTTGACAAAGATCCGGTTCTCATCCTCCAGATCCATCACGTCACCGACCGTTGCGATTGCAACATTTTCAATCAGATCATCCAGATCAGTGGAATCTTTCCCCATGCTTTCCCACAACGCCTCCATCAGTTTATATGCAACCGCCGCGCCACAGAGTCCCTTGAACGGATATACACAGTCCTTCTGCTTCGGATCGATCACTGCATCCGCTGGTGGAAGTCTGTATATCTTTTCTCCGTCTATTTCATCGAACGGGATCTCATGATGATCCGTTACGATGATCGTCATGCCCAGTTCTTTGCCATATGCAATCTCATTTGCTGCTGCGATTCCATTATCACAGGTAATGATCGTATCGATTCCGGCATCGTAAGCCCGGTCGATCAGATGCCGATTCAGACCATATCCGTCTCCTATGCGGTCCGGAATATCACTGTCCACATATGCCCCGAGACGTTCCAGCCCCTCCAGCAAAATATACGTCGCATTCACACCATCAATATCATAATCTCCGATCACCCGGATTTTCTTCTCCTCTGCAATCTTTTCTTTCAAAATGTCAATCGCCTTATCCGCATCTTTCATCAGCATCCCGTCATACAGATCACTGATCGTTCCATTCAGATAACGTTCGATTGCCTCTTCTCCGATCACATCCCTGTTGCGGATCAGGCATGCCAGTCTCGGACTAATCTGATATTTCTTTCCTATCGCTTCAAAATCTGCACCTTTGCGCAGCAGAACCCATCGTTCCATTTATCTTTATCCCCTTTGTATCTGTCCGTCAGAATATTATGTTTCTATTTTAAAAAAAGCAGTTATGCCCTGTCAATAGGCATAACTGCTTCCCGGATCATTTTATGATCTATTTTTTCTTTTTCTTTGGCTGTGCTTTTTTGCCGACTTTCGTCTTCATTACATACCACAGTGCTCCTGTAACACATACAGAAGAATATCCACCGCAGACGATACCTACCATCAGAGGTGCTGCAAACTCACGAATAGAACTTACACCCATAATAAACAGTACCGCAACCATGATAAATGTTGTCAGTGAAGTATAAATACTTCTTGTCAGTGTCTGTGTAATACACTTATTTACAAGTTCTGACAGATCTGTATTTCTCTTCATAAGCGGAAGTTCCTCACGGATACGGTCAAAGATTACGATCGTCGCGTTGATCGAATAACCTACAATCGTCAGCATACAAGCAATAAATGTACCTCCGACTGAGATTCTGGATACTGCATAGAATGCCAGTACAACCAGCACATCATGTAATAATGCCAGCACCGCACTTGTAGCAAAACGTACATCTTTGAAACGGAACCAGATATAAAGCAACATGAAAATTGTTGCCACGATCACTGCGATCACTGCATCCTGACGCATCTCATTACTGATCGTTGAACTGATATTTTCCGCTGTGATATCAGATTCTTTTACACCAAAATTATCTTCCAGTGCCTTATTTACCTTCTCACGTTCAGACAGACTTAAAGTTACTGTCTTGATGACTACCTGTTTTGTTCCGGATACTTTCTGTGTCTGGATATTATGATCTCCTGTCACTTTTTCTACAACAGGAACGATCTCTTTATCAATCTCATCGATGGAATAATCTTTGTCAAACTTCACATTCATAGATGTTCCGCCCTTGAAATCCAGACTGTAAGCCAATGCCCCGTTACCCTGGGCAGAATGTACTCCCATAACCACGAATCCTGCAAGGATCATTGCAATAGAAATACTGAAGAACACCTTCTTCTTGCCAAGGAAGTTGATTGGCTTTCTTTCTTTCATCTTATGGTAATATAGACTCTCTTTTCGGATTCCGATTCCATAGAACGCAAACACGATCATACGTGTAATCACCAGTGCTGTAAACATTGATACCACAATACCGATTGCCAGAGTCTGCGCAAATCCTTTGACTGTTCCGGAACCTTTAAACCACAGAACCGCAGCCGCGATCAGTGTTGTCACATTACCGTCAACAATTGCTGACATAGCTTTCTGGAATCCTGATTTCAAGGATACTTTTACACTTCTTCCTCTTGCCATCTCTTCACGTACACGGGCAAAGATGATAACATTCGCATCTACTGCCATACCAATACTTAAAATGATACCGGCAATACCCGGAAGGGTCAGCGTTACATCAAACGCATTCAATATTACAAGTACGATCTCTGTATAGATGACCAGCGCAAGGCTTGATGCCATTCCCGGAAGTCTGTATACAAAGATCATGAACAGGAATACAAGGATCAGACCAATAATACCGGCTTTTAAACTTGTATTCAATGCCTGTTCTCCAAGCTGTGCTCCTACTACATTGGAACGCAGCTCTTCAAGCTGAAGTTTCAGTCCACCGATACGGATCGTAGATGCCAGATTATCTGCTTCTTCATAAGTGAAGTCGCCTGTAATATAGGCCTGTCCACCTGTGATCTCAGACCGTACGACC
>OGRG01002102.1_pt1 | contig 12069 bp, 4 predicted proteins | sample 1553501 | NCBI WGS metagenome assembly OGRG01 (sample SAMEA2580018, study PRJEB22360) | human gut metagenome | biome: human gut; feature: human-associated habitat; material: faeces | place: Denmark | collected 2008/2010 | reverse complement strand
ACATGGTGTTGCCTTAACATCAGGAAATATGACATTAAATGCACAAGAATATATTGGTGTACAATTCAAAAATATAAAAAATTTAGATCAGATAGTATTGAATTATACTGGCAATAATTCAGCATTAAAACTTCAGGTTTCAAAAAATGGAATCATTTGGACTGATGTGACAACTGGAGTACAAAATGAGGATGCTTGTTTTGTTCGTTTCATCAATACAGGGTCATCTGCTCTCAATATAACAATCAATGAATTTAAAGTTACATACCATGAAATTTTGCCAATGCAATTCCATTCTTCAGATATTGCAGCTATTGCCAATTGGGGAGATACAAGAAATAATGGTGCAGCTTTTGATGGAAATATGGGAACAACAAATAAAATAGGTGGAAGACCAATGAATGGTCAATATATTATCTATGATTTAGGACAAGAGATTGATATGAATTCTTTAAGAATTTATACACTTGATTCTCAAAATGATTATATTAGAGATGCAAAAGTCCAACTCTCTACTGATTTGGTCAACTGGAATGATTTATTTACAATTGGTGATGGAATTCAAGATACTGATCCTAACTCTACTGCTAGAGAAACATTTACAAATAATGATTCTAACTATCCTAATTATGTATATGCAGGCAGTGATCATTTGAATATAAAAGGGCGTTATTTACGTATCCTTATGACTGTTGATTATCCTCAACGTTCAATTGTTATTAATGAGATTATGGTTAATCGAGGTGAATATATACCAGTTGAAAATAATCCACAATATGTTGGTGCATTAGAAGAACGTGGGCATCAGCCAAGTTATATGGGAGATGAAGACTTAACAACAACTTATAAATCTTCATTAGCAAATTCTTCAATGACATATTATGTATCTAGACCTGATGGTTTAACTTCATTTAGAATTATTCAAAATGGTGAAACAACAGGTGCATCAGTAAAAGCCACATTCTATAGTGATATCATAAGAGGAACAACAGAAACGGTTGAAGTTGGTAAATTAAATCAAGCTATCAATGAATTTATTATTCCAACAGGGAAAAAATTACTCTCTATAGAAATTTCATGGCAAGATAAAATTCCTGAAATTGCTGAAATCTTAACAAGACAAGGAACAAATATTTCAGTTGATAAAACAGCATTAAATAATATTTTAAAAGAAACTGCTAAGAGCGGTTGGACAACAGATAGTATGACTGCTTTCAATAATGCAAAAAAGATTGCTGAAGAATTAAAGAATAGCGATTATGCATCACAGGATATTATTGATAGTGCAGTGGCAGTCTTACAAAATGCAATTGATACTGCATTACAAAAAGCTGATTTAAGTGAATTAGAGTCATTAGTTAATGAAGCAACAGCTATTCAACAAAATGATTACACAGTTAATTCATTTATGGAATATCAAAATAGTATAAATGATGCAAAATCTGCTTTTAATGATAAAGATAATATTTCTGTTGAACAGGCTCATCAATTTGTACAAGATATTAAAAATGCTAAAAATTCATTAGAATATTCATCAATAGAGAGAGAAAAGGCAGAATTAGCAATATTAGATGACACAACTCTAGTTGAATCTAATTATGCTAAAGATTCATACCAAAATTATATAACTGCAAAAACAGCATTAAATAATGCAATTACAAAAGATAAAGTGGCAACATCTCAAGCTGATCGTATAACACCAGCAGATATGAAAACATTAAATACAGCATTTCAAACTGCAAAAACAGCTTTAGCAGACATTACAGAGTTAAAAGCAGTGATTAATGAATTTAATAATTATGATAGTCAATTGTATACAGAAGATTCTTATAGAGCTTATAAAGATGCAGTTGAAGTTGGGAAGCAATTATTGGTTTCTGGGACAAAAGAAACTGTAGCAACACAACTCAATCTCATTATTGAAAAGAAGAATCAATTGGTACTTGTATCTGATCAGTTAAATGATGTTATTAAAGAAGCTTTAAAAATCAAACAAGAAAATTATACTGAAAAATCATACAATGATTTTAAAGCAGTTGTTGATGAAGCACAGGCTCTTGTTAATCCGACTCTACAACAGCAAAAAGAATATATTGAAAAAATTACAAAAGCTAAAAATAGTTTAGTGTCTATTGTTGCTTTAAAAGAACGTATTCAAGAAGCAGAGGGATTAGATAAAGATAAATATACATCTTTAACTTATGTCGAAGTAGAAAAGGCTATTGAAAATGCAAAGAAAGCAATGAAGGATGGAGATGCAAGAACAGTTAAAAATGCATATGATGCTTTAACAAATGCTATTCAATCCTTAAAAGTAAGTGGTTCAAAAGAATATGTAGCATATCTTCAAGATTTAAAATTAAAAGATTCTCATGACTATACTGTTAATAGTTATCAAGCATATAAGAATGCATATGACCAATTTATGAAATTACCTAAAGATGTCTCTTTAGAAGATTTTATGAAAGCAAAACAAAATTTAGAGAAATATACAGATTCACTCAAATATAAAGATGCTGACTATAGTCAAATTAAAGATTTAATTTCTAAAATTCCATCAGATTTATCTTCATATAATAGTGATTCAGTTGCAAATTTAAATAAAGTATTAGGAAGAATTGTTTATAATAAAACAATTCTTGAGCAGAGTGTTGTTGATCAATATGCGAAAGACTTATATCAAGCTATTCAAGGATTAACAAAGTCAAGTCAATCTGCTTTAACTGGTGATTCAACATATATTTTACCTATGATGTTGACAATGACTATTGCAGGATGTGGGATTTATTTATTAAGAAAGAAAAAAGAAAAGAATGGATAAAGTTTGTGTATTGGCATTTTAAAAACAAAATGCCAATACCATTCATAATTAAAGAGGAGGAAAATTATGAAAGGGAAAGTAACAAAACTAATATTAACATCATTATTAATTGCAGGAACTGTTGTTACAGCTACTCCAAGTCTCTCTGATGTACATGCTTTAACGGGACCAGAGTATGACCTTATTGAGTTACAGCGTAATCGCTTAATTCAAAATGGAGACTTTGAAAAGGGCACAGCGAATTGGACATCTTTGGTCAGTGCAGAGGTTAGTAGTGATAGTCATGTTAAAGGAAACTATTCTGGAAAAATCAAACCAAACACTGATAGTCATGCCAATGGTCATATTTGGCAAGCTGTAACGCTTGAAAAAAATACTGATTATATTCTTAAAGGAAAAATTAAAATTATCAGTACAGCCCAAGATTCAACGGCAGCATTAGTCATTAAAAGTGGAACATTAGATAATCCTAGTAATGTTGATCAAGATACTATTGTTTCAACAACTGCAGAATGGCAAGAAGCGATTATCGAGTTTAATAGTGGTGATATGACTAACTTTATTGTTGGTATGGATAGATGGGCTGAAAATGCTAATGAAGCCTTGAAAAATTCTTCTGCATATCTAGATGATGTTACATTAACAAAAGTTGGTGCAGAAGAACCAGATGAAACTTATGATATCACTTGGTGGGATGATTTCAATGGAACATCTCTAGATACAATAAAATGGGATTATGAATTAGGTCATATCCGTGGCTTAGAACAGCAACATTATGTTCGTAGTGATGAAAATGTTTATGTCAAAGATGGAAAATTAACAATTAAAGCAACTGATAGACCTGTTGAGTCTCAATATAATGTTGGTGGAAGACAAGTTATTTACAATTCAGGAAGTATTCGTACTCATGATAATAAACAATACTTGTATGGACGTTTTGAAACAAAAGCGAAATTACCGAAAGGAAAAGGTGTTTTCCCAGCATTTTGGACATTAGGATCTGATTTTACATTGGATGGTGTCATTAATGACGCACAAGGACATGGGTGGCCTAGTTGTGGAGAAGTTGATATTATGGAATTAATTGGTGATGGATCAGATGGAAGTGCTAGAAATAGAACAGTTTATCAAACATTACATTATAGTAGTGTAGAAGGTGGAAGTGCCGATAATGGAAAATATGCTGGAAATGGAACTGCATATACTATTCCTTCTGGAAACTTTAATGATGATTATCACATTTTTGGATTGAATTGGACAAAAGGCAAAATGGAATGGTATGTCGATGATCAAATCGTCAGAACTGTAGATTATAGCGATGATCAAGCTGCTGTTGATGCGTTAGACAAACCACAATATATTCAATTTAACCTTGCAATGGGTGGTGCTTGGCCAGGTGAAGTAGGAACAAATTTGGCAGGAACAACTTATGATGTTGATTATGTTTATTATGGACAAACTGATCAGCAAAAGGCAGATGCTGCAGAATATTATGCAAATGCTCCTAAATTAAATGGAACTCAAAATATAACAATGCAACAGGGTGATATTCCAGATTTATTAGCGAATGTCAGTGCATCTGAAGGATATCATGTAGATTATTCTATTGATGATGATTCATTTTTTGATAACGATGCAGGAAATTCAAGTGTTCATCTTGTAATCAATAGTGATGCTAATAAAGATAAATTAGCAATTCTTGATCCAGGTGAATATACATTATACTATACTGCTATACCAGATGATTTAACAGTATCACCTCGTAAATATACAAGAGAGACAGTGAAATTAACTGTTCAAGAAAGAACCTTCCCAACTGACTTTACTTTAACTGGTGTTTATGGCGAAACGCTTTCTACAATTGGTTTACCAGAAAATTGGACATGGGAACAACCAAACACAATTTTAAATCAATATCAAAATCAGTTCAAAGTTAACTATAGTCAAAATGGGTTTACCACTTCTACAACTGTAAGTGTAAAATTAGTTTCAGCTGATAAAACAAATTTATCAGAACTTATGAAAAAAGCAGAAACTTATATTCAATCAGAGACTTATACAGATGACAGTATTTCATTACTAAAAAATGAAGTTCAAAAAGCACAAGCTATTATGAATAAAACTGATGCTACAAAAGAAGATGTTGCAACAGCTATTCAAAATTTAAATACTGCTATTGCTCAATTAGAAAAGAAACCAAATGTTGAACCACCAGTAACACCACCAGAATCTAATGATGATAAATATATCATTAATGACGGTAAAGAAGTAACTGTTCAACCAGGTGAAGCTGTGAGTTTTAGATCAAATGCATCTATCGAAAAGTTTAAAGAAGTCTTGTTGGATGGTAAGGTTTTAGACAGTCAATATTATACAGTTAAAGAAGGAAGTACAATTATTACTCTTCATCCTGAATTTACAAAAACATTATCAGAAGGACAACATACATTAATAATTGTATCTACAGATGGACAAGCAACAGCCAAATTTGGAGTTGAAGCATCAACATCAAATCCAGTCGATCCATCAAAACCAAATATCAATGATACATCAAACAATCAAAATAAGCCATCAACAAATCAACCTCAAACAGGTGATTCAGTACAAGTGACAGCTTTGTTTGGATTATTCATAATAAGTGGTGCTTTAGGTTATTTTATGAGTAAAAAACATAAAAAAATATAATATGTAATAACTATATATGATTAAGGTTGGCAAGTTTCGCTAACCTTTTTCCAATAATATTTAAAATAAAAAGTAAAAAGTGAAACTTTTTACTCTCAATTATTTATATGTGAAAAGAGTTTTTCCTTTCTTTGTATAAGAAGATGTTGTCATTATTTTAATAGGATGCTCATGAGAATTTAATATGATAATAGGTGTGATAACTTTAAATTGGTGGGAATGTAAAAATTGTTGGCTCAGTGTCAGAATGTGTGTGTCAGGAGTGATATGGTCTCCTACATTGACATGATAATTAAAGTCATGTTCATTTGGTTTTGATGTGTTGAGACCAATATGAACAAGTATTTCAACTCCATTTTCTAATAGTATAGTAAATGCATGTCGTGTTGAAGCAATAGAATTAATGGTTCCTGTACAAGGAGCATAAATATGGGGAGAGTTAATTTCAATTGCTAAGCCATCTCCAATCAAACGATTAGAGAAAGCATGATCAGGTATTTTTTCAATATGCAGAACTTTTCCATGAGTTACAGCTAAAATAGAATGATTATCTTTATGTATGAGTTTATCTAAAAAATTCATTTCTTAAAGTCCTTTCTTTTATATAAAAAAGCATTAGTTGCTTAAAAAAACAACTAATGCCTAATTGAATAGTCACATTACTACTTCTATTTTACTTGTAATTTAAAAATATGTCAATAATTAAAACATGAGCATTATTATAAGAAAACATGAAAAGTTCGTTAAAGTGTAGTTTAAAAAACTTCCATATTTAAACTAAAAAGAATATTCCCTCTACAATATTTTACATTTTTTAGTAGTTATTAGCAAGTTTTAAAACGTACACATTTATGAATTTTTAAAATGAAGTAAAGGATGGATATAAGTAATGATGGGATATATGCAGCGATTAGGAAAATCATTAATGTTACCAGTTTCAGTGATGCCCATTGCAGCTATTTTAAAAGGTATTGGTTATTGGATTGATCCAATAGGCTGGGGTTCAAATAATGTTATTGCTGCATTTCTTATTGAATCAGGGAGTGCCATTATAGACAATCTTCCTATTTTATTTGCCGTAGGAATTGGAATTGGGATGGTTAAGGAAAAAGATCCAATGATTGTTATTAGTGTTGTTGTATCATATGTGTTATTAAATCATTTGCTTTCAGTTGAATCTGTTTCATTATTTATGAATATCCCAGAAGAACAAGTTCCAATAGCTTTTGAGAATTCTTCAAATGCTTTTATAGGTATTCTTGTTGGACTTATATGTGCATTTCATTATAACAAATTCTCTAAAATAAAATTACCCACAGCCCTCTCTTTTTTTGGAGGTAAAAGATTTGTTCCTATTATTTGTAGTTTAACAATGTTAGGTTTAGGTCTTTTGTTATTGATTGTTTGGCCAACATGCTTTAATTTGTTTATTCAATTTGGTGAGACAATATCAGGATTAGGTCCATTTGGAGCTGGATTATATGGTTTTTATAATCGTTTGCTTATTCCAACTGGCTTACATCATGCATTAAATTCTGTTTTTTGGTTTGATATGGCAGGAATCAACGATATTGGTAAGTTTTGGGGAACTATATCAGGAGGAGTATTGGGAATAACAGGAATGTATCAAGCAGGCTTTTTTCCAATTATGATGTTCGGTTTACCGGGTGCAGCACTAGCAATGTATAGATGCGCGCGACCTGATCGAAAGAAACAAGTAGGAACTATTTTATTCTCAGCAGCATTTGCATCATTCTTAACTGGTGTTACAGAACCGTTAGAATTTGCATTTATGTTTGTAGCACCTGTTTTATATGTTATTCATGCTATTTTAACTGGTATTTTTGTTTTTATTGCTGCTTCTATGCATTGGATAGCAGGTTTCGGATTTTCAGCAGGACTTATTGATTATTTATTAAGTATCAAAGCCCCATTTTCACAAAATATTTTTATGTTAATTCCTTTAGGTATTGTTTGTGGAATTATCTATTATTCACTCTTTAGATTTATTATTATCCGATATAATCTAATGACTCCGGGTAGGGAAACTGATGAGGTAATACTTCAGGTTGCTAAAGATGAGTATAAAGATGTTTTAAAAACTGATGATTATGATGATATTGCTATTATCTATGTAGAAGCATTGGGGGGGGTAGAGAAAATATTGTTTTAATTGAGAGCTGTATTACAAGGTTAAGAGTCCAACTTAATGATATATCTTTGGTTGATGAAGAAAAAATTCTATCTACAGGTGTAAGTGGGATTGTGAAGATTGGTAATACTCATTTGCAGCTTATTGTGGGAACACAAGTTGATTTCATTGTGGATTCTATGAATGATATTTTAGGGTAAGGAGAAAAGCATGATCATATTAAAAGTCTTTAATAATAACAGTGTAGTGGCTTTGAATGAAAATCGACAAGATGTTATATTAACAGGATCAGGAGTTGGTTTTCAAAGAAAAGTAGGGGATATTGTTGATGAAAAGAAAATTGAAAAAATATATGTTTTTCAAGATGAACAAAAGAAAAGAATTGAGGATTCTTTGAAAAGTATCCCTATTATATATTTTGAAATAACTGAAGAAATTGTTCAAAAGGCTGAAACTGTTTTGGATACAAGTTTTAGTGGAGAAATTTTTATTGCAATTGGTGATCACTTAGCATTTGCTGTTAAACGCAAACAAGAAGGTGTTTATTTACCTAATATTATCCTTTCAGAAACACGTACTCTTTATAATAATGAGTATCAAGTTGGACAATGGGCTTTAAGACTGATTGCTAAAAAAACTGGTGTGATGTTAGATGAAGATGAAGCTGGTTATATTGCTTTACATCTTGTTAATTTTTCTTTATCGAATAATGCTATTAAAATTTTAACACTTACAAAAGAAGTTTTGGAATTAATTCAGAAAACAATGAAAATAGAATTACAGGAAGATTCATTAGCTTATTCAAGAATATCTATTCATTTAAAATATCTTGGAGAAAGAATATTTAGAAATCGAAACAATCAATTTGAAGATACAACAGCTAATATTCGAGATATGCTAAAAGAAGATCCACGTTTAGCATTATGTATTAATAGAATTGTGAAACTCATAAAAAACAGATATGATTATAATTTGTCGCCTGATGAACAAACATATCTTTGCATCCATCTTCGTAAAAATACATAACTTTCCAATTTACAAAAGATGGAAAAAACTGTTGACAATGAAGTGCTAGAAAGGTTATCATAATGGCGTAAGGATTGTTACTAATACGATTAGGCAAGACCTCAAAGGAAAACACGATTAAGTGTAGACCTTTGAGGTCTTTTTTTGTCTAAAATAGCAGTCCTACGAATTGAAAGGGAGGAAAAAAATGGGACAATTCAAGAAAAAAGTATTTGCTGTTATAGCAAGTATGGCTATGGTGATTAGTTTATTTTCTCATGTTGGTTCGGTATATGCTGCAATGCCAGAATATGAAATTTATCCAACACCACACACAATAACGTATCAAAATAGTGACTTTATTTTAAGAGATAAAGTAAATGTTGTCTATGAAGATGGCATTGATAAATATACAAAATCAAGACTTAAAGAGGTTACTGATATTAAGAAATTATCTATTTCAACATCATCTGCACTAATTGATAATTCTGATGAATCAGTAACAGAAAAAGTTACAAATATTTTAGTTGGAATAAAAGGTTCAGGAGGATATGTTGATCAATATGTTCAAAATAATAAATCTGTTTCTCATGACTTATTTGATAAGAATGATTCTTACTATTTAGAAGTCAATGATGGAACAATTATTATTCTTGGTAAAGATACAAATGCAGCATTCTATGGATTAACAACTCTTTATCATGTCTTTAATCAACTAGAAAGTCGTACAATTCGTCATTTTACGGTTGAAGATTATGCTGATGTTGTGAGTCGTGGATTTATTGAAGGATACTATGGAAATCCTTGGTCAGTAGAGGATAGAGCGGAATTAATGAAATTTGGTGGATATTATAAAATGAATACATATTTTTATGCACCAAAGGATGATCCAAAACATAAAGATAAGTGGGATATTTTATATACTCAAGATGAAATTAATAATTTAATTAAACCACTTGCAAAAGCGGGTAATGAATCAAAATGTAGTTTTGCCTATGCACTTCATCCATTTGGATGGGCAAGAACATTTAATTTTGATAATTATGATGAAGAATTAGCGAAATTGAAAGCAAAGTTTAAACAGGTTATTGATTGTGGTGTTAGGCAGATTGCAATCTTAGCAGACGATTTCCATAATCCTGGAGGTGCCAATGGCTTAAAATTAATTAATGATATATCAGATTGGCTAAAGAATGATGTTCAAAAAGAATATCCTGATATGAAAACAACTTTACCATATATTCCTTATGATTATATGGGAAATGGTTCTGGAGCAGAATTTACAGAACTAAAAAAAGCACCTAATAATGTTCAACTGGTTATGACAGGTGGTGGAGTTTGGGGTACAGTGAATACAAATTTCACAAACACATTTACAAATAATGTTGGACGTGGTCCATTCTTATGGATTAACTGGCCATGTTCAGATAATGCAACAAATCGTTTAATAATGGGTGGCTATAAAGAATTTTTAAATCCAGGTGTAAGTCCTGATAAAATTCAAGGTATTATGTTAAATCCAATGGAACATTCTGAACCAAGTAAAGTTGGAATATTTGGTAATGCTTGTTATTCATGGAATATTTGGCAATCAGCCAATGAAGCAGATCAGGCTTGGACAGATAGTTTTAAATATGTAGATCATAATACGGCATTAGATACAAAATCATCAAAATCTTTGCGTGAGATTTCTAAACATATGATTGCTCAGAATACGGGATTAGATGAATCATTAGATTTAAAATCTCAATTAAATAGTTTTAGATCATCTTTAACAAATAATACAGTAACAGTTGAGACATGTGATGCTTTAATACAAGAATTTCAAAAATTAAAAGAGTCAGCTGCATATTATAAGAATTCAGGAAACAAACGTTTAAGAGAACAAATGGCACCATGGTTAAACTGTTGGGATGATACAATGGAATCTGGTATTTCTTATTTAGAGGGAATCAAGGCATCTTTAAATAATGATAGTAATGCCATCATTGAATATAATACAAAAGGTTCAAAGGCTCTTGCAGATTCTCAAAAACATCATTTTATTACAAAGAATACAAATGATGAATATGCTTTAGTTGGATCAAAATATATCACACCATTGATTAAAGATATGTCTAGTTATTTAAATAAAAAAGTGGAAGAGATTACAGATCCAAACTATTTTGGGCAGACATTTATAACAAATCGTACTGATTTTCCAAATGGAAGCTTAGATAATGTTTTTGATGGAAATGATGCAACGAATATTCAATATACAACAACAAGTCAAAATGAACAGTGGATTAAATCTGGTCAATATGTAGGTGTTGAATTTAATAAGGCTATTGAAATTCATGATATTAGATTTTTACTTGGTAGTGGTAAAAATAAATTTGAACATTCAAAATTGCAGTATACAACAGATGGAACAACATGGACAGATTTAGATGGAACTATTTATGATTTTGCAACAAATATTTCTAATCCTGCTGAAATTAAGGTTGATGAATTATCTTTAACTGCCAAAGGTATTCGTTTAATAACGACTCAAGATAATGCTGTTGATGCATGGCTAATAGTTTCTGAAATAACTATTAATAAGGCAGAAGGAAATCCTGATAAAGAACCTGAAAAATTAGAAATTACAAATGTTGAATTGGAGAATATTGTCATTGCTCCTAATGGTGGAAATATTGCTAATTTGACAGATGGAAATGAAAATACAGAAACATTTTTTAGAAATCCAAGTGGTGCTGATAATATTGGAGCAGCCATTATTGCTGATTTAGGTGAAAGTAAAAATGTAGGATCAATTGCTTTTGTTCAAGGATTAAGCAATGGAGCAGATGTTCCAAGCAATGCAATTATTGAGTATAGTGAGGATAAAATAAATTGGACAAAATTAACTGATTTGTCGACTGAACAAAGACAAACATTTAATGGTAATGGAATACAAATGCGTTATATTCGTATTCAAAATACTGCTAATAAGAATATTTGGTGGCGTGTTGGTGAAATAACAGTTTATGCTTTTGACACATCAAATGATACTACTCCACTCTCTTATACTGTTATAAAGACACCAACATGGAGAAATGGTGCAGGTGGTAGTGAAAGTGATAATGATAGCAAGTTATATGATGGTGATGATAATACTGCTGCTTATTATGATCCGGCAAATAATGGTGATGAAGGACGTACAAATGATGTAAGTGAAGTTGGTGATTATATTGGTTATGATTTAGGGAAAATCGCATCTCTTGCTAGTGCACATATCGTTATTGGTAATGGTTCTAGTGATAAATGGACAAAATATCATTTAGAATACTCTGTGGATAATACAAACTGGACAACAGTGAATACATATACAAGTTCGACTCAAAAAGATGTTATTGATGAAAACTTAGGTGGAATTCAAGCACGT
>OGRG01002088.1_pt1 | contig 12171 bp, 12 predicted proteins | sample 1553501 | NCBI WGS metagenome assembly OGRG01 (sample SAMEA2580018, study PRJEB22360) | human gut metagenome | biome: human gut; feature: human-associated habitat; material: faeces | place: Denmark | collected 2008/2010 | reverse complement strand
GATCGCCGTATGGGCGCCGCGGATTTCGGCTCCGCCAGCCGGTATCTCCAACAGCATCAAGCAACTCTCGGGCAGCGTCAGCATCGCCCTGCTTACCGTTATTCTGACCGGCCGTACGGCGTTCCATTCGGCGCAGGGCGGACTCTCTTCGGCGGAAAGCTACGTGGCCGGTATCTCCGACGATTTCCTTTTCGTCACATTCGTTTCGTTGGCCTCGGCACTGCCCTTCCTGTGGCTGTTGCGCCCGCGCCGCAAGGCGGCTTCGTTTAAGAGCGAAGGAACGGGCACCTGACGGGTTTGCTTTTATCGCCTTGAATCCCTATTTTTGTCCGGGGGAATCGTCTTTTCCCGGAGGATTTTGAAAAACGATCAGCAGACATACGTTCCCGATCCCGAGGTCGCTTCGCGGCTCCTGGAGTGGTACGGCCGCGAGGGGCGCGACCTTCCCTGGCGTCGCACACGGGACCCTTACCGGATCTGGATTTCGGAAGTGATCCTGCAACAGACCCGCGTGGCGCAGGGTATGTCCTATTATCATCGCTTCCTCGAACTGTTCCCCGACGTCGTGGCTCTCGCTTCGGCTCCCGAAGATCTGGTTCTCAAGTGCTGGCAGGGACTCGGCTACTACTCCCGCGCCCGGAACCTGCTGGCCGCAGCCCGGCGGATCGTGGAGATGCACGGCGGCGTTTTCCCGACGGATTATGCCGACGTGCGGGCATTGCCCGGCGTGGGCGACTATACGGCTGCGGCGATCTGTTCGATCGCCTACGACGAACCCTGTGCCGCACTCGACGGCAATGTCTTTCGGGTGCTTTCCCGCCTTTACGACCTCGATACGCCCATCGATACGACTTCCGGAAGGCGGACGTTCGCTGCGTTGGCCGATTCGCTGATCGACCGGCAGCGGCCGGGACTTTACAACCAGGCCATTATGGATTTCGGGGCTCTTTGCTGTCTTCCGGTACAGCCCCGCTGTACGGAGTGCCCTTTGCGCGACCGTTGTCTGGCTTTTGCCGCCCGTACGGTCGATGTCCGTCCCGTCAAACAGGGGCGTACGGCTGTCGAACCCCGCTATTTCAACTACCTGCACGTCGAATGCGGCGATGAATTGGTGTTGCGCCGACGGGGTGCCGGCGACATTTGGCAGGGGTTGTACGAATTTCCGCTCATCGAAACTCCCGAACCTGTGGAATATACGGTGTTGGCCGCGATGCCGGAGTTTTGCGCTCTCTTCAAAGATACCGGGACGGTATGCCTTGTTGGGACCGTCACGATGCCCGTGCATCAACTTTCGCACCGGGCGATCCACGCTGTTTTCTACCGGATCGTCGTGGAGCGCTGGACGCCCTCCTTGCGCGAAATGCTCGTTATTCCGCGTGAAATCCTCGGCGATTACGCCGTTTCCCGTCTTACGGAGCGTTATTTATCCCGTTAATTCTTCGTCTGGACTCTTTGCGGCACACGGTTTGCCGTTTGATCGACGTGAAACCTAACGAAGAAAACGAGATAAATTATGTTTACAGGTGTACAATTCACGCACTTCATTCAGGCGAATCCGGCGCTGGCCGTCTTTCTGACCGTTGCGCTGGGGTTTTTGCTGGGTAAGCTGCGCATCCGCAGCTTTTCGCTCGGAACGGTGACCAGCGTGCTGCTGGTGGGCGTAGTCGTCGGGCAGCTTCGTATCGAGATTCCCGAACCGGCCAAAACCCTTTTCTTCCTGATGTTCCTCTTCGCCGTGGGATATGCGGTCGGCCCGCAGTTCTTCCGGGGGTTGAAGAAGGACGGATTGCCGCAGGTGGCCTTCGCCGTGGTGGTCTGTTTGCTGTGTTTGGGGTCGGTATGGCTCTTCTCCTGGCTGATGGGCTATACGCTTTCGCAGGCTGCGGGGCTGCTGGCCGGGTCGCAGACGATGTCGGCCGTGCTGGGCGTGGCGACCGATACGATCCACGAACTGCCGGGCGGAGCGGAAACCGATCTCAGTTCAATGCCCGTTTGTTATGCGGTAACTTACATCTTCGGTACGGCGGGTTCCGCATGGGTGTTGAGTTCGATCGGACCCCGGCTGCTGGGCGGCGTGGCGAAGGTGAAGCAGTCTGCGCGCGATCTGGAGCAGAAGATGGGCGAAGACGTCAGCCTGAAAGCCGGCTTCGACCCGGCGGCCCGGGAGATCGTTTTCCGGGTTTTCAGCGCCGATAACGAATGGTTCGAGGGCGGGCGTACCGTCCACGAATTCGAAACCGTCATGCAGCGCGACGGAAAGCGTATTTTCGTCGAACGGCTCTGCCAGCAGGGGAAGGTCGTCGATGAGGTGACACCCCGGACAGTGATCCGTCCGGGCGATCAACTGGTCGTCAGCGGTCGCCGCGAATACGTCATCAGCGAAGAGAAGTGGATCGGTGCCGAAGTGTCCGATACGACACTGACGAATTTTGCCGTTCAGGTCCTTCCTGTCGTGGTCAATCGCAAGGGGGCTGCCGGGGAGAGGATCGGAAAGGTCTTGTCGGCTAAATTCATGCACGGGGTCAATATCCGGTCCATCGTGCGGGCGGGTGTGAAGATCCCCGTGCGGAGCGGAGCCAAACTCGATGCCGGCGACCGGATCGAATTGGTCGGGCTGCCGCAGGACGTGCGACGTGCCGCCGCACAGTTGGGTTTCAGCGATCCGGTGAAGACCGAGAGCAGCGTTCCGTTGCTGGGGCTGGGTATCTGTCTGGGCGGTCTGATCTTCGGATGGATGCTGGTGGCCAAGATAGGGGCGATTCCCCTGAGTCTGACCGTGAGCGGCGGCGTGCTGCTCGCAGGTCTTTTCTGCGGCTGGGCCCGTTCGCGGCGCCCGACTTTGGGAGGCATTCCCGAACAGACCGTGTGGTTCATGAACAATATGGGACTGAATACTTTCATTGCGATCGTCGGCATTTCGACCGGACCGTCGTTCGTCGCCGGTTTTCAGCAGGTGGGCTGGAGCCTTTTCCTGGTGGGGGCCGGTGCCACGACTCTTCCTCTGGTGCTGGGCGTGTTGATCGGCCGTTACCTGTTCCGTTTCAACGATGCCCTGACGCTCGGATGCGTCGCCGGAGCGCGAACGACTACGGCGGCTCTCGGTGCTGTCGAGGATACGATCGGCAGCAATGTCCCCTCGCTGGGATATACCATCACTTATGCCATCGGTAATACGCTGCTCATCATCTGGGGCGTGGTGCTCGTGTTGCTGTTGGCCTGACGGAGCCGGTCGATGATTCGGGCGGGTCTATGGTTTTCCATAGATCCGCTTTTTCGTGGTGTGAATCGCTAAAAGCGGATGAATCCGGCGGATTTTTGAAAAAAAATTGATTACTTAGCATTCTCTTTTAACGATTGCGACGATGAGTGCGAAACTGGCGAAGTACGACCGGTTGTACGAGCAGATCAAGGGCTATGTACAGACGACCGACGACATTTGGGCACGGCTGGCCACGATGGAGGCCGTGTTGCATCATAAGATGCAGACTTTTTTCTGGACAGGGGTGTATGCCCTTATCGACGACGAACTGATTGTCCGCTCGTACCAGGGGCCCGTTGCCTGTCAGAAGCTGCGGCATCATACGGGAGTTTGCTGGGCGGCGGTCAGCACGGGAGAAACCGTGATCGTGCCCGATGTGGAGCGGTTTCCGGGACATATCGCCTGTAATTCGAAATCCCGCAGCGAGATCGTCCTGCCGATTCGGGACCGGGAAGGGCGTGTGTTCGCCTGTCTGGATGTGGACAGCGACCGGTTGGATGCGTTCGACCGGGAGGATGAAGAGGGGCTGAAAAAGATTCTCTCCCTTCTTTTTGATTAGGCGGCGATCCTGCGTGGGCGGCGTATCGTATCTTCATCACCCGCGAAATCCGGTGCGTCTTTCAGCGATTGTCGTATAAAATAAATTCCGCTGACGCGGATGTCCGAGCAGATTCGGCGCTGCGTCGGCTCGATTATTTTTGTACCGGACAGGAGGCGGTTCGGCGATCTTTACGTACGAATCCGTACGATTATTCGCCTCTTTCTGATCCTTGCACAAAAAAATCCCGCTGTATTTTACAGCGGGATTTTTTTTGTATTTGGCATTTAGCGGATTACCGTTACGCGGTTCTCCTGCTCGGTCTTGAACGGAGACTTGGTGTCGCTGTAACCCTTGTACTGCAGGTTCTCGGCTTTTACGCCTTTCGAGATCAGGTAGTCGTAAACCTTCTTCGCACGCTGCTCGGCCAGGCGGGTATTCACGGCCTTCGAACCGGTTTGGGGATCGGCATGGCCTTCGATCACGTAAATCTTGTTTTTCGGCGCATTCTTGATTTGGGTAGCGATGATGTCCAGGCGGAGTTTCTCTTTCGGACTCAGCTCGGTCTGGCCGATGTTGAAGAAGGTGATGCCTTTGCCGGTCAGATAGATGTCATCGGTGTAGGCATTGCCGTCGAGCTGGTCGGCCGGGATAGGATTGGGACCCCACTTCGCCATTTCGGCAGCTTTCTTCGCGGCGGCAGCTTCGGCAGCGGCTTTTTTCGCAGCTTTGTTTGCTGCAGCCAGGTCATTGGCCAGTTCGGCGTTGTCGGCCTGTACAGCAGCCAGAGCCAGGTCGCGGTCGGCTATGACAGCCTGGTAAGCCATTACATCTTCGACGGTGTAGGGCGAAGCCTGTTTGAAGCCGCGGCGGTTGAAACGGTACGTAAGACCGATCGTGGCACTGTAGGCTGCGGCTACTTTCTGTGTTCCCGAATTCAGGATTGAGGGCATGTTGCTGCTGGGCAGCATCCAAGCCTTGAGTTCCAGTTCGATGTCCAGGGCCGGGCATACGCGGAACTTGTTCAGCAAACCGGCCGTGAAAGCGAACGAGTGGTCCGTCCCGTAGCCCCAGTCGCGCTGGAATTTGTCGGTGAAACCCGATACGTGGTAACCGAAGCCGGCGAAGGGCACTGCGTAATAGACGCGGTCGTCACGCTCGCCGCCGATCCAGTTCGACAGATTCACCATGAAGTCCATGTGCGTGAAGATGTACGGGTCTTTCATGTATTGGTTGCCGAATGCCGTGTCGTTCTGGTACTGGCCGCCCTGAATTTGCAGGCGGGCACCCATTACGGGGTGGAACCATTTGGTCAGCGAGAAGTCGGCCTGCCAGTTGATGTGGTTGAAGCGCGACGATCCGAAATCGTCTTTTCCCAGCGTGCCGTTGAAGACCATAATTTGGGCGCCTCCGGCGACGGTGATTTCCCAGTTGTCGAAGAAACGGTTGGTTTCGTAACCGGCCCAGCCTCGTCTCTTGGGCTGTTGCTCTTCTACGACGATTTCTTCTGCGACAGCGACAACCTGGGCTGAAGCGGCTGCGGCACAAAGAACGAGTGCCATCGTAATGAATAATTTTTTCATGTAGTTCGAATTTAATGTGTAATAATTTTTTGTTTTCGTGTATGTAAACCCTTACACGGGAGCTTGATTCATCTCTATATATCCTTTTGTAGAAGCTAAAAGCAAAGTCCGGGCCAAAAGCCCGGACCTCGTTTGACGTTTTGTATATTTTATTGTCTGTCGGCAGAGAATCAACCGCATTTCGAGTACCCGCAGGACATGCACGTAAGACACCCGTTCTGATAGGCCATCGTCTCCTGGCCGCAGCTCGGGCACTTGTCCTTGGTTTTGGTGCCGTCCGAGATATATTGCTTCAGTGCTCGTTCCACACCCAGCTTCCAGGTATTGATGGTTTCGCTGTTCAGGTGGAGCGATTCGATGAGCGATACGACGTTGGTGATCGGCATGCCGTGGCGCAGGACGCCCGAAATCAGCTTGGCGTAGTTCCAGAACTCTTCGTTGAACAGGCGCGAAATGCCGCCGATGGTGTTGGTGTAGCCGTATCGGTCGATATACTGGAAGTCGTACCGTTTCGAACCGTTCTCCTCGCGTACCTTTATAATAAAGCCCTTGTTGATTTTGGGCGGAATATACATGGCGTCCTCTTCGATTTTACCCGTGAAGATTTCGTAAGGGCGTCCATCCTGCAGGCCGACGAAGGCGATCCAGTTTTCGTTGCCGTTTTTGAAACGCACGATGTCCGCCGGGATCGATTTGGGGCGTTTGAGAATGGTCTGCCCGTTCTCCTCTTTTGCCGCTTTTTTCTTCTTATCGATCAGTACGCCTTCGCGGCAGCCGTCGCGGTAAACCGTTACCCCTTTGCAGCCGCACTCCCAGGCCGTGCGATATACGTCCGCTACGAGTGCTTCGGAAACGTCGTTCGGCAGATTGACCGTCACCGAAATCGAGTGATCGACCCACTTCTGAATTTCGCCCTGCATCTTGACTTTGGCCACCCAGTCGATGTCGTTGGCCGTCGCGCCGTGATAGGGCGATGCGGCTACCCACCGGTTGAGCTCATCGTCCGATATGTCTTGCAGTTTCGAGGTATCGTATCCGTTGGCTTCGAGCCATTTGACGAAGTTGTGGTGATAGACGTTGTACTCTTCGAACTTTTCGCCCATATCGTCCACGAAAGCCACTTTGGCATCCTGGTCCGAAGGGTTGATCTTGCGGCGACGCTTATAGACGGGACGGAAAACCGGTTCGATGCCCGACGTGGTTTGCGACATGAGCGAGGTGGTTCCCGTAGGGGCGATGGTCAGCATGGCGATATTGCGTCGTCCGTGTTTTACCATTTCGGCGTAGAGCTCCGGATCGGCCTCCCGGATGCGGCCGATCATCGGGTTCTTCTCCTCCTTGCGTGCATCGAAAATTTCGAACGCTCCGCGCTCTGCGGCCATCTTTACCGAGGCGCGGTAGGCTTCCAGTGCGAGGGTCTTCTGTACCTTCACGGCGAAAGCCGTCGCTTCGGGCGTACCGTAACGGAGTCCCAATGCTGCGAGCATGTCGCCTTCGGCCGTGATGCCCAGTCCCGTACGACGTCCTTTGCGGGCCATCGTGCGGATCTTTTTCCAGAGTTCGAGTTCCACGCGGCGAATGTCTTCGTCTTCGGGATCGGCGGCGATCTTATTGATGATCAACTCGATTTTTTCCAATTCCAAGTCGATGATGTCGTCCATCATACGCATCGCCTTCTCGACGTGTTGCTTGAATTTCTCGAAGTTGAACGACGCTTCTTTGGTGAAAGGTTTGTCCACGTAACTCAACAGGTTGATCGCCAGCAGGCGGCACGAGTCGTAGGGGCAGAGCGGAATTTCGCCGCAGGGGTTGGTCGCCACGGTCGTAAATCCTTCGTCGGCATAGCAGTCGGGAATACTCTCGCGGATGATCGTGTCCCAGAACATTACGCCCGGTTCGGCCGATTTCCAGGCGTTGTGGATGATCTTGTCCCAAAGTTTCTTGGCGTCGATATCCTGCTGGTAGAGCGGTTTGTCCGAGTGAATCGGGAACTGTTGGTGGTATTTCTTCCCGGCGAGTGCCGCACGCATGAATTCGTCGTCGATTTTGACCGAAACATTGGCGCCGGTCACCTTGCTCGTATCGACTTTGGCATCGATGAAACGCTCTGCGTCGGGATGTTTGATCGAAAGGGTGAGCATCAGAGCTCCCCGGCGACCGTCCTGGGCCACTTCGCGCGTCGAGTTCGAGTAACGCTCCATGAAGGGGACGATACCGGTCGAGGTGAGCGCCGAGTTGAGCACCGGACTACCTGTGGGGCGGATGTGCGAAAGGTCGTGCCCCACGCCGCCGCGCCGCTTCATCAGTTGCACCTGCTCCTCGTCCATGCGGAAGATGCCGCCGTAGGAGTCTGCCGGATTCTTGTGGCCGATGACGAAGCAGTTCGAAAGCGAAGCCGCTTGGAAGTTGTTGCCGATACCGGTCATGGGACCGCCTTGCGGGATGATGTAGCGGAAGTGGTCGAGCAGTTCGAACACCTCCTGCCGGTTCATAGGATTGGGGTACTTCTTTTCGATCCGTTCGATCTCGGCGGCGATGCGCTCGTGCATATCGCGCGGAGTTTTTTCGTAAATATGGCCGTACGAATCTTTCAGGGCGTATTTGCTTACCCAGACCGTAGCGGCCAGGTCGTCTCCGTCGAAATATTTTTTCGACGCTTCGACCGCTTCGTTGTAGGACACTTCGGTCGGGAGGCCCGGTTGTTTATTGCTTGACATGATATCTTGAGTTTTATTTCTTTATGTCTTTGCAGGAATCGGGGCCGATGCAGGCTTGTTCCGTTCGGTCCCAACTATACAAATTTCCTGCTTTTCTTCGGGATTTTCGAATCTTCCCGCGACAAATTATTCCAAAGTTATCAACAATGGATAAAATGTGCGTCCCAGTGATCCGGGACGCACGATTTGAGATATGGCGGAGTCGTCTGTCTTCGTTTTTTTGTCCGCCAAGTCGGTTCGCCCGTCGTGTGCCTGTATAGTGAAACGTTGGGCTTACTGCCTCTGTAACACGATTATATAGCTTTATTGCGCCTGTGCTCGATACTCCCTGCCGGAAATCCTTTCCCGCTCTGGAGTTCGGTTTCCCTCCGATCGGAGAGAAGAGGGCGGATCGGATTCGCGCATACGCACGCCGATCGCAGACGGTTGCGGACAAGCCCGGAAAACAACGCGGAATCTCGCGTCGTTCGAGTATATATAATCGTTTTTATGGGCGGCGAAGCGCGGTCCTTCCGTCCGTGTTTCCGCTGACCGGACGCGTTTTACTTGACGGCGACCGCATCGATCTCGACCTTCGCACCCATCGGCAGCTTGGATACCTGATAGCAGATGCGTGCGGGCATATCCTTCGTAAAGAACGTGGCGTAAACGGCGTTCATCGCGGCGAAATCGGCGATGTCGGTGAGCAGGACCGTCGTTTTCACGATATCGGCGTGGGAATAACCCGCCTCTTCGAGGATGTGCCCCAGATTGGTGAGCGACTGGCGCGTCTGGTCTTCGATGCTTTCGGGCATCGCGCCGGTGGCGCCGTCGATCGGGAGCTGTCCCGAAATGTAGAGCGTGTCGCCGCACTTTACTGCCTGCGAATAGGGGCCCACCGCTTTGGGGGCTTTGGGAGATGCGATAATGGTTTTCATAGTGTCGTATTATTTTGATTCGTTAAAATTTATGGTTGAATTTTCTTTTTCGTTGTACCCGGTTCTCGTTTGATCGGAAATAGGGTGCGTGCTTTTTCGGTCGCAGGGTATGTCGGCAACCCCGTTTTTCGCCCCGTTTCGCATGAATGTTCGATTTTAAGTTCTATTTTCCTGCGACCGGGCCGTTTTTATCTTCGGGAACCGTGGCGGAGTACAAAGTTACGATTATTTTGGTTATGTTTGCACATATTTTGCTGGATAAAGATTCAAAATCGATAGCTTATGACACGTTTTATGAAACTGGCGGCACTCGCCGCCCTCGTGATGCTCGTAGCCTCCTGTTGTCCCTGCCGTAAACATCGGAAAGGCGACGGCAAACCTTTTGTCGGTACCGAATGGCAGCTTGTGCAGCTCAACGGTCGTGCCGTACCGGTGGAAGGCGACCTCTTTACCGTCGTTTTCGGTGAGGACGGACGTCTTTCGGGGCTCGGAGCCTGCAACCGGTTTATGGGTTCCTACCAAACCACGGAAACAGGCGGTCTGACCGTCGGTCAGAACATGGCTTCGACCCGGATGTTCTGCCCCGATTTGGATCGGGAGCAGGCTTTCGGCGACGTTTTGTCGGGAGCGACTCATTATGAAGTGGACGGCGATATGCTGATGCTTCTTACCGACGGCGAACTGCGGGCTGTTTTGCAGGCCAGATAGCCGGATTGCGCGGATTTTGCGGCGGAGGAACCTTTCGGGGTTCCTCCGCCGGTATTTACAGGGAGTTGTATTTCCTCTTTTGTCCGTTGTTTCGATCATCGGGTTTTTCGTTCCGTTTTTATTATTCTATTGTGTGAAATTTCTGTTACAGAGAAATAATGCGTCTTATATTTTGTTATATTTGTAACAATATAGGATGCGTGCGGGCTGCGTTGAAGTAGATCCGCCTGGCGTTCGGTTTTCATTCGTTAGTCACATGGCCGGACTTTATTTCCATATTCCTTTTTGCCGCAGGATATAGGTGATTTTTGGTGCTCCATAAATTTCTTTGTTTTCATGATAAATAGTTAGAATCATTTCTTTGATTCGTTCTTTGTGTAATTGCTGATGGGATTTTTTACGATGTTTCCATGATTTAAAACCGCTTCTGGAAATATTTAATATTCTGGTTACTGCTCTAATCGAAACATTATCTGAATCTGCAGTTTCTTCAATATATTTGCTCAATGCTCTATAAAGAATACTTACTGGCTGTTGAGAATGTTCATAGCTTTTTTTAATATTTCAACAGCGTCTCTTAAATCCCTGTTTTCTTTTTTTAATCTTGCCAGTTCTTTAGCATCATCACTGGAATAATTACCAGAACCTCTAAATACCTTGCTTTCATCATCGCTGTTTGATGAATATTCTTTGATCCAGCGATGAATAGAACTTAATGAGATTCCAAGATTATTAGCAACTTCAGCCATGGTAAGTTCAGGATGATGCTTCCTATAATTAACAGCATCAATTTTAAATTGTTTATCGATTTGTTTCTTTTTAGCCATATAACTTTACCCCTTATTTATAATTTGATTATTGATTAATATAGATTACATCTATTATCAGTATTAATCAATACTGTTGTTATTTTATTGACATTTCTCTATTTAACTGGACCTAAATATATACTAGCATCAGCTGATAACCGGTATTTCATTGAAAGCCAGCTGTATAAAAACAGCAGAGACATATGCAAACGCAATGACAGTATCCTTTATTATGACTGCACCAATTTTTATTTTGAAATAGAAGATGAAAATGATATCTGTGAATATGGCAAAAGCAAGGAACATAGACCTAATCCTATCGTACAGTATGGCTTGTTCCTTGATGCAGACGGATTGCCGATTGCTGACTATGTCTTTAGCGGCAAAAGTAATGAACAGCCTTCACTGAGAGAACTTGAAAAAGAAATTGACAAGGATTTTGAATGCAGCAGATTTATAGTAGTTGCTGATGCCGGTTTGAATGGATGGGAAAACAAGATTTACAATGACAAAAAAAGAAATGGTGCTTATATTGTCACCCAGCCTATCAAAGCGCTTAATAAGAAACTGAAGGAATGGGCACTGGAACCTGCTGGATGGAAAATCTTTGGAAGTGACCGGACATTTGATATCAGGAAACTTGAGAATGTAATAATTATTGACGGGAAAAGTTATAACGTCCATGAATTAACACTTTATAAGGACAGATGGGTACCGGTAACCAAAAAAAGTGAGCTTACAGGCAGAAAAGAAACAATAGAAGAACATCTTATAATAAGCTACAGTACTAAATACAGAGATTATCAGAAAAGGATAAGAAACAAAAAACTCGAAAGAGCAGGAAAATTACTAAAAAATCCAGGGAATATAAAAAACAGAAATCAAAGAGATCCGAGATACTATATAACCAGACAGTCAACTACCGCAGATGGTAAAAATGCTGATAAAGATCAGTACTGTATCGATATAAACAAAGTAGCCGAAGAAGAAAGATATGATGGATTTTATGGAGTTGTTACCGATTTAGAAGATGAAGATATTTCACTGATCATCAAAGCAAACAAACAGAGATGGGAAATTGAAGAAAGCTTCATGATCATGAAAAGTGAACTTAAAACAAGACCAATGTATGTAACAGTAAAAGAATCTATTGAAGGACATCTTTTGATATGTTTTATAGCACTGCTGGTATACCGGATACTGGAAAAATGTTATTTGAAGGAAAAGTACACATCAGAAACATTAATAAAGTCATTAAGAGAAATGAATATAACACATCTTACAGGAAACTATTATGTTCCATCATTTACCAGAACAGAAATAACAGATGATCTGGCAGATATTTTTGGATTCCAGCCATCAAGAGAAGTGTTGACACAAAAATATTTAAAAAAATTTTCAAGAGTAGCAAATTCAAGAAAAAGTACGAAACTAAAATTAAAATCTGAATAAGTGAAAATGCCCATAAATTCAACGTTTATGGGCATTGCGCTCTAAAATAACTGTAAAAGATAGGATATTATACACCAATTTATAATTAATGTCATTAGAGTATATTTTATCTTTCCATTATTAGTGAAACATGATTTTTCTTCAAGAGCTTCATCATCAAACATTAAGGATTTTTCATTATCTTTTCA
>OGRG01002084.1_pt1 | contig 12187 bp, 9 predicted proteins | sample 1553501 | NCBI WGS metagenome assembly OGRG01 (sample SAMEA2580018, study PRJEB22360) | human gut metagenome | biome: human gut; feature: human-associated habitat; material: faeces | place: Denmark | collected 2008/2010 | reverse complement strand
GAGTAAAAGATTTGTAAATTCCTTTGCGGCATAGTGCGTGCTGGCATTTTTAACGGTATAATCCTTGTTTATCGCCACAATTAAATATTTATCTTTTTTTCCATTTGCGTGGTTGACGATTACAAGTCCGTTATTAGCAAAATAATTCAAATTTTCATTTTTATTTACTTTTACAATTTTATTTGCTTCTTCTAAAATATCTGATTTGGAGGAGGAATAAAACGGTTTTCCGTTTTTTTCAATATATATGCTTGAACCAAGCTTTTCAATAGGGGATACAAATTCATTTAACCCATCAAGCTTCTCTTTATCCTCACCCTCTGATAAAAGTGCATTTGAAATACTGCTGATTGTTTGCGCCCATTGAATTTGGTTTATTGTGCTGTAACAATTTGTTGTAACACTTGAAATGTTGAAATAAGAGCCTGTAAAATATATCAAAACAGGGGAGAATGCACCGATTAAAAATATAGGTATAAGTATACCCAAAATAGCGGTGAGCATAATCCTTGTACTTATTTTAAAGTTTTTGGAACTTCGCATTTTAGTTCCGGCTTTTTTTTCGGATTTTTTGTTATTGCTCACTCTTTATAGCTCCGTTCCTTTTTGACTTTCCCATAGCTTCAATCAGCCCGCCAAAATGAATTTCGGCAAAATGGTAAGCTTCGCTGTCAAGATTTGAATATTCGTGGGTAACATAATATTTGATTATGCCACAGATTCCTGAAATTATGTATTGCAGTGAATATTCACTTATTGAATCAATATCGCTTTTGATAAGGTCAAACGCACGGCGAATTGCCTGCTGAAGCTTCTGGGTGAGCAAATCAGAGCCTGAACTTGTGAGCAATATTCTGTAAGCCTCCCTGTCTTCCTCAATAGTTTTAATTCCCATTTTTATTACACTTGCTGCACCGTATGTATCAACGCGCAGCTTTCTTGTTTCACGCCTTAACTGCTTACCTACACCGAGAAAAAGCTTAAATACAATTTCATCACATATTTTGTTTAATAAATCAAATTTATCACTGTAATGCAGGTAAAATGTGTTTCTGCTTATCATTGCACGCGCGGTAATATCTTTTACTGATATATGGTCAAATCCTTCTTCTTCAATTAAATCGAAAAATGCCTGCTTTATTGATTTCTGTGTTCTTTGTATTCTTAAATCTACTGTTCCGTCTTTTTTTGCCATTTCATTCTCCTTAAAAATATCAATTATTTATCACACTGTTAAATAAATAACTCGTTGTTTTATTTTACCATTATTTAACACAATAATTATTTGTCATTGCCGAGTTTGACAATACACGCTATATACTATAAAATATAATCATCTTTACTATTTCTTTATTTTTTCTTTGCCACGCTTTAGATTATATGTTGTTAAATATAATCATCGGATGAAAAATATTTTATTACGGAGAATTGATATGCAAAATGTACTTGTTTGCGATGATGACGAGGCTATCCTTGAATCATTAAGAATTTATCTTGATAACGCAGGATTTAATGTTATTACGGCAGTGGACGGCCGGGATGCACTCGAAAAGGTGCAAAATAATGATATTCACTGCGTTGTGCTTGATATTATGATGCCCCGCCTTGACGGACTTAAAGCCACTTTAAAAATTAGGGAAAAATATAATTTTCCTATAATTTTGCTTTCGGCTAAAAGTGAGGATACGGATAAAATTACAGGTCTTGGCTTTGGTGCAGATGATTATGTAACTAAACCGTTTAACCCGCTTGAACTTGTGGCAAGGGTTAAATCGCAAATCAGACGGTATGTAAATCTTGGCAGTATGGTTGCAACACCTACAAGGCTTGTAACGGGCGGGCTTGTGCTTGATACAGATGCAAAATGCCTGTTTGTTGACGGTGAAAGTGTTAAAGTAACGCCTATTGAATATAAGATTATGGAATATCTTATGTCTAATATGGGCAAGGTGCTTTCATCTTCACAAATATATGAAGCAGTGTGGAATGAACCGAGCTTTACAAGTGAAAAAACAGTAACAGTGCATATCCGTAATATCCGTGAAAAAATAGAAATCAACCCAAAAGATCCGAAATATATAAAGGTGGTGTATGGCCTTGGATACAAATGTGAAAAAATTTAAGTATTCTTATTTAGGAAAATTATTGTGCATAATTCTTGCACTTGTAACGGGCCTTTCGGCGATATTTTTGACTACTGCCGAGGTTTTGACCGTTATAAATAACACTGTAAACGGCAAGGATTATTCAAATTATACTCTGAATACCGCTGTTCAGTATGAAATTGAGCATAATATAGCCTACGGAGTAAACACGGCGCATTTAGACACAAAGGGGCTTAAAAAGCATCTTGATTCTCAAAAGGAGAAGGTTTGCAAAAGTGTTTATAATAATGTGATGAGCCAGCTTAATTCTTATCTTGACAAGCTAACGATTGATGAGGACGGCTTTGACCAAAACGATATACAGTACAGCGAAACCAATCCAATCAGCTATTATGTAGATGATGCTTCATATAGTGTAGACACCGCAGACTATTTTAAATACAGAGTCGATTTAGATGAATTTTCATACAGTTGCGATAACGTAACTCTCAAAAATTATGAGAGTATGCTTTATAAGGATATTGAAAAAAAATATGATAATTATGTAAAAAACGCTTTAATACAATACGAGAACTTTGATTATTGGGATATCAAAGACGGCATTGCATACATAATCGTAAAAAATAATAAGGTTGCTTATAAAACCACGGATTTGCCCGTAAAAGAGATTATGGCAAAGCACGATAGCTTTAAGATTGAAAACGGCAAAATCGAAAGCAAGGAAATTCCTGAAAAAACGCTTAAAAACATAATGGAAAGCAATCAGGCAAACTTCAAGGCAAAGGACTATTCCCTTTATGCCTACATTATTACCGCTAAAAACGAGCCTAATGTTTCAAACTATTTTGAGTCTATGAGGCAGTTTAACGATTATGCCGGCAAGGTTAATGATAATCTTGTTAAGCTTGCAATTATTGATGTAATTTTGCTTGCCGCTTCTCTTGCTATTGCGTTTTATTATTTCAAAATAGTAGGCAAAAAAGATAAAAATTCGCCTGCAAAGCTGATATTCATAGATTATATTCCTCTGCTTCTTCAGCTTGGTATAGTCGGCGGTAGCGGCTTCGGGTTTGTTGCGCTTTTGATAAGCGCATCTGATGAGTATTATGATATAACGCTTCTCTTTGCAATTTTTGCCGGTATTTGCCTTGGCTGTTGGGCGCTTCTTTTTGAACTTTGCTGTTCAATTTCAAGGTGGAGCAAAAGCGACAAGAAGTTTTATAAGCACCTGCTTCTTTATTGGCTCGGTTTTGCGCTTTACTTCATATTTAAAATATCAGTCAAATTCTTTAAAAAATGGCACGAATTCAATAAAAAGTTTTTCGGCACATTTAAGCTTTACGCTTATAAGCCAAAGACATTTGTAAGAAATATAATTTTGCTTTCGCTTGCATTTTTTGCAGTAAATATCATTTTGATGATGATTATTGCATTTTTCTTCGCGGTTGACCTTCCTATTTTCAGTATTATATTCATTGTGGGCGATATAGTTGCAAATACATTTGCACTCAAGGCGGTGTGCAAGTATTTCAAGGCACTTGATGAAATTATTTATGCTGCATCACAGCATATTGATTTGCCAATGGCAATTGATTCTCTCCCGCAGTCGCTCAAAATTCTTGCCGATAGTATGAAATATACTAATGTTGAGCTTCAAAATGCGATAGCAAAGGCAGTTAAGGATGAAAGGCTTCGTGCGGAGCTTATCACAAATGTTTCCCATGATTTAAAAACTCCGCTTACATCTATTATCACTTATGTTGATTTGCTTAAAAATTGCGATATTTCAGATCCGAAGGCGCAGGAATATATCCACGTGCTTGATGATAAGGGCGCAAAGCTTAAAAGGCTTATTGATGATTTGATTGAAGCGTCAAAAGTAACAAGCGGCAATGTTACGGTTAACCTTACGCCGATGAATTTATCGGAACTTTGCCTGCAATCAACTGTTGATGTGCAGCAGGATTTTGAAAAAAATAATCTTAATCTCGTTGTAAAGCAGGGCGAAAAGCCAATAAATGTTACAGCCGACGGAGCAAAAGCATTCAGAGTGGTTGAAAATCTGCTTTCAAATGCACGCAAGTACAGTGCAAGGGGTACCCGTGTTTATGTCAGTGTTTATGAGGAAAACGGCAAGGGTATTTTTGAAATTAAAAATATTTCCGCCCAGCCGCTTGATATTACACCTGATGAACTGACGGAAAGATTTGTACGCGGCGATAAATCACGAACTGCCGAGGGTAACGGTTTGGGCCTTTCAATTGCAAAAGAACTTTGCAAGGTTCAAAATGCAACGCTTGATTTATCAATAGACGGTGACTTGTTTAAAGCAAAGGTAGCTTTCCCGTTAGCATAAAACAAAACAAATAAAAAAGGTTCGGATTTTCCGAACCTTTTTTATTCGTAGGGGCAAACATTGTTCGCCTTTTTATTTTTTCCCTTTCAAAATCGATGAAAGCGGCTTATAAATAACCATTGTTATTATTGAAACGATAAGCCCTTTAACAAAAGTGAAAGGCAGATTGAAGATTAAAAGTGCCTGCAAGATACTTTTGGTTTTAGGCAAAATAATCTGATACATCTGCAAAACTGCAGCTTGTGGGAAGCCTAAAACATTGTAATAAAGCGGGTATATCACAAAATAATTGAAAGGCACGCTGATTAACGCCATAACAAGTGAAGCCGCTACGCTTGCTATCATTGCTTCGCCTTTTGTTTTTTTATGCTTATAAATCAAGCCGGCAACAAGCGAAAATGATGCACCGAGTAAGAAGTTTGAAAGTTCACCCACAAACCCGCTTTGGCTGACTGCCATATGTATCAAATTTTTAAGCAGTGCAATAAGCACACCGGCAATCGGGCCATAGGCAAATGCGCCTATAAGTTCCGGTAAGTCCGAAAAATCAAGCTTAATAAAGCTCGGCATAATCGGAATTGAAATTTCGATGTACTGCAAGCCTACGGCAACTGCCGTCAGCATAGCTGTGCCTGTGACGGTGCGAATTTTGGTTGATTGTTTTGTTTCCATAATTTTCTCCTTTTGGGCAAAAGAGAAGCCCCAACTGAAAGTTGGGGCGCAATGCTTTGACCTTGCAAGATATTATTATATCTTGCTTTAAACATTTCTCTCATCCGGACTTTAACCGTCGGTAACGGAATTGCACCGTTTCGGCCGCAAAAGCGGTTCGCAGACTTTACTGCCGGTGAGGAATTACACCTCGCCCTGAAATATTTTATTTGATTTTAAAAATGCACTGTATTTGCGATTATCAGGCGACTGCAGGTCGCCGCTACCCAATGCTTTTTCAAAACCTATAATCATTATATTCTATTTTACGAATTTGTCAATAGCGTTGTTAAATTCATCAAGCATAGAGGTATCGCCCTCTTTAACTGCGTGAACAATGCAGTGGTCAAGATGGTCTTTCAAAATCACCTTGCCTGTATTATTAAGTGCAGATTTAACTGCCGCAAGCTGAATTAAAACATCCGAGCAGTCATCCCCGTTTTCAACCATTTGCTTAACTTTTTGCAAGTGGCCTATTGCACGGGCTAGGCGGTTTGAAACCTCTTTTGTATGTTCGTGTGAATGAGTATGGGTGTGCGAATGGCTGTGATTTGCAGTATTAACTTTATTTTCATTGCTGTTTGCTTTTTCACCCATACTCGTTTACTTCCTTTAATTAAATTTGTGCAAGTGCTTGCTCAATATCGGCAATAATATCATCACTGTCTTCAATTCCGCAGCTAAAACGCACAAGGTCGGCACTTACACCGCATTCTTCAAGCTGCTCATCTGTAAGCTGGCGGTGAGTGGTTGAAGCAGGGTGCAGGCAGCAGCTTCTTGCATCTGCCACATGGGTAACGATTGCCGCAAGTTTAAGCGAATCCATAAACTTTGTGGCTGCCTCTCTGCCGCCTTTAATTCCGAAGCTTACTACACCGCAAGTTCCGTTTGGCATATATTTTTGCGCTTTTGCGTATTGCTTATCATCTTCAAGCATTGGGCAGTTAACCCAAGCGATTTTTTCGTGCGATTTAAGATAATTTGCAACTTTTTTCGCATTTTCACAGTGTCGAGCCACACGAAGATGCAGTGATTCAAGCCCAACATTAAGTAAAAATGCATCGTGCGGAGACGGCATTGAGCCGAGGTCACGCATAAGCTGAACCGTTGCTTTTGTAATATATGCGCCTTTGCCGAAAGCCTCGGTATATGTAATACCGTGATAACTTTCATCCGGAGTTGTTAAGCCCGGGAATTTATCGTTTTGCGTCCAGTCAAAATTGCCGCTGTCAACAATCGCACCGCCTATTGTGGAAGCATGCCCTTCCATATACTTGGTGGTTGAATGTGTTACAATATCAGCACCCCAATCAAATACACGGCAGTTAATTGGGGTTGCAAAGGTGTTATCCACTATAAGCGGAACACCATTTTTGTGTGCCACCTTTGCAAAGCGCTCAATATCAAGAATATCAAGGCTTGGGTTAGATATGGTTTCGCCGAAAACAGCCTTTGTATTCGGCTTAAATGCGGCTTGGATTTCTTCTTCGTCAGCGTCAGGGCTTACAAAAGTAAAATCAATTCCAAGCTTGCGCATAGTGACATTAAAAAGATTGTATGTGCCGCCGTATATTGCAGATGAACTTACAATATGGTCACCTGCTTGCGCAATGTTAAATACAGCGTAAAAGTTGGCAGCCTGCCCGCTTGATGTGAGCATACCTGCCACACCGCCTTCAAGCATAGTGATTTTGCCTGCTACGGTGTCATTAGTAGGATTTTGAAGTCGTGAATAGAAATATCCGCTTGCTTTTAAATCAAAGAGATTTCCCATTTCCACGCTTGAATCGTATTTATAAGTTGTGCTTTGAACAATAGGCAAAACCCTTGGTTCGCCGTTTTTTGGGCGGTATGCGCCCTGCACACAGATTGTACCTAATTTCATAATATAATATTCCTTTGTTTAGGTTGTGAATAAACAGCCTTATTATTTTAAATTTTGGTTTTCTTACATTTTTAATCGTTTAAAAAATGCTTCATAATGCTTGGCCCGTTTTCAATAAAGTTACCTGTTTCTTTAGCTGTTTCTTCATTGATGGTGTCAACACCGTCAATTTCATTTTGCTTGTGGTAAATAAGATAAGGAACAGGGTCACTTGCGTGTGTGCGGGTAACAATCGGAGTAGGATGGTCAGGCAAAATCATGATTTTGTAATCATCATATTTTTTAAGTCCGTCAAAAATAATCGGCAAAACTCTCTCATCAATAAGTTCAATTGCTCTTACTTTATTTTCCGGCTCATTTCTGTGGCCGCATTCATCCGGAGCTTCAAAGTGAACATACACAAGATCGTTTCTTTCCAAGCAGTCAATTGCGGCTTTTGCCTTGCCTTCAAAATTGGTGTCAATATATCCTGTTGCACCCTCAACTTCGGCAACTTCCATTTTAGCACAGCCGCCGATACCTTTAATAAGGTCAACAGCAGATACAACCGCACCTTTAATGCCGTAAATTTCTTCAAACGGTGAAAGTGCAGGCCTCTTGCCCTCACCCCAAAGCCAAATTGAGTTAGCAGGTCTTTTGCCTGCTTTCTTTCTGGCAATGTTTACCGGGTGGTCTTTAAGCAAATCGTAGCTTTTTTTCATCAATTCAATAAGCGGCTTTGCATTTTCGCTTGTTGAAAGATATTCTGTGATAACCTTGCCTGTAATATCGTGTGGAGGTGTCATTTTGCCAAGGTCGGTTGTACCGTTATTCCAAATTAAGCAGTGGCGGTATGATACGCCCGGGTAAAACTTGAATTCATCTGTACCAAGCTTTTCATCTATATATTTGATAAGTATTTCTGCTTCTTCTGTTGAAATATCATCTGCGCAGTAATCTTCAATAGTTTTTTGCTCATACGGTAAATCATCTTCCGAAAGAGTAACAAGATTTGTACGAAGTGAAACATCGCTCGGCTTCATATCAATACCGATTGACGCAGCTTCAAGCGGGCTTCTGCCGGTATAATATTTCATTGGGTCAAAGCCTAAAACGCTCATATTTGCAACATCAGAGCCGGGTTTTAAACCATCGGCAACAGTTTTGATAAGTCCAACTTCACTTCTTTTTGCAAGAAAGTCCATATTCGGCTTTTTTGCGCACATCATTGGTGTTTTACCGCCGAGTGCAGGTACGGGATAGTCAGCCATACCGTCATATAAAACAACTACATATTTCATATCTGCTAATTCCTTTCGATATGTATTATATTATTTAAAGTAGTTTACGCCGCTTTCAAAGATTTTCATATCCTTTTCAAACGGAACATTGGCATAAAGGTCATTGCCTTTTCTTTCAACATGGCCCATTTTACCGAGGACTCTGCCGTCAGGTGATGTAATACCCTCAACTGCGCAAACAGAACCGTTAGGGTTAAACGGCATATCGCTTACAGGTGTACCCTCAAGGTTAACATACTGTGTTGCAACCTGTCCGTTTTCAATAAGCTTTTTCATTACATCATCATTTGCTACAAATCTGCCTTCACCGTGGCTGATAGGCACTGCAAATACATCGCCTGCATTTACGCTGCTAAACCAAGGTGATTTAACACTTGCAACTCTTGTATAAGCCATTGAAGAAATGTGCCTGCCGATTGTGTTAAATGTAAGAGTAGGGTCATCTTCGCCGATTTCCTTGATTTCACCGTAAGGTACAAGGCCAAGCTTTATAAGTGCCTGGAAACCGTTGCATATACCGAGCATTAAACCGTCACGGTTGTTAAGAAGTTTTGTAACTGCTTCTTTAACCTTTGGATTTCTGAATGTTGTAGCAATAAATTTACCTGAGCCTTCAGGTTCGTCACCGCCGGAGAAACCGCCCGGAAGCATAATGATTTGTGATGATTCAATTTCTTCTACCATTTTATCAATTGTTTCATTGATAGCGGAAGATGAAAGGTTGTTTACTACAAGGATACTTGCATCTGCACCGGCTTTTTCAAATGCTCTTGCCGAGTCAACTTCGCAGTTAGTACCCGGGAATGCAGGAATAAATACCTTTGGCTTTGCAACTTTATTTTTAGCTACAAATATTGAGCGTTCCTTGTAAAGAGGAACATCATATGGCATTTTGGCTTTTTTGCCTGAATCTGTTGCAAATATTTTTTCAAGTTTGCCGCACCAAGCCCCGATAAGTTCGTCAACGGTTTGCACATCCCCGTCAATGATAAATACACCGTTATCATTTGTTTTACCGAGAGTGATACCGTCATATGTATTTTCATCTGCAAGTTCAACTACAAATGAAGCTTCCTTTGCTGCAAATAAAGTTTGCTTATCAAGCCCCTGTGCAAAGGTGAAGCCGAATTTGTTACCAAATGCCATTTTGCATACGCAAGCGGCCGCACCGCCCTCTTTAATAACAGAAGCTGAAAGGATTTTTCCGTTTCTTATTCCTTCGTATACGCTTACCATAAGTTCCATAGCCTTATCATAAATCGGCAAGCCTGTTTCATCATCAATAGGAAGTTCAAGAAGTTTAACTGTTGAATTTATACGCTTAAATTGTGCAGAAACTGTTTTTGAAGCTTCGCTCATACCAACTGCGAAAGAAACAAGGGTAGGCGGTACATCAAGGTCGTTAAAGCTGCCGCTCATTGAATCTTTACCGCCGATTGACGGGCATTTGTAACCAACCTGTGCAGTAAGCGCACCCAAAAGTGCAGCGGTAGGTTTGCCCCAGCGTGACGGTACATCGTTAAGTCTTTCAAAATATTCCTGGAAAGTGAGCCTTGCTTGTGATGGATCACAGCCGACGCACGCAAGCTTTGCAAGTGATTCCGATACAGCAAATGCTGCCGAATGGAATGGTGACCAGCGTGAAAGTTTAGGAATAAAGCCGTAAGCCATAACAGTGGCTGTGTCTGTTTCGCCCTCTAAAACAGGGATTTTTGCAACCATTGCTTCTTCAGGGGTAAGCTGATACTTGCCGGCATAAGGCATAAGTACGGTTGAAGCACCGATTGATGAGTCAAATCGTTCAACAAGCCCCTTTTGGCTGCAAACTTCAAGGCGTGAAAGGTTAGCTTTAAGTGCGTCTGCAAGTGAAAGGCTTTCAAGGCAGGTTGGCACTTCATTTCTGTAATTTTTATTTTCATCTACCGATGTGATTTCAACTTTTGCGTGCTGGGTTACACCGTTTGTGTTGAGAAAATCACGGCTGAGGTCAACAATTTTGTCGCCTCTCCAGGTCATTTCAAGCCTGTTTTCATCTGTAACAACTGCTACAACGGTAGCTTCAAGGTTTTCTTCATTTGAAAGTGCAATGAATTTTTCAACATCTTTTTTATCAAGAACTACTGCCATTCTTTCCTGTGATTCGGAAATAGCAAGCTCTGTTCCGTCAAGCCCGTCATATTTCTTCGGTACTTTGTCAAGGTCGATTTTAAGTCCGTCTGCAAGTTCGCCGATAGCAACGGAAACACCGCCTGCACCAAAGTCATTACATTTCTTAATAAGCTTAGTAACCTCTGGTCTTCTGAAGAGTCTCTGCATCTTACGCTCTGTAGGTGCATTACCTTTCTGAACCTCTGCTCCACAAGTCTCTATAGACTCCTCTGTGTGAACCTTAGATGAACCTGTAGCTCCGCCACATCCATCTCGTCCTGTTCTTCCACCAAGAAGAATAATGATATCTCCCGGGTCAGAATTCTCTCTCTTAACTGCACTTCTTGGAGCAGCAGCTATAACTGCACCAATCTCCATTCTCTTGGCAACATAATCAGGATGGTAGATTTCCTTAACATATCCTGTAGCAAGTCCGATCTGGTTACCATATGAGCTGTATCCGTGAGCAGCACCTGTAACAAGCTTTCTCTGTGGAAGCTTTCCATGAATTGTCTCTGATACCGGAACAGTAGGATCTGCTGCACCTGTAATTCTCATTGCCTGATATACATATGTACGTCCTGACAATGGATCTCTTATAGCACCACCAAGACAAGTTGCTGCGCCACCAAATGGCTCAATCTCTGTTGGATGGTTATGTGTCTCGTTCTTAAAGTTAACAAGCCATTCCTCTGTCTTTCCATCAATCTCAACTGGAACAACAATTGAGCAGGCATTAATCTCATCAGATTCTTCCTGATCAGCTAACTTACCCTCAGCCTTTAACTTCTTAGCACCCATAAGTGCAAGGTCCATAAGGCATACGAACTTGTCCTTACGGTCCTTATATATTTCTGCTCTGTCTGAAAGATACTTGTTATATGTAGCTTCCATAGGGGCTTTATAGAATCCGTCCTTAAACTTAACATCTGTAAGCTCTGTTGCAAATGTTGTGTGACGGCAATGATCTGACCAGTATGTATCAAGTACTCTGATTTCAGTCATAGAAGGATCACGCTTCTCAACACTAGCAAAATGCTCCTGAATGAACTTAAAATCCTTAAATGTCATGGCAAGTCCTAAAGAATCATATAATTCCTTTAACTTATCCTCTGGCATATCCTTGAATCCGTCAAAATATAAAACATCAGCAGGAGTCTTGAACTCAGTAACTAAAGTTTCTGGAATATCCTCTGCTGCCTGTCTTGAATCAACAGGGTTAATGCAGTGTTCCTTAATCCTGTTCTTCTCCTCATCAGTAACAGTTCCTGTCAATACATAAGTTACAGCAGTCTTGATAACTGGTGTCTCATTCTCATTAAAGAACTTAACACACTGTTCTGCAGAATCAGCTCTCTGGTCGAACTGTCCTGGAAGATACTCTACAGAGAACACGAAATCGTCATTTCCTGCTGGAAATGTTCCCTCATAAACATCATCTACCGGTGGCTCAGAAAAAACAGTAGTAAGTGCTTTCTTATATGTTTCTTCTGAAAGATTCTCAATATCATAACGGATAAGAACTCTTACATCTGTAATAGTCTTTATTCCAAGATATCCCCCTATCTCCTCAAGTAATTCTTTCGCATTAACTGCAAATGGTTTCTTTTTCTCGACAAAAACTCTCTTTACGCCGCTCATATCTTCCTCCTGAGATTAGTTATATTAATTATTAATATTTAACCATTGTATCACAATAAAA
>OGRG01002077.1_pt1 | contig 12229 bp, 10 predicted proteins | sample 1553501 | NCBI WGS metagenome assembly OGRG01 (sample SAMEA2580018, study PRJEB22360) | human gut metagenome | biome: human gut; feature: human-associated habitat; material: faeces | place: Denmark | collected 2008/2010 | reverse complement strand
GGACTGTAAGGACTTTGAGTGGCTCATTGTAGATGATGGCAGTACAGATGATACAAGCAAACGTGTTGAGCAGATGAAACGGACGGCCGATTTCCCGATTTCTTATTATAAAAAAAAGAATGGTGGAAAGCACACAGCTCTGAATTATGCATATCAGTTTATAAAGACTCCGTTAATATTTATCGTTGACAGCGATGATTCTCTTACTGGAAATGCAATTTCTTGTGTTAATGAGATTTATGAAGAGTACAAAGATGAGCATGATCTTTGTGGTTTTAGCTTTTTGAGAGGAAAGCCGGATGGCGGATATTTAAGTACATCAGGTGTGCCGCAGGATGGGATGAAAGAGTCTTATGTCGAATGCCGAATTAATAGAAATATCGGCGGAGATATGGCAGAGGTGTGGTATACACATTGTTTAAAAGAATATCCGTTTCCTGAGTTTCAAGGTGAAACGTTTCTTGGAGAAGATATTGTTTGGGTTAGGATGTCTAAAAAGTACAAAATGCGATTTTTTAATCGTGTGATATATATTTCGGATTACCTCGAAGATGGTCTGACCAATAACCGCAGAAAGAATAATATAAAGTCGCCAAATGGGTGTGTAGCGAGGGCTGAGGCGTTTTTAGATTCTGATTCCAATATTAAGGCCAAAATTAAAGCTGCATTACAATATCAGATATATGGTAGATTTGCTCAAATTGATATGAGAAAAATGTATCAGAAAACAAATAGTAAAGGTTTGTTTTTATTGTTTTTTTTGCCAGCACAGATTCTATATGTCACTTGGAAGAGTAGAATCAATTGACATATGCTAAGCTTAGTTTCATTTACTACAGTGAAAGAATATTTTAAAGAGCATAGATAAACAGTAGAACTAATATGGGGATAATATGATTATGCAAAAAAAGATATTTAAATAAAGATATTTTGTTTCAGATATATATGATGATAATGGTTGCCTGCAAAGCGTTTGGTATAAATCAGGGACAAAAAGTATATTTTATAGTTTTTTCGATTGCAATTATTTTTTACTTGGAAGTATTTTTACGCATAAATGGAATAAAAAAATATTCTTCACATTTATGATTTTACTTTCAGCTGTAGCCGTTTCATATTTTGTAGGGAAAAATATATCGCCTGTCATTTTTTTATGACGATTATGGGAAGTATACACATAGATAAAAAGCAAACGCTTAATTTATTATGTAAAGAGTGGATTTTGTTATTTTGCATCAATATTACACTTAGTTTCACCGGAATTAAAAGCATGCAGATGGCGTATCAATATACGGAAACGGGAATTGATGGTGTTGCATACGGATTGGGATATGGTCATAAGAACCAATTAGCAATTGCTTGTGCTGTTGTAGTATGTGCTTTTATTTATTTAAGATATGATATGATGAAGCTCTATGAACTTATTGTTGTTGATGCAATCATTGCCATGATTTTAGGATATGCAAGAAGTAGTACTGGATATATGATACTACTTTTTGTTAACTTTATGTTTTTCTTGTTTAAGGTTGAATTTATGAGTCGATTTATCCAAAAGATAGTCTTGTATATGACGCCGATTGTTGCAGTTCTTTCAGTTATATTGAGTGCGTTTTATCCGTATTCAAGCGTGATTAAGATATTAGATCAGCTTTTATCGACAAGGATTCGTTTAGGTTATTTGGCGTTGCAGCAAGCACCATTTAGTTTGTTTGGAAAATTTGTTAAGACCACGCTTGATAATCTTTATATTGCAACATACATAAGAAACGGATTTATAGTATATGCTATAGTAGTTATAGTTTTTTGGTGGACGATGAAGTATTTGTATTCTATGAATATGCAAAAAGAAATGATTGTATGGGGAAGTATGATTTTAGTTGGTTTTTGTGAGGGAGGTGTCATGAATCCGTACATAAACATTTTTGCACTTCTTATTGGATGTGCATTAGAAACAAAATATGGAATCAATAGTTCAAACTGCAGTACAAAAAATGAACAACGAATTATATACTGCAGCAGTGATTGCATTTAGGAGGAATATGATGAATTATCTGATTTCTGCATATAGCGTGAATCCATACAAAGGCTCTGAGGATAGTATTGGTTGGAATTGGGTTTTACAGTACGAGAAAAACTATAAAGGAGGCGATAGAATAATCCTTCTTACCAAAAAATTTAATGAGAAGGACACGAGAAAAGGTCTCAAAGAATTTAATATACAACATGTTGAATTGGTTGTTGTAGATGTTCCTGATGCACTTAACTGGTTCAGAGAAAAGTATTCAGCGTTTCATCATATGTATTATATTTTATGGCAGCATTGGGCATGGCTTTGGGTTAAACATTCAAGAATTCATTTTGATGTAATTCATCATGTTACTATGAATGATTACAGAATCCCAAGTGAGTTATATAAGGATAAAGGTGCAAAGGTGATTTGGGGACCAATGGGAGGTGCACAGGTGACACCTAAGTCCTTGAAAATCTATGAAAAGAATCAACTTGTTGCGGATTTTAGAGAATTTGTAAATAAAAGCTGTTCATGGAATCCATTTTATAAAAAAGCATTGTGCTCGTATTATAAAATATATTGCATAAATAATGAAACTCAAAAACAAATTTCTAACATCGTAGGAGAAAATGTTCCATTAATGCCAGAGTTAGCATTAAGAGATGAGTATAAAAATCTTTCTATTCAGGAAAGAAACAATGATATTTTTAAAATTGTTTTTGTAGGCAGACTGATTGGAAAAAAAGGAGTAGCTTTTCTTGTAGATACTCTTTCTCTGATGCCTACCGATATGGATTGGGAGCTTTTGATTTTTGGTGATGGTGATGATCGTGCATTAATCGAAAAGCAAATAGCAGATAGTGGGATTGGGAAAAATGTAAAACTAATGGGTAATCGCCCATTGAATCAAATTGCTGAAGCATATCAGCAGGCAGATGTTTTTGTTTTGCCGAGTCTTAGAGAAACGAGTGGAAATGTGCTGCTTGAGGCAATGGCATATGCAGTACCAATTGTTGCGTTTGATACAAGTTTCTGTAGACTGCTAAAGGAAGTTGATTGTGGTATATTTGTAAATACAGATCAGACACTTGACGATATCAAGGCAGACTATTGCAATGCAATTGTAACACTGGGACAGGACAAGGAACTGGCAAAGCAGATGGGGCTAAATGGCTATAAATATGTGAATAAACATTTGACATGGGAAGCTAAATATAATGCTATTTTGAAAGACTTTTTATAATTATTTTAGAGTAAATACTTATTAGTTATGGAGATGGACTTGAAGTGAATATTAAAGAAAAATTTATTTATCTGTCAGATACAAATTTTATATTTAAGAAAATAAAATTATATTATTGGCGATGCAAGAATTATCATGATCAGCATAATGTTGAAAAAATGATAATAAAAAGAAAGAATGGATTCGATGATAAAAAATTTGCAGCAATTAAAAAAATGGAAAATATTCATATTGGAGATCGTTGCTTTATTGTTGCTACTGGTCCAAGTTTGACTATGTCGGACTTGGAACTAATAAAAGATGAAATCGCATTTGGCATGAACTCAATTACCAAGATATTTGATAAAACAGATTGGAGGCCCACATATTACGGCATACAAGATAGGCAGGTCTATGAAAAGATGGAAGGCTCAATCTTAGATTACTATTTGACAGCCGATAATGTCTTCGTTGCGGATCAGATTGGAAGATATTTTCAGTTGCCAGCAAATTTCATACAGTTTCCTTACAACGGAAATTATCATATTTATAGAGGTGCATATGAAGATTATTCCGTAGATTTTAGCCCCAATGCATATGAAGTTGTGTATGATGGATATTCTATTACATATTCATTAATTGAAATTGCTATCTATATGGGATTTAAGGAAATCTATCTTCTGGGAGCAGACTGTAATTATCCAAAGGGAGAGAAAAATCACTTTGTAGAGAGCGGATTTGTTGATAAAAATGCTGCATCTAATCCAATCAGAATGCGCATTGGATATCAGGCCGCAAAGGAATACGCAGATGCACACGGAATCAAAATCGTAAACTGCACCCGTGGTGGCATGTTAGAAACATTTAAAAGAATGAAATTGGAAGATGTTTTAAAGGAGAGATTAAAATGAAAACAGTAGCAATTGTTCCGATGAAACTTAATAATCGTCGTTTACCGCAGAAAAATACAAAGAGCTTTACAAATGGTAAACCACTTTGCCATTATATCTTATCTACTCTTTTGACAATTGAGGGTGTGGATGAGGTTTACGTTTACTGTAGCAATCCGGATATTCAGGAATTTATCCCGGAAGGTGTAAAGTATCTTCAGCGTTCGACCAGTTTGGATCAGGATACTACAAAAATGAATGAAGTTTTACATTGCTTTGCAAATGAAGTACCGGCAGATATTTATGTGATGACACATACAACAGCTCCGTTCATTAAGAAAGCGTCCATCGAAAAGGGCTTAGAAGCAGTTAAGAGTGGGGAATATGATTCCTCGTTTGCGGCCAAGAAGTTGCAGGATTTTCTGTGGAAAGATGGAAAGCCGTTCAACTATGAGCTGAATAATATTCCGCGTACGCAAGACTTACCAGCACTTTATGAAGAAACCAGTGGCTTCTATATCTATAGAAGTAATGTTATGACAGACCTTAATCGTCGAATTGGCGATAAACCGTTTATCGTTGAAGTAGGCGAAATTGAGAGCGTAGATATTGATGAGGCAGAGGATTTTATGATTGCAGATGCAATTTATAATTACCAGTTTCAGCAAAAGTAAAATCAATTTTATGGAGAAAGTATGATGAGTAAAATACAGGTACTGGACTGTACACTTCGAGATGGTGGCTATTGCAATAATTGTAAATTTGGCTTCGATAATGAGAAAAAAATTGTTCACGGGCTTGTAGAAGCCAACATCGATATTATTGAATGTGGCTTCCTTATGAATACAGTGGAATATGATAAAGATTTTACAAGGTTCACTTCGCTCGATGAGGTTGCCAAAATTATTCCACAGAATAAAGAGGGCAAGACCTTTGTAATGCTTACTGACTATGGTAAGTATTGTCCGGAAGACTTACCAGAATACAACGGAACTTCTGTAGATGGTTTGCGTGTGGCTTTTCATAAAAAAGACCGTGTGGCTGCATTGGAAGAATGCAAAGCAATCAAAAACAAAGGTTATAAAGTCTTTGTTCAAGCGATGGTTTCATTGAGTTATACGGATGAAGAATTTTTGGATTTGATTCGCCGTGTGAATGAATTAGAGCCTTATGCATTTTATATTGTGGACAGCTTTGGTATGATGAAACGTAAAGACTTGATTAGACTCTTCTATTTGGTCGAGCATAATCTGAATGAGAACATTAAAATTGGGTTCCATTCGCATAATAATATGCAATTAGCTTATTCGAATGCTCAGAGTTTGATGAATCTGCATTCTGATCGTGAGTTGATTATTGATGCGTCTGTTTATGGAATGGGACGTGGTGCTGGAAATCTGAACACAGAATTGTTTGTACAGTACCTGAACGATAATGCTGATAGCAATTATGATATCAAACCGTTGCTGTCTATTATTGATGAAATCCTGAATGAATTCTATCAACGTAACTATTGGGGTTATTCTTTGCCGAATTATTTGTCCGCTGCACATAACGCACATCCGAATTATGCAGGGTATCTGGACGATAAAAAGACTCTGACTGTCGAAAATATGAATGAGATTTTTGACATGATGGATGAGGATAAGAAAGTCTCCTATGATAAGAACTATATTGAAGAACTCTATCTGAGATATATGGCAACGGGAAAGTCACAGGAAGAACATAAGGCTGAATTAATTGAGAACTTGAATGGGAAAACAGTTTTGTTAATTGCTCCCGGAAAAAGTTCGATAGAGGAAAAGAATAAGATTATATCTTTTGTAAATGAAAAGGTTGTGACAGTAAGTGTTAACTATAATTATCCTCTTGTGAATACGGACTATATTTTTCTGAGCAATTTGAGACGCTTTAGAGAATTGGATGCATCAAACAGAGAAAAGTGCATTGTTACATCAAATATTCCGGCTGACAATGTCTATCTTCAAACAAAATATCGAGATCTCCTGTGCGATATTGAAGCCGTAAAAGATAATGCAGGTCTAATGGCAATTAAATTCTTTACACAGATGGGCGTAAAGAAGATTTATCTCGCAGGATTTGATGGATATTCTCATGATGAAAAAGAAAACTATGGGGAATCCACAATGGCATTCATTACGAAAACTGCCATTCTTGATGCAATGAACTACGGAATGACCGAAATGTTGAAAAAGTATAGTAAACTTGTAGAATTGAACTTTTTGACTAAACCACATTATGTAAAAATTTAAGGAGGCAATGAATAATGAAAGTGCTTTCTTTTGGTGAGATTCTTTTAAGATTGGCTTCGCCGGGATATACAAAATTATTTCAAAAAGATAGTTTAGATGCTACTTTTTGCGGTGGAGAGGCAAATGTTGCAGTGTCGCTGGCTAACTTTGGTGTACAGTCGGAGTTTTTGACAGTTGTTCCTGATAATGATGTCGGACGTGCATCGTTGAATGCTCTAAAGTATTTCGGCGTTGACACGAGCAAAACCTTTTTTAAGAATGGTCGAATGGGACTTTATTATCTTGAAAAGGGAGCTTCGCAGCGTTCATCTAAGGTAATCTATGATCGAGCATTTTCATCGATTGCTTTGGCTGAGCCAACAGATTTTGATTGGGATGCGTTGTTTGATGGCGTGAACTGGTTCCATTGGACAGGTATCAATCCGGCTCTATCTGACAATATGGTACAAATCTGTGAGCAGGCCTGCAAAAAGGCAAAGGAAAAGGGTATCACGATTTCTTGTGATCTGAACTTCAGAAAAAATCTTTGGAGTTCTGAAAAGGCTCAGGATGTGATGAGAAATCTTGTTCAGTATGTTGATGTTTGTATTGCAAATGAAGAAGATGCGGACAAGGTTTTTGGGATTAAGGCACCGAATAACAACGTTGAATCCGGAAAGCTGAATAAGAGTGGGTATGAGCATGTGGCTAAGGAGATTTGCGAACAATTTGGTTGCAAGAAGGTAGCTATTACATTGAGAGAGAGCATCAATGCAAGCCGCAATGGATGGAGCGGAATGATATACGATGCAGCAGGCATAGCAAATTACTCTACGCATTATGATATTGATATTGTGGATCGAGTTGGTGGCGGCGATAGCTTTACTGGTGCAATGATTTACAGTTTGATCACAGGTAAAGATGATAAGAATGTCATTGAATTTGCAGTTGCTGCGAGTTGTCTGAAACATTCGATTGAAGGGGATTTTAACAGAGTGACAGTATCTGATGTAGAGAACCTGATAAAAAATGGAGGAAATGGAAGGGTACAACGCTAAATTATGAAGAGGCACGAAGATGAAGAAATATATTTTGAGATTAATAATTCTCTTAGCTTTTACTGGCGCGTTTTATATTAAGATTGTAAATCAGTTGGTTTTTGCATTGCTTGCATTAATGTGTTTAGGATATCTTTGCAGGAATGGAAAGGTAAAGAAGAGAAATTTTGTCTTTTTATCGTTTATATTTTTACTAGTTGTTCTGGGACTTTATAATACGGAAGGAAAGTTGGATAACCCGAATAGTCCAATGTATTATGCATTTTGGTTTATTTATTCACTAACAATATTGGATGATATTGACGGATGGAGAGAAACAATTATTGAGAACCGAGCATTTGTCATGTTTTTTACAAAATTATGGTGTATAGCGATAGGAATATGTATGTTTTTACCGATGTGTTATAGATACAACGATGGATCAAGAGGATTTGTTGGCTTTACTGGAGTAGAAGTTGCAAGTGGTGGCAATCGTTTATGTCCGGTTGCATTACTCATGCTAACAATGATATATCTTTGCGTTAATATTTACAAAGAAAGGGGAATGATGATTTTTTCAATTCCTTGTATTTATACATTTTTTATGGGAGGAAGTAGAACATATTTCGCAGTTGGCTGTGCTTTGGCAGTTTTACTATTATATGACTTTTTTCCTAAGAAAAGATATTTTTATATGTCGATTATTCCTATTGCTATGATTGGAATGTCGTTAGTAAGTATATCAACAATGGGAAGTAGAATAGAAGGAAACACATGGACAGAAGATTCATATGGTGATTTTTGGTATGTTTTAACTAGTGGCCGTTCAGTATTTTGGGTAAAGATGCTAACTGCATTTTCCAATCAGAATCTATTTCATAAGTTGTTGGGAAATGGACATAATTTTACAATTACTGCAGGTGGACATTGGGCGCATAATGATTATATAGAAATTTTGTGTACGTATGGTGCTGTAGGATTAATATGTTATTTAAAATCAGTATTTAATATTTTTAATAAAATTTTACATAAAAACAATGTAACTATAATAGCTTGGGTAATTTCAATATTTATTTGGGCTTTTAATGCATTCTTCAATATGTTTTACACATACTTATGTGCTGAACTGGCGTTGCCGTTTATGTTAATTGCATTAAGATACAAGCATATAGAGAATAAGAGCTTTGTTCAAATTGTGGAGGAAGAATAATTGTTACAAATAGAGTTTGATAAAAGAGTTAGTAGAGGTCTTAAGGGCTTTTTGATTATAATTATGTATTGGTCACATATGTTTAACCACCCTGAGAGATTAGAAAAAGAAATTGATTGGATTTCGTTATTTAATATTGGCGGGCGAACAATTGAAGTTCTTTTGGTACCGCTCTTTCACGTTGCAGTTCCATGTTTCTTTTTTATTGCGGGATATGGTTATTATATATCAAATTTGAAGGAAACGAGAAGCACAAAAAAGCAAATTTTAGGGCTATATACTAAATATTGGATTGTATTTGCTGCATTTATTCCTTTGTGTGCAATATTGGGAAAAGTACAGATTACACCAGTTAGTCTTTTGCTGAATTTAATTGGTTTGTCTTCATCCTACTGTGGTGAATGGTGGTTTTTGTCTACATATGTAGAAATTATATTCGTATTTGGCTTGCTGTATAAATATATTATAAACAACGATATTAAAAATACTCATATATTTTCTATATCAGTAGCACTTTCATTTATAGGGTATTTTATTAATGCTATACTTTTACACATTGGAATTGATATGGATAATCTCATTTTACATGAAATATACTATTTCTTGATAAAACAACCTCTATTTATTATTGGGTGGTGTCTGGCAAGATGTGATTATATTAAGAAGGTGAACGCATTTTTAAACAGAGTAGAAAGCAAGAAAAAGATTCTACTTATCTGTCTGCTGTGCATATTCACATTTGCTTTTCAATATATAACGCTGATTCCTGAAACATATCTTTATATAGTGTATTTGCCTGTGTTTGTGTATATGTTTTCCTTGGCTAGTTTTAAGATGCCTAAGCTAATCAGCCAAATCTTTGAAACGTTTGGAAAGTACAGCACTTATATGTGGTTATGTCATTCTATATTACTATATAAGCTAGTGCAGAAATATATCTATTTTCCTAAAATTTCAATATTGTGCTGGATGAACCTTGTTCTTCTTTCTTTTGGTTGTAGTATAATATTAGCAGAAATTGAAAAAATAGTGTCTAGGTCATTTTTAAGCCTTTTAAATAAAAATAATACTAAGACAATTTAGAAGATGAGGAAATGAGTGATTACAAATATGAACGAAGGACGATTGAAAAATTCCATAAGAAATGTTTTTGGAGCACTGATAAATAAAGCAACAGCAATAATATTTCCGTTTATTATACGAACAATAATTTTATATTATTTGGGCACTGAATATGCAGGATTGAGTAGTTTGTTTACATCAGTTTTGCAAATTTTAAGTTTGAGCGAACTTGGAATTGGATCAGCTATAGTATTTAGTATGTATAAGCCAATTGCAGAAGGCAATAATGCTGAAATTAATGCATTATTAAAATTATACCGAAAATTTTATTGCATTATCGGGATGGTAATACTTCTTGTAGGTATTACATTGATTCCGTTAATTCCAAGGCTGATTAATGGAACCTATCCTCATGACGTCAATTTGTATGCATTGTATTTGATATATCTTTCAAATACAGTAATTAGTTATTTTTTATTTGCATATAAAGCATCTATTCTTAACGCATTTCAAAGAAGTGATATTGAAAGTAATTTGACAACACTAATTAATACAGGAATGTATATTCTTCAAATTATTACGTTGATTATTTTTAAAAATTATTATATATATATTATATGGCTTCCAATTGCAACGATATTTATCAATGTGATTCGGTCTTTTATTGTAAACAAGCAATATCCAAAGATACATTGTGCTGGTGAAGTTTCACAAGAAGTAAAACAGGATATATTTAAAAGAGTAGGTGCGTTAATTGGTCATCAGCTAAGCGGTACGATAAACTGTTCTTTGGATAATATTGTTGTTTCTGCTTTTTTAGGGCTGAAAGTAGTTGCACAATATGGAAATTACTATTATGTTGTTTCAGCTTTATCAGGCGTCATGCAAGTAACGTTCAATGCTTTGACAGCAAGTATAGGAAATAGCCTTATAAAGGAATCAAAAGAAAAAAATTTATTGGATTTTTATGACTTACAATATATTAATAATTGGATTGTTGGTTGGATGTGCATTACTATGCTTTGCATATATCAAGATTTCATGAAATTATGGGCGGGAGATAATCTGCTTCTTACATTCGATATAGTTATATTATTTGTTATTTATTTCTATTCATGGCAGATTCGTAGGACAGTATTAACATATAAAAATGCTTGTGGAATGTGGTGGGCTGACAAAGTAAAACCTTATGCTTCAGTGGTTACAAATTTGATTCTTAATTTTTCACTTGTACAGGTTTGTGGAATATATGGAGTAATGTTGTCCACGATTGTGTGCTATGTATTCATAGAGGCACCGTGGGAAACACACGCATTATTTAAGGAGTATTTTAAACAGGGGACAGAAAAGTATTGGAAAAGTCAACTAATGTACATCTTATTAATAATTGCGTTAATGATTGTGACATTTGGTACATGTGAATGCATTAAGATAAATGGCATATTGTCTGTTTTAGTTAAGGGAGTGATTTGTGCTATTCTTCCTAATGTGCTTTGGATTTTATGTACTTTTAAATCAAATAGATTTAAAAGAGTGCAGATTGTTGTAAAAAAGATAGTAAAAAGAACTAATAATTGAATTTTCAAAACTCTTTAAAAATAGATATTAAAAATATAACATATAAAAAGATTGATGCTGAAAATAAAACTAAATTAAATACAAGATTTCTCTGGCTAGATGTTTTGAAAAAATTGCGATTCTTACAGTTGTTTATTTATACACATTTATAGTGGATATGTATATGTGTAATAAAATGGATTAATTCTTTTTATTTTGTTATTTTTTGAATTGAAAAACGCATGCATTACATACTCTAAAGAAATCTTTCAAAATCCACAGTTGATATGCTAACCATATTATCATGTACTATTCAATCTATGATGCGATTGAGGCTAGCTTCAACTATGGTGGTATTTATCATTCGTAAGAAAAAATATCAAGAAAGAGTTGAAAGAGGTTATTGATGATCATACCAGTTGAATTATTTCCAATTGCATCAATTGTAGATTTTTAAATTAATAGCATTCAATTTAAATAAACTGAACGATAAATTATAGGTATATTTAAATATACTAATAATTCTATTACTTTTCGATATTTGGTATAGCCTTTTTTTCCTAGTTAGATATAGAACCCTTAGTGTCGTCAAATTCAGCTACTATTAGCATTACTTATCGCAAACAGCTTTTAAATTATCATGAAACATACAAAAAATACACTTGAGGAGAGACTGGAGAAGGGTTAAAAAAGAATATTAAGAAGTGGAGCATTATCTTTTCTCGTCCTTGAAGCATTGGTCTATTGAAAATCAACTTCACTGGTGTCTGGATGTTATTTTTCGTGAGGATGCCTCAAGAGCAAGAAAGGACAATTCTCCGTTGAATCTTAATGTTTTACGTAAAACTGCACTGAACCTAGTTTCTCAAGCCCAGTATAAACGCATCAGCAAAAAACGACTTATGTTTAGAGCCGCTCTCGAACCCACGCTTTTTCTTGATATTCTTTTTGACCCTTCTTCCGTTTCTCCTCAAAAGTAAATGCTGTT
>OGRG01002073.1_pt1 | contig 12238 bp, 8 predicted proteins | sample 1553501 | NCBI WGS metagenome assembly OGRG01 (sample SAMEA2580018, study PRJEB22360) | human gut metagenome | biome: human gut; feature: human-associated habitat; material: faeces | place: Denmark | collected 2008/2010 | reverse complement strand
AAATGGGATAGAAAAAAAATCCCGGGAGTAGCCACCGCTTCCGCCGAAACAGAATTCCCCATCGGATAAATGCAAACAACATCAAACTTATACTCCTGATCATTAGTCAACCCTTCAACCATATATTCTTCCAATGTTGTGTCATCCAATTTGATAACCTGATTGCCGGGACTTACGGTAATCTGATAATTCGTAAACCGTTCGCTGGCAGGCTTCGTCCATCTCAGCCGGACTTTCTTGTCTCCCGCTGACGCAGTCAGACCAGTCACCGGATATCTTGCATTCTTTGGCGTACAAGAAGTAGATCGCTTACTCGCCAATCCTCCGGTATAGCGAGGTTGTACGGAGAATGTATAAGCAACATCATTGACAAGATCACTGACAGTTGCACCGGAAGCCTCAGCCTCCACAGTCATTTGCCCTCCTTCCGCTCCCGAAGAGCCCGAAGTCCAGCTAATAAGATATTCATCAGGACGGGCGTCCGGATATGCTTCCCAGGAAAGTGCCACATTCATATCTCCGGCCGTTGCCGTAAGCGTCTTTAATTCATATAAATCAAAACTTGCTTTTGGCAGTTCTTCGTCACAAGCTGCACAAACTGCCGTAATGACAAACAACAAGCTATATATTATTTTTTTCATCGTCTGAATTCTTTAAGTTTAACCATATTAATACCCCGGATTCTGCCACAACAACTCGGTATTGTTGATTCTTTCCAATTCCGTTTTAGGAATAGGATACAGAAACTGGAAATCCTGAATTGTATGTCCCTCCGCTTTCATAGCTTCCTTGGCACCTCCCATGCGAACAAGGTCAAACCAACGGTGTCCCTCATAAGGAAATTCCTGTTGGCGTTCCAGCATAATGGCTTTACGGAAACTATCCTGATCTGCCAGTTCCGTAATCTGAACCGGAGATAATCCGGCACGGGTATGTACCGCATTCAAAGCAACCATTGCATCAGAAGTCTGAGAGTTGCTATAGCTGATTTCGTTCAGTGCTTCGGCATACATTAACAGTACATCGGCATAACGAAGAATAATCTGATCGTTACCGACGGTATTGTATGTCGCACTTTTCAAATCCTTGAATTTATTCATTACGCAAACTTTATCTTCTACTTTCACATAAGTGATCAGGTCTTTGCGTTTATCACCGTCTTTATAGCACTCCTTCAAAGCCTTTGTCTGGTTAGTATCATCTGTCAGGTTGATAATTGAAAACCAATAACCATGTCCTTCACCCTCAACGTCCTTATTAAAGCGCACTGCGAAAATGATTTCATCGTTCATTTTATTATCGACATCAAATACTTTATCCGGTGTAGGCATCAAAGAATATCTGCCTATCAGTTGCGAAAGTACATTGCGTGCCTCTGTCCACTTATGGAAAGTCAGATAAATCTTTCCCAGCAATGCCATTGCAGCACCGGAGGTCGCACGTCCCGTATCAGTACCCGTATAAGAAGAAGGCAGCATATTCTCATTGATAACCTGATTCAAATCGCCGGTAAGAAAATCAAAGACCTGCTGCTCTGAGCTTCTTCCGATTTTAAGAGCTTCAGCCACCGTCACCACTTTATCAGTCATCGGAATTCCACCCCACAAGCGATACATATTAAAATAAGTAAGAGCACGCACGAAAAGCGCTTCCCCTTTATATTGTTTCTTCAACGTAGCATCAAAGTCAGCTGCGTCTATTTTGTCCAATACCAAATTACAGCGATATACTCCGTTATTAAAATTCGCCCAGGCGGATTCCAATATTCCATTAGAGGCTTTATCCGCAAACTGATCTATATCATAACGGTCTTGTGTTCCGGCAGTAGGAGCACTCAACGACAGGTTGTCACTCCGATATTCGCAGCATTCCGTGAAGTAGGAAACCTGTCCCTGCAATTTAGAATAACAGCCGATCACTGCTACATTAAAATCGTCTGCTGTCTTGTATACTTTATCTGTAGGCACACTGCTACTTGGCTCCAAGTCGAAAAAGCTATCTGTACAGGCCACTGATACAAAAGCAGTTGCCAAGAATAGGATTTGTCTATATATTTTCATACACCGTATATTTTTAAGGATGACTAAAGTGTTATATTTAATCCAAACAAGAAGGTTTTCGCCAGCGGATATGTTCCGTAATCTTCACCCGGCGAAAGTGAATTGCTCGGACGTGCATTTACTTCCGGATTGTATCCACCGTAGTTGGTAGATGTCCAAAGGTTCTGTCCGGAGACATAGACTCTCAACTTCTCCACAAAGAAACGACGTGTCAGATTCTGAGGCAAAGTATATCCTAACGTTACATTCTGCAATCTCAAATAAGAACCATCTTCCAGATGCCAGGTTGAAGTACGGCCATTATAACCTTTCGATTTGCGGTTGGCACGGTTCACCTGACCATTTCCGGGGTTATCCGCACTTTTCCAGCGATTCAGGGCAATCGTGGTACCATTGGTGTTTCCTTCCAAATTATCAATATAGCGACGATTCAGATTCAGAATCTCATTACCGTAAACTCCCTGGAAGTTAAAGTCAAGATCAATGCCTTTATACCATACTTTACCACCAAATCCATAGGTGAAGTCGGGCATATAGTTACCTACTATCGTACGGTCTTTGTCCAAGTCCATCACACCGTCTCCATCCACATCTACAAAACGGAAGTCTCCCGGCTGAGTATTGCTGAAATGAGGATATTTCTTCAATTCTTCTTCGTTGGAAAAGATACCGTCCTGCACCAGCAAATAGTAACATCCGATCGGTTCGCCTACTTTTGTGATATAATAAGCATGATCTACGCTTCCGGTAGAGATAATGGGAGCATTTCCCGGACCAAGAGCTTTTACTTCATTGGTATTCGTAGCATAGTTGGCATTAAAAGAATACCCAAAGTCTTTGGTGAAATTTTTCTGAGATGTCAAGGCTATTTCCCAACCACGGTTATTTACTTTTCCAATATTCATCAGGGCAGTGCTGTATCCGGTCAGATGAGGAACAGGAACATTCAGCAACATATTGGAGGTATTGGTATTATAGTAATCAACTGTTATCCCCAATAATCCTTTGAACATTTGCAGGTCCACACCGACATTGACCATTGCATTCTTTTCCCAGCTTAAATCATCATTCTTAATTGTATTGGGCTTATAACCTTGTACCAGTTGCCCGTTACCCGTACCCAGTATATAATTATCAAGAGCCATCAATGATAGATGATCGTAGTTGCCTATCTGAAAGTTACCTGTAACACCATAACTGGTTCTGATTTTCAAGTCATCTACAAAGGAGAGAAATTTCGCCTTCGTGAAGAAATCCTCCCCGCTAACTCTCCATGCCAATGATGCGGACGGGAAATATCCCCAGCGGTTATTTTTTCCGAAACGGGAAGAACCATCCGCACGAATAGCTCCGGAAGCCATATATTTACCTTTATAACTATATTGCACACGAGCCAGATAGGAAGCAATCGACCATTGGGTCTTATCAGACGCCCCCTTTATAACTGTTCCACCGGAGATCGTCTGTATATAATCATTCGGAAAATCGGTAGCCGTCACATTATCTCCTTTATAAGTTTCTTTTTGTGCAGATTGCACCAGAACCGCATTAATCGAATGATCTTCATTAATCACTGTATTATAATTAATCTTATTCTCAATCAGCCAATTAAAATAAAAACCGGAGGAGCTGTATGCAGTAGGGTTCGACTTGATATCATAATATTTCTGGCCCAGTAAGGGTAGTTCTGACGAACGATACTGATCATTATGAGAACCATAATAATCACCACCGAAAGAAATATTATAAGTAAGTCCCTTGAAAAGTTCCAGTTCGGCAAAGACTTTCCCTACAATTGCCATACGGTCTACTACGTCCGATTGCAGATTGGCCATTGCCACAGGGTTTAATACCGCATTGTGCTGATAGTCATTGCCAATTCTCCAATAGCCATTTCCCTGATAGTTATAACTACCGTCGGAATTATATACCGGCCACACAGGAGGCATCATCAAGGCCGACTGAACAATACCATTCGATCCGGAAGCATCCACCCGATTGGAAGTCGAATAAGAAGGAGAAAAATTAAGACCGAATTTCAGTCTTTTATATTTTCCGTCCAGATTCATACGCATGCTATATTTCTTGAAATCAGAATTGATGATAATACCTTCTTTATCATAATAATTGGCAGAAATAAAATAACCAACGGTCTTTCCTCTGCCGGAGATAGAAACATTATGGCTGGTTGTAGCCGCACTACGGAAAATTGCATCCTGCCAGTCTGTGTCCGTTAATCCCTGATCGCCGTTCAGATAAGGAAAAAGTTCTGCAGGAATCCGTTCCCATGAATTCGGACGCATACCATTAGGGTCATTGGGTGAACCACCGGGATTAGCATCCAGATAAGAATTATCATGCCCGTCTTTGGCAAACTCCGCAAACTGATAAGCATTCAACATCGGAAGTTTTTTTGAAACACTCTGGATACCATAATATCCATCATATTGTACTTTCATTTTTTCCGACTGCCCTTGTTTGGTAGTGATAATAATTACACCATTTGATCCGCGACTACCATAAATCGCAGCAGACGAAGCATCTTTAAGTACCTCTACCGACTCGACATCATTATTATTCAGATTGGCAAAGCCACGCTCCACAGGTACACCGTCAATGATATAGAGAGGATCACTCCCCGCATTGACTGTACTGATACCACGAACACGGATACTGACACTTCCTTCCGGGTCACCGCTCGGCTGAGTCACTTGCACTCCCGGCATCTTTCCAGCTAATGCCTGACGAAAGTCGGAAGCAGAAACCTCCGCAATCTGCTCGGCTTTCACGGAAGAGATGGAAGTAGACACATCCCGTTTCCGCTGTACACCATATCCTACCACTACTACTTCATCGATCATCTTGCTGTCTTCGGTCAACGTAATCTTAGCCGTATTCTTATCTTTTGCAGAAAGGCTGACGGTCTTATAGCCAATATAGGAAATTGTCAATGTAGCCGATTCCGGTACATTCATCAACGAATATCGTCCGTCCATATCGGTAATCGTACCACTGCCCTCTCCTTTGATCTGGACACTGGCACCAATAACTGGCTCTCCCTTATCATCTACGACCACTCCCTGAACGGTACGTGTACGTTGAGCGCTTTCTTCTTTAAGCGGCTGTTTACTGACAGCAATTGTATTATCGGTCCTATTGAAATAAAGTTTTGACTGAGTAGTTATCACTCCCAGAATTTGTTTAAGCGTAGCGTTTTTTACATCAAAAGAAACATGCGGAGCGTTATTTACCGTTTCCTGATCGTAGATAAATTTAAAGTTGGTCTGTTCACTGATTTTATTGAAAACATTTTCTACCGGCTCGTTTTGTACACGGAGCGTAATGTTGTTCTCTTTCAATGTCTGAGCAGCAGTCGGAGCAACTAAAAGGAAGGTGAATAGTAAAAAAGCTAAAAACGAGCAGCTATTTCTACTTTTTCCTTTACAAATAAGAAGATTATTCATAAATTTGTGCGTTTTAGTAATTGACTAAAGTTATTAAAAACAAGCAACGTGCGATACGTTATTCATTTGGGTCGAAGCGAATGAATATCCGTCCGGGTTGCGGATAGAAGCATTCCTTAGGAGTGCTTCTATCTTTTTAGGGAGTTTCTATGAGGGTGATGCTTTCATTCTGTCCTTATTAACGGGTTAAACATTGATCTATTTTTTAATTCTCATTTTTTATAAAGAAGTATATTCCTGCCTTCTTTCTTATAATTGATATCACTGATAAATTCGATGGATTTAAGTACGGACTCCAGACTCTTATTGTCATGTTCACCGGTAATCAGATTATCAAATTCCTGTCCGGAAGCAAAGGTTATCTGACAATTATAAACACGTTCCAGTTCTTTTGCCACATCCCGGATCGGAGTACTGTTAAAACGCAGGCTTCCCTTGATCCAGACTGCTACCCCACGTTCTTCCTTCTTCTTACTATATTCACCGGAAACGGTATTTATCAGAACTTGTTCTTTTGCAGTCAATCGCATCATTGCTTCCGGCAGATCAACCTGTACTTTGCCACTCTCTACACTTACCGATACGATTTCATCCGTAGAGTAAGATTTTACATCAAACCGGGTTCCCAAAACACGAACATCCAGTCGCTTCGTCTGTACAATAAACGGCATATCTTCATTATGGGCAACCCTGAAATATCCTTCTCCTTCCAGTTCCACTTTCCGGATATCCCCTTGAAAAGAATCAGGATAACGTACTTGTGAACAAGAGTTCAACACTAATATAGTTCCGTCCGGTAATTCCACCCGTTTCTTCTCTCCAAAAGAGGTTGAGATTTCAGCGAAAGTTATCTGCTGCTCACTCATATACCGGAAATAACTGATACTTCCTGTCACGATGGCTATTACAGCCGCCACACTGGCTGCAATCGTCATTACCCGACGAAACCAGGTACGTTTCTTATGTTCAATATGTTTCAGCAACTGGCGAGCCTCCTTTTTATACTTCTCACGCTCCAAGTCAGTAACAGGCTGCTGGCTGACGGATTCCTCCCAGACTTCGGCAGACAACTCATCCAATATATCTTTATGGTCAGCATCTCTCATACTTTCCAGTAACTGCGATGCTTCCTCCCGGATGTACATATCATCCAGATAACGACGTAATTTATTTTTTTCTGTCTTCGTATCTTTCATCATATATTCAAATAAGGGTGCTGATTTCTCCCCTTCGTATTAGTAATACACAAAGGCAGGAAACAGCTAGGGTATGATTAACATTTATTATAAATTCAGACAAAGTAGAATCAGCAATATGTCAGCAGAAGTACCCGAATATTTAGTCAAGTAGGCACGAATCACTTTCAACGAAACAGAAATATGCTCCTGTACGGTATTGACAGAGACTCCCAGCGCTTCCGCAATTTCTTTATGGGACATCTGTAAATCTCGGCTCATATTAAAGACTTCACGCTGACGGGGAGTCAATTGTTCCAATGCACGGCTAAGGACATCCTTCAAATCATCGAACAATATTTTATTATTCGTTTCATTGGCCGAATCAACCGCATGAGAAAGGATATGCTCTTTCAACTTATCTTCATTCGCCATATCCCGTATCTGATTAAGGATACGATTGCGTACAATCGTATATAAATAGGATGAGAAAGACGCATCCGGATTGATAAAACGCCTGCTTTGCCATACAACCGTAAACGCGTCCTGAAAAATATCTTCGGCAAACTCACGAGATTTGACGAACTTCATCGCAAAATACAGCAAGCGATTCTTATAGGCGGCATAGAGTTCGCAAAAGGCATCCTCATCGCCGTCTATCAGACGGAGAACTAACTCCCGTTCGTCCATAAGCGTGTCTGTTGCGTACATATTTTCTTTACTTTTGGGCACAAAGGTATTGTTATGATGTTACAAACGTATGTATTTTTTCTGAAATAAAAAAATAACCTTCTTTCTTATTGAGTTTCCGGCCGAGAACTTTGTGTACTCTTTAATTGTTGTCCTATTATAAAAGTGCGAACAAAGCACACAACAAAGTTCTATAAAAAAGAAAGGAAGATTATGAAAAAAGTAATCGACAGAGCTTCATCAAGAGGCTATTTTAATCATGGCTGGCTCAAAACCCACCACACATTCAGTTTTGCTAACTATTACAATCCGGAAAGAATCCATTTCGGAGCCTTGCGAGTGCTGAATGATGACAGTGTAGACCCGTCGATGGGATTTGATACTCATCCACATAAAAATATGGAAGTAATTTCCATTCCGTTGAAAGGGTATCTGAGACATGGCGACAGTGTACAAAATACGAAAACGATTACTCCCGGTGATATCCAAGTGATGAGTACGGGCAGTGGTATCTATCATAGTGAGTATAACGACAGCAAGGAAGAACAATTGGAATTCCTGCAAATATGGGTATTCCCCCGAATCGAGAATACGAAACCCGAATATAACAATTTCGATATACGTCCGCTGCTGAAACCGAACGAGTTATCTCTGTTCATTTCACCGAACGGCAAGACACCGGCCTCCATCAAACAGGATGCCTGGTTCTCTATGGGAGACTTCGATACGGAAAGAACCATCGAATATTGTATGCATCAGGAAGGTAACGGAGCTTATCTGTTTGTGATAGAAGGAGAGATCAGCGTGGCCGATGAACATCTGGCCAAACGTGACGGCATCGGAATATGGGATACCAAAAGCTTCTCTATCCGTGCTACTAAAGGGACCAAACTTCTGGTAATGGAAGTACCCATGTAAAAAACATTATTTCTAGTTTTATTCTATTCTATTTAAATGAAGCGGTCCCACTCTACAGAGTGAGACCGCTTCTCATTGATAGTTATATCTTCGGATTATTTTTCCTTCCGATAATTCTCCAGTCCAGTTTGCAGGAATTCAATATATTTGGGAATGTCTTCATCGTAAGCATAAGACTTATTCAAAGGACTTCCCTGATTATCCAGCAATACATAGAAAGGCTGTGCATTAGCACCAAACTTCACACGTTGCAGATAGCTCCACTTATCACCGACTGTACGCAAAGTACGTTCCTTACCGTTCTCTACGATTTTCACAGGTTCGGTCAACGGAGTTTTATTATCCACATACAGAGTAATCAGCACATAATCATTATTAATCAGATCACTCACTTTCGGGTCCGTCCATACAGCGGCTTCCATCTTACGACAGTTCACGCATCCATAGCCTGTAAAGTCAAGCATCACTGGTTTGCCATTCAGACGTGCATACTCCATACCCAGATCGTAGTCATCGAATTTCGCATGTACTTCATTCTTATACAGATTAAAGTCTTGCGTATGCATAGGAGGCGCAAAAGCACTTACGGCTTTTAACGGAGCTCCCCACAAACCGGGAACCATATATACGGCAAACGCCAGAGAAATAAGTGCCATAAAGAAACGAGTCACTCCCACCTTATTGTCATCATCGTCATGCGGAAACTTGATTTTACCAAGCAAATAGAAACCCAGCAATGCAAAGATGACAATCCACAGAGCGAGGAAGGTTTCACGGTCGAGTAATCTCCAGCCATAAGCCAGATCGGCAACCGACAGGAATTTAAGCGCAAATGCCAGTTCCAGAAATCCTAACGTCACTTTGATCACATTCATCCATCCGCCCGACTTCGGCATAGACTTCAGCCATGACGGGAACAGAGCAAAGAGTGTGAACGGCAATGCCAATGCAATGGCAAAACCCAACATACCGATAGCCGGGGCCACCACGCTTCCTGTAGTAGAAACCTGTACCAGCAGGAATCCGATAATCGGACCTGTACAAGAGAAAGATACCAGTGAAAGTGTAAATGCCATCAGGAAGATACTCAGCAGACCGGTAGTCGATTCCGCTTTACTATCTACCGCATTGCCCCACTTTGACGGTAATCTAATCTCAAACGCTCCAAAAAATGAAGCGGCAAAGATTACCAGCATCAGGAAGAAAAGGATATTAAAGACAGCATTCGTCGATAAAGCATTGAGCGCACTGGCACCAAATATCAGTGTGATAGCCAATCCTAATGCCACATAAATAACGACAATGGAAGCACCATAAGTCCACGCATCACGAATACCTTTCTTCTTATCTTTGCTACGTTTCAGAAAGAAACTGACTGTCATCGGGATAATAGGCCATACACAAGGAGTGAACAGAGCCAGCAATCCACCCAGGAAACCTGTCACGAAAATATAAATCCAGGACATATCTCCCTGAGTATGTTCCTCGCCCAGTGCCTGCAATTCACTGATTACCGGACGCCAAAGGTCACCGGAAGCTACAGCTGGTTGAATATCGGCATTTGCATCCGTAGCAGAAGCAGGAACCAGTTCCATCATTGCAGCAGAGTCTTTGGACGCAGCAGGAGCAGTTACTTCTTCCGCCTCTTTTGTCTCCGGCTTATCAGCTTTGGCTACAGGAGCAGCCGTAGTTCCGGCCTTTGCTTCACCCGAAAACTTAAAAGGAACTTCTGTCGGAGGCAGACAACTCTCATCGTCGCAGGCTCCATATTCCAGATAACCTTCTATCGCATAAGCTCCACCAGTCAGCTTCACTTTCTGCACGAATTTGGCAGTATTCTCGAAATAGCGCACTTTCATTTCGAACAGTTTGTCGAAAGTAGCTATTTCCTTGCCGACAGGCTTCAATTTACCAACCAGTTCTACACCGGACTTCTTCTCCACATTAAATGTGGCAGAAATAGGTCCTCCGTCTCCAAGATCGGTAGAATAAACATGCCACCCTTTGTCAATGGCAACTGTAAACACGATCTCCGCTTCTGTATCAGAAAGAGAGTTCAGTTCTGTTTTAAACTTTACCGGATCTTTAATCTGCGCCTGCAATGTATAGGCTACAAAGCTTAAAAGCAGAAAAGAAATTAATTTTCTCATTTTCATTATTGGGGGTTATAATTCATAATCCACGCATGCACGACTGTCCTTTGCTTCAGCTATAATCTTTCCGGCTGCCACATGATCAGGGTGTGTTGCATAGAACTTCACATCCTCCAGCGTGTCAAATTCGCTATAGAGAGCTATATGCCAAGCCTCTCCCGGATTCATATTCAGTCCGACTTCAATCTTACGGATCACTGAAATCTTAGCGGGGAGCGCTTCGATAGCTTCCTTAAATTTATTCATCACTACGAGTTTCTCCGCTTCGGGAACTTCGTCTTTTAACTTAAATAATACAATGTGTTTCACCATTACGTTGTTATTTTAATGAATTGTTTCTATATTTGTCTTGTCAATGCATTACATTACTAATGCAAAATTACTCTATTTGGTTCAAATAACACTATAAAGAGATGTTAATAATAGGAATAGCAGGTGGAACGGGCTCCGGAAAAACCACCGTCGTACGAAAAATAATAGAAAGCCTCCCCGTTGGAGAAGTAGTACTATTACCTCAGGATTCATACTACAAAGACAGTAGTCACGTGCCGGTTGAAGAACGTCAGAATATCAACTTTGACCATCCGGATGCTTTTGAATGGAGCTTGCTTTCCAAACATGTGATGATGCTGAAAGAAGGAAAAAGCATCGAGCAGCCGACCTATTCTTATCTGACTTGTACCCGCCAACCGGAAACCATCCACATCGAGCCTCGTGAAGTCGTCATTATTGAAGGTATCCTTGCCTTGTGCGACAAGAAGCTACGCAATATGATGGATCTAAAGATATTTGTAGATGCCGATCCCGATGAACGCCTGATACGTGTCATCCAAAGGGATGTCATCGAAAGAGGACGGACAGCGGAAGCTGTCATGGAACGCTATACCCGTGTTCTGAAACCGATGCACCTGCAATTCATAGAACCCTGCAAACGCTATGCGGACCTTATCGTTCCAGAAGGCGGCAGCAATGCAGTAGCTATCGATATATTAACAATGTATATCAAGAAACATTTGAAAAATGAAGAATGAAAGATAAAGAGTTCAGAATGAGTGCCAAGACACTGATCCTCCCCTTGTTTCTTATACTTTTGTGCTGTGTATTCGGATGCCGGAACAAACATCATACCGAAAAGAATGAAACAGCACACGATCTTCCACAGATTAAAGACAGTGGAGAACTGGTTGTGCTGACACTCTATAGCTCTACTTCATATTTCATTTATCGCGGACAGGAAATGGGATTCCAATACGAACTCAGTGAACAGTTCGCTAAAAGTCTGGGACTGAAACTCAGAATCGAGGTAGCCAGAAATGTCCGTGAATTGATTCAGAAATTACAGTCAGGCGAAGGAGATATGATCGCCTACAACCTGCCGATTACCAAAGAATGGAAAGACAGCCTTTTGTATTGCGGAGAAGACATAATCACCCATCAGGTTATCGTCCAGCAAGGAAATGGAAAGCATAAACCATTGAAAGATGTAACGGAACTTATCGGCAAAGATATATATGTCAAACCAGGCAAATATTACGATCGCCTCGTGAATCTGAACAACGAACTGGGAGGTGGTATCCATATTCATAAGATAACGGGAGATAGCGTTACCGCGGAAGACTTAATCACCCAGGTAGCACAAGGTAAGATTCCCTATACCGTAGCCGATAATGATTTAGCCAAACTGAATAAAACTTACTATCCCAATCTGAATATCGATCTTTCTATCAGTTTTGACCAGCGTTCTTCATGGGCTGTGCGAAAAGACAGTCCCGAACTGG
>OGRG01002069.1_pt1 | contig 12255 bp, 7 predicted proteins | sample 1553501 | NCBI WGS metagenome assembly OGRG01 (sample SAMEA2580018, study PRJEB22360) | human gut metagenome | biome: human gut; feature: human-associated habitat; material: faeces | place: Denmark | collected 2008/2010 | reverse complement strand
TAGTCCCGCGGCTCATACACATTGCTTCGCCCACCGACCAACACACCGTTGACCCACGTATGGTCGGCATCATTCATGGTGCCCAGACGCAGTAGGGCGGGCTTCCCCGCATCCGACGGAGGCAGGAACACGGTTTTTCTCATGGTAATCTCGCCGCGGAAACCGGCAAGTCCGCGATCCTTGTACCATCCAGGCAGGCGTATGTCATGCCATGCCACGTCGCGCGGCTCGATGTTCTTGGATTCCGGACAGTCCCACGCGATCAATGGCAGCCATTCATGGTGGGCATCGGCCACGGCCTCGTATCCAAGCGCCTGGTACCACCGGTCCCGCTCGGCAACGGAATCGAAGCTTCTTTTCGACGCCACACCATCGCCAAGGTACGGTTCAAGACTGGCGAGCGCTTCGGGGAACGCTCGTAATGTGTCAATGTCCATCCAGGATTCGATCGGAGAGCCGCCCAATGAAATGTTCAACAGACCAACGGGCACACCGAGCCACTGGCGGATCCTGCGACCGAAAAAATATGCGAGCGCTGAGAAATCATCAAGCGTATCCGCATCGCAGCCCTGCCAGAACGCACGGTCGTGATCGTCGCGAGGACCTTTGAAATCGTAATCGGGAATCACTTTGTACTGCCGCAGCAATGGATCGGGATCACGGTCCCACTCCTGTGGATAGTCGGCGCGCACCCAAGCCATAGGCAGTTCCATATTCGACTGCCCGGAGCACAGGAACACCTCTCCCGCATAGCACTGCCGTGAGATACGCTCCGCTCCGTCCTCGTAGCATATGGTCAGCTCGTACGGCCCTCCAGCTTCGATCGGACCATACGGCGCGTTCCAAGTTCCGTCGTCTTTCACCTGCACCATATGCCGCTCGTCAGCAAGCCGTGTCAATACGATGCGTCCGGGATCGCCGGTGCCCCAAATATGCATGTCCGCACCGGCTTGCAGCACGCAGCCGTCGTCAAGTAGTTTCGGCAATCGCAAAGTCATCTCAGCATTCTCCCCATTGAGTCTGCGTTCATTTCACCAAATAACCGACGGGCGGCAGGAATGCGGCGAATCGCCGCCCGTCGGCATCGACTACCGGTTGTCGGGAAGCTCCCGATAATCGAAATAGTCGAATTCGGCTTTCGCGTCATAGCCAGACAGATCAACACAGGCGAGACCCACGAACGCGCCGGTGAAGAAGCCGCCATAGCGCTGGTTCACATAGTCATCGGACAGAATCTTCGCATCGAGCTTCACCGGAATCTCGGTGAAGCGCTCACCGTCGAAGGAATATTCGTAGGAATAGTATTCCGTGCGGACCTTGGTGCGCAGCCATACCGCTTCGGCGTCTTCGGGCACCACGATGGCGTCATCCTTGAGGAACGACGTGTATTGGTTGAAATCGTTCTGAGCCACTTCGATGACCCTTGCATGTCGTTTCTCATCCCAAGTGACGAACGCCCATGACCAGCACAGGTCATCGTAATAGTTGGTCAGGCCTGCCATCTGCATGTAGTTCTTCGGATCGAAACGCACCTTGGTTTCGGCGTCGAAATCGAATGCCTGCCAGCGACGAGCCACAAGGGACAGGTCAAACAGGTTGCACAGCGAGCCCTGACCACGCAATGCCAGTTTGCCGTCGCCCACCGTGCCCATGGCGTCGGTGAACGGGACGCGCAGGGTGTTCCAATTCGGTCCGAGTTCGTCGGATTCGAACTCGTCGCGCTCGTCGCGCGTCGCTGGGGCAACGGTCTCGATGGCGTCTTTCGGAGCGTCGACGTAACGCTGTCCGCCATGGCCTCCGACCACGCGCGGCCAACCGTCCTCATCCCATTCGACTTTCTGGATGGAGGTCTCGCGTCCGAGTGTGCACCATCCGCGGGTGCCATGGGCCGGTTCGGTATCATGACGCCACGGACGACCGCATAGGGAGGCGTAATACCACTCGCCGGACGGGGTGTCCACCAACGCTCCATGGCCCTGCTTCTGCAAATAGGTGTCAGGAGTGTCGAAGTTACCGATGAACGGGCCATTCGGCATAACTTCGAAGGAGCATTCGTCAAGGGTACGGGAACGCGCCACAGATTCCTGATGCTCATACACCGTGCCGCCTTCTGCGGCAAACAGGTAGTACCAACCATCCTTCTTGTATAGGTGGGGACCTTCGGTGATCTTCACCGAGGTGCCATCCCAGATGGTGCGGGCCGTTTCTGGCTTGAGCTTCATGGTGTCGACGTCGAATTCCGTCAATGTGATACCGTCGAACTGGTGGTGGTATTCACGGAAATCCCATGTCTGCTGCACCAAGTATTTGCGGCCGTCGTCGTCATGGAACAGGCTGGCGTCAAAACCGACCCCGTTGATGCGAACCGGCTCGCTCCATGGCCCGTGGATGTCCTCGGCGGTGACCAAATAATTAGTGCAATCCTTGAATGCACCATTGACCACCTTGACATCAGTGTAGATCAGCCAGAACCTGCCATCCGCATAGCTTAGGTCAGGAGCCCAGATGCCTCCCGAAGAGGGGTTTCCTCTCATATCAAGCTGGCTGGACCGGCTCAACGGGCTTGGAAGAATGTTCCAATGCACCAGGTCCTTGGACTCATGCAGGCGAACGCCTGGGAACCATTCGAAAGTGGAATTGGCAATGTAATAAGTGTCACCGACACGAATCATTGAAGGATCGGCATGAAAACCGGTGAGCACCGGGTTGGAAATCTTCATAATGTACCTCTTGCATAAGAGATGAAGCCCGGAAGACGGAAAGGAACATCTTCCGGGCGTGGGTTGTCACATTCCGTCAGCCCTTGACCGCACCTGTCAGGCCGCCGACGATCTTCTTCTGGAAGATGGTGAAACAGATCAGGGCCGGAATCATAGCCAGAGAGGTGAAGGCCAACACCTGTGCGGTGTCAACGGAGTGTTCAGAGCTGAACATCTGTACGCCAAGCGGCAATGTGTACTTGTTGGAATCACTGAGCACGAACAGCGGCAGCATGTAGGCATTCCAGCTTCCCACGAAGGTAAGGATTCCAGTGGTGGCCACGCCAGGCATGGACAGCGGAATGACCATGCGCCAGAAGAAGCCAAGGCGGGAGCATCCATCGAGAAGACAGGCCTCCTCAAGCTCATTAGGAATCGACTGTAGGAACGGCACCAAGATGATGATGGTCTGAGGAAGTCCGAAGGCAATTTGCGGAAGGATCAGACCCCACAGGGAGTTGGCCAGACCCAGATTGCGAATCAGCAGATACAAAGGTGTAATGCCAACGGTCATCGGGAACATGAGACCAGCAGAGAACAACGCGTACATAAGCGGCGCATAGCGGAATTTGTATCGGGCGATGACAAAGCTCACCATGATGCTAAGCACCACGACGCCTACCATGGTGGCGATACCCACGATGGTAGAATTCTTCAGTTCCGTCCAGAAAATATCACTTTCGAAGACCGTCTTGTAGTTGTCGGGGACCCATGGGTTCGGCATCCCGGACGGATGGTTGGTGATCTGCGAATTGGTACGGAAACCACCGAAGATAATGTACAACACCGGAGTGATGCAGATGGCCACAAGCACCAGGGAGAAGAAGTAGACGATTGGGTTGCCCCATGGCGTCTTGGACGACTTACGGTAACCATTCTTCTTGCTGTACTCGCTTTTGTTGGAATGTCCTGCGATTGTTGCGGCAGTCATCACTTCACCTCACTTGCCAGGGCAGCAACCTCACGATGCTGCGCTTCCTTTGCGCGCTTCCTGGCACGCTTCTTGGCTTCTTTCTGTTCAGTAACAGCACCGTCCAAGTCACGGTTCAGCACGAACTTCTGATAGACGAGTGCGATGATCAAAGAGATCACGAAGATGATCAGAGCAACGGCGGAACCATAGCCATAGTTGCCGGCTCCACGACCTTCACGCACCATGTAGGTGGCCATGGTGGACACACCAGCGGTGGTCGACACATACTTGCCCCACACGATATAGACCAGATCGAAAAGCTGCAGAGAGCCAATCATGGAAAGGAACACCCAGATCCGCAACGTCGGAGCAAGCAACGGCAACGTGATGCTTTTCTGCATCTGCCAGAAACTCGCCCCATCCACCTTGGCTGCTTCATACAGTTCCTCGGGAATGGATTGCATGCCGGCGAGCATCAGAATTACGGCGAAACCGACGTATTTCCAGCTGATCAGCAACAGCAGCGTCCAAATAGCGATCTTCGGGTCGGCCAGCCAATCGGGACCATTGATGCCGAAGTTGGCCAGAATCTCATTGATGGCGCCCTTCTTCTGTAGCAACAGGCTCCATCCTGTGCCGACGATGACCTCGGAAACGACATACGGCACGAAGATGAGGGTGCGGATGAGACCACGCCCCTTGAACTTCTGGTTCAGCAGCAATGCGAACAGGATGGCGAGCGGAGCCTGGATGACCAACGAGCCGATCACGACCTCGAAGGTATGCAGAATTGCCGCCTGGAACGCGGGATCCTTAAGCGCTGTGATGTAGTTCTGGAGACCAACGAATTTACCTGTCTTGGAGGGAAGTCCGTAGCCCTTCCACTGATAGAAGCCGTAATAAGCACCCAAGACGATAGGCAGAATCACAAAGCAGACGAACAGAAGAATCGCAGGTGCGGACAGTACGAAAATCTCAACATTACGACGCATTTTGCCATCGGACGGTTTCTTGGACCGCTTAGCGCGCAGCGTCACCGCGTCTTTGCTTGTACTTGACATGGTTTTCTCCACTACCAGATACGTTTCTCGAATAGGAAGGAGGGTGGATGAATATCTGTCTATCCACCCTCCTTTGGCCGTCAACCAGCCATGTTCACTGTCAGCCCTTGGCCGCTGCGTCCTTCATCGCCTTGACGATGTCAGCCGAAGTCCCCTGTCCGGAAAGCAGATTCACCACTCCGGAATTAAGAGCGTTGCCAATATTTCCGCCGAGAGCGGTATCCATCCACAGCTGCATGCCATCGGACTTTTTCATAGCTTCGATGATGCTCTTAAGATTTTCATCGGTAACCGCATCGTAAGCTTCGGCGGAAGCCGGAATGGTGCTGAACGCAGTGGCGTATTTCTCCTGATTTGATTTCTCAGCCATGAAATTGACGAAATCAACAGCAGCGTCCGGAGCCTCGGGATTGACAGCGAAACCGGTCACAGCGCCCATCAAAGCACCTTCCTCGCCTTTTCCTCCGTCCACGGTCGGGAAGGCGAAGAAGCCAAGGTCAGCCATTGGCTTCTTGTCCGGAGTCAGGTCCTTGAGAACTCCAGGCTCCCATGTGCCCATGAGCTCCATCGCAGCCTTATGATTGGCCAGCAGACCTGCGGATGAGCTGGCGCCCTGCTGGGCCGTCGTGGTGAGGAATCCTTCGTTAAAAGCATTCGCATCCAACAAATCCTTCAGATCATCTCCGGCCTTGGTCCAGCAGGAGTCGGAGAAGTCCTTGTCATTGACGCCCTTGGCGTAGGCCTTCGGAGAGCATTCGCGCATGGACAACCAGTAGTACCAGTGACCGACCGGCCAAGCATCCTTGCCGCCGAGTGCGATCGGATCGATGCCAGCGCTGCGAAGCTTCTGTACATCGGTCTTCAGCTCGCTGAAGGTGGTCGGCGCGGCATCGATGCCAGCCTGCTTGAACAGATCCTTGGAATACCAGATGCCACCAGGCTGCACAGTGACTGGAACACCATAGACCTTGCCGTCATAGGACATGGACTCCAGCGCAGAAGACATCTGCTTCTTGACGGTGTCACTGATCTTATCAGTGAGGTCCATGCCCTGTCCGGCGTCAATCATGTCCTTGGTCTTGGCTCCACCAAGGGTCATGTACACATCCGGGCCGGAGGCGGGATCCTGCATAGCGGTGGTCAGCTTGCCTTCGAAATCCTCGTTTTGGATGGCTTGGATCTGGACCTTGACACCGGTCTTCTTCTCGAACGCTTTGGCCATATCCTCCCAATACTGCTTGCCGTCACCAGCTGTTGCGTTATGCCAGAACGTAATGGTCTTATCGTCTTTGGCACCAGCGCTGGGGCCGCAGGCACCCATGCCCAACATGGTCGCCACCGCAAGAGTGGCAGCTGCAATGGTTTTGAACTTCATTGTCTTCTCCTTATTGACCAAATCATCATCGACAAAATGATGGCAACGACAGGAACGATTTCTCTCGAATGGGACGAATCGGGAAGCATGACCGCAACGAATGCTGCCGCAGCTCCCTGGCAGACAGAGAATCAGCCTTTGACTCCCTTCGAAAATTTCCATTCCGTTTTCGCTGTACCTACAGACTACCGAAACAAATCACACAAAGTCAAGTTTTTTGTAAAATCAGAAAACTAACTATTTTTCGTTGATTTTACAACGTTTTTAAGCATTGCCAACATATCGAAAGTTTCGAAAAACGTAAACCGAAACTTTCGTTCGCATTTTCGGATATGATGAAAATGAAGAAGGAGTGACTCATGCGCAATACGGCAAAAAAAGCTACGGTACGACTCTCTGACATAGCTAAAGAGACCGGTTATTCCCTTTCCACCGTATCCAAGGCGCTCAACGGCAGAGCCGACGTTTCCGAAGAGACGCGGCAAACCATCAACGCGGTGTTGAAACGGTATGGGTATTCCCGTAAAGCGACAAGCACGAAAAGCCAACGAATTATCGAAATCGTGTTCCAAGATTTCGATAATGTTTGGGCCCTTGAAGTACTCCGTGGCGCCATTCGCGAAGCCAAGTTGCATGATTTGAACGTCATCACCACCGAAGGCGGCAATCGCCAGCACCCGGACTCATCCTGGATTGACAACATGCTGCGTCGGCAGACAGATGGCGCCATTCTTGTCTTCTCCAGTCTGACACGTATCGAACGGAACAAGCTGCATTCCAGAGGTATTCCCTTCGTCTTGTTCGATCCATTCGGTAATCCAGATCCAGACACGCTGTCGGTGCAAGCGGACAACTGGACCGGAGGCGTAATCGCCACCAGGCATCTGCTCGCACTCGGACATACCCGCATAGGCATCATCACCGGACCGGAGGAAATGATGTGTTCCAAAGCACGTCTGGACGGATATACATCAGCGCTTGCGGAACATGGAATCGAAACCGATCCCGAACTTATCACCGAAGGCGATTTCACCACTTCCGGCGGTTACGCACAGTCCATCTCCCTGTTGAAACGACCAAATCGTCCGACCGCAATCTTCGCCGGCAGCGATCTGCAGGCCATGGGCGTCTACGAGGCGGCAAGGCAATTGAGGTTACATATTCCGGAGGATCTATCCGTGGTCGGATTCGACGATGTGCAGACTGCCGCATTCCTTGGCCCGGCGCTGACCACCGTACGGCAGCCGCTCCGATTCCATGCCCCGCCCCCCAAAGACGTGGCAGGGGCCGCCGTACGCATGCTGATCGAGGCGCTGTCCACCGACGACGTGATCCAACCGCACATCATCATGCCGACATCGCTAGTGGTACGCAACAGCACACAGCAACTTGAAGGGTGACCAGCAAGACAAACCGCGCATGTGCAACCGGAGGAAGAAACGCCACACGCCCCTAGCCTTCCGGTTCCGACCCGTCCCAAGGATGGTCCTCCGAAGTACCAGTAACGAACCATCCTTTCAAACTCCTCAGATTCTATGCCATGAAACCAGCCATGCAACCGACGAATCCACCGGCCCATTCGGTGCTGAGGAAACGAGCATCGACACTCAGCAGGACCTGCCCCTGACGCACGAACGTCGCAGAATCAACCAAACCATGCATGCCAGTCACGATGACCGACAAGCGGTTGTCATCGAAAAGCACCGCCGGACGTGTGCCATCAGCCCGCAGGGCGGCAACGGAACCGGCTTGCGAATCATCTCCATTCACCGTCTCGTAGCGCACATCCGTGCCATGCATCGAAAACACCGCGTAATGCGTGGAATTCTGCCGGATCACTAAAGAACCGGACATGGGAATCGGCATGAGCGTCGGCAGTTTCGCTATTCTGCGGTAGCTGACATCACGCTCGTCGCGCACCACCACATCGTTCGTCGAGCCATCAGCCACATCCACCAGCGCAGGTTCCACGTCACCGGCGAGCGAGGATTTCACCCTAGGCTCGATGGTGATGCCATCGTCTTCAGTAGTAACCGTGATCTCGTCGGCCAAGCGGCCAAGACCAGCGCAAGTCACTGGCCATCCGGGGTCACCCTCATGCGTATATGATGCACCGTTGCCGTCCAGCTTCCAATCGGCCGGATTATGTTCCCAGGATACCGGAGCGACAAAGCTCTCCCTTCCCAAGTAGCTCAATAATTCGCCGTCATGCTTTCCCCGTGTCTCTCTCACGCCGAGACACACCAGCCACCATCCCAGTTCCGGATGAAGCAACAGGTCCGCATGTCCCACGCATTGCAGCGGTTCCGACAAACCCAGATGTCGGTGGGTGAGAATCGGATTCTTCTTATCCGCGTGGAAGGCACGGATTGCAGTGCCAAGATAGCAGCGTTCCCCGTCACGAACCTGCGGAATGCACTCACCCAATTCGGATACTTCCCGTTCGTAAGCTTCGAACGCCCGAAGCAGTCCATGCGGCGCATAGATGCGCATGGCCATTTCGCTATGTTCGAAACTGGTGCCCCCCTCAGCGGTCATCAGATACACATAATCACCCACGCGATAGAGATGCGGCGCCTCAGCCCACACCGATTCCATACCGTATCCGCGCCATATTACCGTCTTGCCCGATCCCGCAGGAAGACCGTCATCGACAAAAGTCCAAGTCTCCGGATTAATGCGTTGGGTCCAGACCTCGGTCTGGCCTTCCCATTGCGGATTGACCGCAGGACGGGTCTGGGTCCAGTACACATTGCCGTCCCCGTCCTCGAATATGTCTGGATCGATGCCTTCGGCGCCCTCGATCCAGAACGGCCCACGCCAAGGTCCGTCGATCGAGTCCGACTCAAGAACGAAGTTGCCTTCCGCCGCCTGGGCCGCATCCAATTCGGCCTGGGAGCATCCTTCCGCGATGGCTTTGCGTCCATTGATGCGAGCGATGGTGCAGGCAATCACGTATTTGCCACGAATCCTACGCAGCGTCGGCGCATAGACGCCACCCGAGTCATCCACGAAAGGAATGAGCAAACGTCTTGCCAACTCCTCATCTATGGCATCCGACACGTGTTTCCAGTGGGCCATATCCCTGGAAACGTAAATAGGCAAGCCTGGAACCAGTTCGAAGGTGGAGGTCACAAGCACGATTTGCCGAAGATCATCATCCCAAATCCAACTCGGATCAGGATGCATTCCGTGAAGAATGGGATTGGCGATGGTAATCGTTGTGGTCATAAGTACGCCTCATTCGGGAACGTTTGGATACATCACATCATTGCGAATAATCGAAATTTTCGCTTGGTCTAGCAACGCAAACAAGCCGCTCACCGGCGATCTAGCCGGCAAACGACTTGCGTGCGAAGGAAATTTGAGGAAGGAGGAAGGAAAGAAAAGCGAGTGGTGTGCCGGAACACCGACGCTTCGGCACACCACATCCGGCTCTGTCACAGTCGAGCCCCACTGTTTGATCCAGCGATGAATCAGGAGTCCTAACGGAAACTCCTTATTGCGTCCATGCCTCGGTCCTGCAATTTCCGAACGCTACGCGCGCCCAGTCATTGCTCGTCCTCGACTACCGTCTCGGACTTCGCCCGAGGCTACCTAAAACCCTAGTGGGTTTTCGGCTCACGCCTCGGCCAGGGCGTCGATCATATAGTTGTTGATCGTGGCCTTGACGGACTCGAGATGATCGGACTTGGTGGCTTCGATGAGCTTGGCCTGCGGAATGTCCAGAGCGTACTCTTCGAGGGAGGCCAGGGAGGCGGTGCCGTTCTCGACGGTTGCGCCGATGCCGGAATCGAAGGAGCTGTAGCGCTCGGCCTGCAGGTTCTCGATGACCTTGTCCTCGTGCATCTTGGCGGCGACCAGGAGGCCTGCTGCGAATGCATCCATGCCTGCGATGTGGGAACGGAACAGATCCTCGGCGGCGAAGGAGGTACGACGCGGCTTGGCGTCGAAGTTCAGACCACCGTGAGGGCCGATCTGGCCTTCGGCGAGGACCTCCCACATGACGGTGGAGGTCTCGTACAGGTCGGTCGGGAACTCATCCATATCCCAGCCGATGAGCTTGTCGCCCTGGTTGGCGTCGAGGGAACCGAGGAAGCCGGACTCGCGGGCCACGCGGATCTCGTGCTGGTAGGTGTGGCCGGCCAGGTTGGCGTGGTTGCCTTCCAAGTTCAGCTTGAAGACGTCGGTCAGGTCGTGGTTGCGCAGGAACTCGATGGCGGTGGCGGCATCGAAGTCGTACTGGAACATCGTCGGTTCCTTGGCCTTCGGCTCGATCAGGAACTGGGCCTCAAAGCCGATTTCCTTGGCGTAATCTGCGCACATGTGGAAGAACTTGGCGATGTGGTCGGTCTCGCGCTTCATCTCGGTGTTCCACAGGTTCTCGTAGCCTTCACGGCCGCCCCAGAACACGTAGTTCTCGGCACCAAGGCGCTTGGCGATCTCCAGGGAGTGCTTCAGCTGGCCGCCGGCGTACGCGTAAATGTCGGCGAACGGGGAGGTGGAGGCGCCGGAGACGAAGCGCGGGTTGGTGAACAGGGAGGAGGTGTTCCACAGCAGCTTGATGCCGGTGGACTTCATGTTCTCTTCGATCTTGTCGACGACCTTGTCCAGGTTCTTGTCGGTCTCGCGCAGGGTGTCGCCTTCCGGAGCGATGTCGCGATCATGGAAGCAGAAGTACTCGACGCCGAGCTTCTGGAAGAACTCGAAGGCGTAGTCGACCTTGGCCAGAGCCTCGTCCTCCGGATCGGAATACTTGCCGTACCACGGGCGCTGGGCGGTGCCGGTGCCGAACGGGTCGACCAGCTCCTGGTCGAAGGTGTGCCACCATGCGACGCCGAAACGCAGCCAGTCCTTCATCTTCTTGCCGGCAACGACCTTGTCGGCATCGTAGTAATGGAAAGCAAGACCCTCCTGCGGCCCCTTTTCGCGACCGACGTACGGAATCTTATCGATATCCCACAGACCCATGGAATGCTCCTTTGCTTGGTTTACTTACGTAAAGCTTTATTTCGCAGCGGGCTTTCCGCCCGTCTTGGTCTACATAATAAATTGAATTACCTAAGTTTGTCAATTCGTTAAACTATACGGCGTTTCCATTGGAATCAAGCCATTTATCAATGCAGTGATACAGTGTGTTTGTTTGTTTGTTTGTTTGTTCGCATCGCGGCGCAACACCTGCGCGGCACACGGAAGCGCGGAATCGAAAGAAGGAACATATGAGCGAAAACGTCGACACCATCTGCGTGCAGGGAGGCTATCAGCCGGGCAATGGAGAATCCCGCACTCCCCCAATCATCCAGGCCACGACCTTCAAATACCAGTCGAGCGAACAGATGAGCCGACTGTTCGACCTGTCCGAATCCGGCTACTTCTACACCCGCCTCCAGAACCCCACCAACGACTATGTGGCCGCCAAGATCTGCGAGCTGGAGGGCGGCACCGCCGCCATGCTCACCTCTTCCGGCCAAGCGGCCAACTTCTTCGCGTTGTTCAACATCTGCTCCTGCGGGGACCACATCGTCTCCTCGTCCTCCATCTACGGCGGTACCTTCAATCTGATCTCCGTCACCATGGCGAAAATGGGTATCGAGGTCACCTTCGTCTCCCCGGACTGCACCGACGAGGAGCTGGAAGCCGCCTTCCGGCCCAACACCAAGGCGGTGTTCGGCGAGACCATCGCAAACCCGGCCCTGACCGTGCTGGACATTGAGAAGTTTGCCAAGGCTGCTCACGCCCACGGTGTGCCGCTGATCGTGGACAACACCTTCCCCACGCCGGTCAACTGCCGCCCCTTTGAGTGGGGCGCGGATATCGTGACCCACTCCACCACCAAGTACATGGACGGCCACGGCGCAGTGCTGGGCGGTGCCATCGTGGACGGCGGCAAGTTCGACTGGATGGCCCATGCGGAGAAATTCCCGGGCCTCACCACTCCGGACGACTCCTACCATGGCGTCACCTACGCGAAGGAATTCGGCAAGGCCGCATACATCACCAAGGCCACCGCGCAGCTCATGCGCGACTTCGGCTCCACTCCGGCGCCAATCAATTCGTGGATCATGGGCATGCATCTGGAATCCCTCGGCGTGCGCATGGAGCGCCACTGCGCGAACGCACTGGCCGTGGCCAAGTGGCTCGACGCCG
>OGRG01002061.1_pt1 | contig 12322 bp, 9 predicted proteins | sample 1553501 | NCBI WGS metagenome assembly OGRG01 (sample SAMEA2580018, study PRJEB22360) | human gut metagenome | biome: human gut; feature: human-associated habitat; material: faeces | place: Denmark | collected 2008/2010 | reverse complement strand
CGGTTGGCGTTCCAATCCATTCCCCTTCCATGCCGATATTTTGCAGCATCGTGGTGTGTTCCAGCAGCTGCCGTTCCTGCAACAGGGGAACAAGCCACGGCAATGCTTTTCCGGCTTTCATCAGCACCAATGTGTCGAACTGCTCCAATGCCTGTTGAATGGTTTCCGGTGCTGCTCCGCCCGGCAAAACCAGTAAGGATTCCTGCCGTTCGCATAAGCTGCACTTTGCCTTTGCTGCTCCGGCAGAAAAAGCAGAGATGCCAGCAACCACTTCCGTTGCATAGCCATCTGCTTCTAGCACCTGCTGCACATAAGCAGCCGTGCTATAAATCGAAACATCGCCCAGTGTTACCATTGCCACCCGTTTCCCAGCTTGCAGGCAATCTCGTACAGGCTGCAACAATTCTCCCCGTAACCGCTCCCGATAGTCTAAATGCTTTTGCATGGGAAACAGCAGCGGAATGATTTCTTTTCCGGAAAATGAAACCACTTGTTCTGCAATGCGTGCCGCTGCGGACGGTTCGCCTACTCTTGTAATGGGTGTTACCAGTACCTCTGCCGTTTCTAACACTTGCTTTGCTCGCAGTGTCAAGTCCAGCGGTTCTGTTCCAACCCCGACCGCATAAAAAATTCCCGTTTTCATGATGATTTCCCTCCTGTACAAGCAAATAACAGCACGGGATGATAGGGCTGCAAGACGTGATACCGCCCTACTTTGCGACTCTGTCCGCTGAAAACCGGAATGATTTCCAGCTGCGGTGCATCCTGTAGCAATTGTGTAACTTCTGCCTGTGTTTCCAAGGTGACCGCACTGACGACCAGCCGAACCGATTTTGGCAGCTGTTGAATCTGCCGCAAAATCTCCGGAAATGCTCCGTTGCTGCCGCCAATAAAAATACAATCCGGAACGGGCAGTTCTGAAAGAACGGTTTCAGCTCGTCCTGCAAGGACTGTTACATTTTCTGCTTGCAAATAGGCACAGTTTTGTCGCAAGATGTCCAGTGCTTGTTCCTGATATTCTACCGCATAAACCTGCCCATACGGACAGCACTTTGCACAGGTAATGGAAACGCTGCCCGTTCCAGCTCCCAAATCCCATACAATCGAATCCGGCTGCAATCGCAGTTTACTGATAATCACCGCCCGTACTTCCTCTTTTGTCATCGGTGCACCATTTCGCAAAAAGGCATCATCCGGCAAAAATACCGCTGCTCCAATCGGTTTCGGGTTCGGATTTCGGACAGCCGTCACACAGAGGGCTGGATTTTCTACAGAACAAAATTGCTCTGGTGCTCCGCTCCAGGTCTGTTCGGTTTCATAGGTCAAGTCTGCACCAATATACATCGTGGTATCAGAAAGCTGATACTGACAGAGTGCCTGTGCAATCTGCCGAACACCATCTTTTGCAGAGCAGAAAAAGAACGTCAATGCATGCTGAGCAACCGCACACGCAATCGAACCGGCTGTATAGGGCTTCCCGTGCAGGCTGCTGATGAAGGCATCTTCCATTGTCAACCCAAACTTTACCCCGAGTAATTGCAGCGAACCAACCCCCGGAATTACAGTGATTTCCCAATCTGGATACCGATTCCGAACCGTTCGATAAAAGCTATAAAGTAAAGGGTCGCCGGAAACCAAAATTGCAACCGAATCGGTTTCCAGCAGGGTTGGCAGCTGCTCCAATAAGGCTGATAATTGTTTCATGGGAATCTGTTTCTTTCCGGCTGCCAGCTTGAGAAACCGCTCCGAGGCAATCACACAATCCGCCTGCCCTAACACTTGCTTGGCAAGGGGCAGCAGATAGTCTGGCTGCCCACTTCCTCCGCCAACCAACCATAATTTATGCATCCTGACACCACGCCTTTCCAACTTGTGATACTTGTTCCGTTTCTGCCAATACCGTTCCAGTGCGGTCTAATAGAATCAGTCCGATTTGCATCGTTCCATGCGTTCGCTTCTGGCAATTCTCTAACGCTGCCTCTGCAATGCTCTGCCAAACAACATCAGAAAACGGCATCTTTGCAAGCAGTTCCTGCATTTCTGTGGTGGTGTTGCAAGCATACAGCTGTTGAATTTGTGCCGTGGTCGCTCCGGCAAGTGCAGCATGCGTGCAGAGAATTTCCCGTTGTCCGCCTGCGGTGTGGCTATGCAGATAGAAAATATTCGCTGCTGGTTTCATCAGCTTTCCGGCAACGCCTGCCAGCAATAGCGTCTGTATCCCAAATTCTTCGGCACAGTCCAGCAGATACCCCAAATAATTGCTGCACAATACAATTTTTCCGGCATGTTCATAGCGTTTTTTCAAGTAGGTTTCCCCAGCATAGCCCGTCACCAACGCACACGCTGTTCCATATTCTGCCCGACACATGGACAGCTCCAACCGCAGCGACTCCCGTACCGCCTCTTCACTCATCGGACGTACGACACCCGTTGTTCCTAAGATGGAAATTCCTCCAACAATCCCCAATCGTCCATTGAACGTGCGTTCTGCAATCTGTTCCCCGTTTGGAACGGAAATAATTACAACAGCACTGCGTGTTCCGATTACCGACCGCACCGCCTCAGTAATCATCGTTCGGGGGACAGGATTGATGGCAGGTTCTCCGACAGGAACACGCAAACCCTTTTTTGTGACGATTCCAACCCCTTCCCCAGCTTGAAACGTCACTGCTCCGTCTGTTGTTCCGATTTTCACCTTGGCACAGACCAAACAGCCGTTCGTCTGGTCGGGGTCATCACCAGCATCTTTCCGAATGCCGCAAATCGGGGCTTCCTGCGGCTCAACTGCAAGGGAAAGCGGCTTGCCTGATGGCAACGTGTAAGCGATTCGCTCCGGACAAGTTCCGGTCGTCTGCCAAAGCACCGATGCCAGAGCTGCAGCTGCTGCACAAACACCCGTGGTATATCCCTCTCGCAATGGTTTCATGCCTGCTGCTCCCATTCTTCTAAAATCTGATAAATCTTTTTCGTGTCCAGATGTTCCCGAATTGCATCTGCCAGCTGATTGTATTGCCGTTCTTTCTCCTGTTGAAAATCCCGTACGGGGGACAGTTCTTCTGTTCGTCCAGTCTGTTTCCGGAGCAGTTGCAGCAGGGCTGCTGTAGTTTCAGCTGTATCAAAAAATCCATGCAAGTACGTTCCATAAACCGTTCCGGCTTCGTTGCAGTAACCGTTTAATGTGCCGTCTGCCCGTCTGGTAAATGGTATCGCATGGCTGCCGGCAATCGACCGCCCCATATGAATTTCATAGCCCGTAATTGCACTTCCTGCCAGCGGTGCAAATATGCCGGATGGCTCTGCAATCGTTCCTTGTACCTGTTGCTGGTGCTTTTGGGGTTGGAAAATGGTTTCCATGTCCAACAGCCCCAGCCCTCGCAGGCTGCCGCCGCCTTCGGTTTGTTCGGGGTCAGAAACCTGCTTGCCCAACATCTGAAAGCCACCGCAGATTCCAAACAGCAAGCAGCCTTTTTCATGCAGTTTCAAAATGGCTGCTTCTAAGCCGCTCTCTCGCAGCCATCGTAAATCGGAAAGCGTGTTTTTTGTTCCCGGCAGAATCAACAAATCCGGTGTGCCCAACTCTGCCCGACGTGTAACATAGCGGACAGAAACGCCCTTGATGCCGGATAATGCTGCAAAATCGGTAAAGTTTGCAATGCGGGGCAACCGAATCACAGCAATATCCAATCCCGTTCCATCGGCTGTTTGCACAGACAACTGCTCCGCAAGGCTGTCCTCTTCCTCTAAATGCAAGGGCAGATATGGCAGCACACCCAACACCGGAACGCCTGTCAATTCTTCCAGCATTGTCAAGCCACTCTCTAAAATGCTGATGTCCCCACGAAATTTATTGATGATGATGCCCTGAATCCGGCGGCGTTCCTCCGGTCGCAGCAGGGCAATCGTCCCATAGAGCGAGGCAAACACACCGCCACGGTCAATATCGCCCACGACAATCACGGGCGAATCCGAAATGGCAGCCATGCCCATATTGACAATATCCACATCTCTTAAATTGATTTCTGCCGGACTGCCAGCCCCTTCTAATACAACAATGTCATATTCTTCTGCCAGTGATTCATAGGCGGTGCGAATCTCCGGAATCAGTTCCTGTTTTCGCTGATAATATTCTTTTGCCCGTAAGTTGTCATAAACTTTCCCGTTCACAATCACCTGCGAACCGGCTTCGCTGGTTGGCTTTAAAAGAATCGGATTCATGCGAATATCCGGTGCAATGCCAGCTGCTTCCGCCTGCATGACCTGTGCCCGTCCCATCTCCAGACCGTCTTTGGTGATATAGGAATTGAGTGCCATGTTTTGCGATTTAAACGGGGCAACCCGATAGCCATCTTGATGAAACATCCGACACAGCCCAGCAGTGACAACGCTTTTTCCGGCTGATGACATCGTTCCAACTACCATAATGGACTTTGCACGCATAGAAAATGTCTCCTTTCTGGTTATAAACAAGCTTGTAATGCCTGTAACAAAATCTGATTTTCTGCATGGCTGCGAATCGCTGTACGGTAGTATGTCGCATCCAACCCCACATAATTCTCACAGTGCCGAATAAGAATGTGCCGATGCAGCAACCGTTCCTGCAAGTCCGTACAAGCTGTACGGAAAAAGACAAAATTCGCTGCTGGTTTCCAGACTTGCAGCGTTGGAATCGCTTGCAAAGCATGATAAAAAGCAGGCTGTTCCTGCTCTAAAAAGGTCTGAAACTGCTGCTGGTAAGCAGCATCCTGCAAGGCAGCGATTCCGGCAGCAGCTGCCAGCGTGTTCACCGACCAAGGCTGTCCAGTCTGACGAACTTTTTCAATAAAGGCAACATCCGCACAAACGCCATACCCCAGCCGCAAGCCCGGAATGGCAAAGCGTTTCGTTAGCGATTTCAAGAAAAAAACATTCGGATATGCTGTACAGCTTGCAAGCAAAGAGGCTTGCTGTGCCTCGCTGGTCATGTCGCAAAAACATTCATCCAATATCACCCGAATGCCATTCTGCAAACAGCAATCCAGAATCGGAATCAACTGGCTTTTTTGCAGCAGTGTTCCAGTCGGGTTGTTGGGGTTGCAGAGCATCAGGCAATCATATTGCCTTGTTTGCAGTTCTAGCAAAATCGAATGAGTTATCGTCAGATTCGGTGACATCTGCCAGTGTATCACGGAACAGCCGATTTCCTGCAAGGCGGTTTCATATTCTAAAAAAGATGGAACAGGCAACAAGGCTCGTTTCGGATGCAGACACTGCAACACCCGAAAGAGTACATCTGCCCCACCATTTCCGCAGACAATTTGCTCCGGCTGTAATGCATGATAAGTTGCAATCGCCTGTGTCAAGGCAGTCTGCTGGGGGTCTGGATAGTGTACCAAAGTGGGAATGGCGGCAGAAATCGCCTGCTTGACCGACTCCGGCACACCAAACGGGTTGATATTGGCGGAAAAATCCAGTAGATCCGGTGCATTTGTTCGTTCAGTATAGATGTTTCCGCCGTGCTGCATGGATGTCATAACTTCCCTCCTATCGCAGACTGAGCCACAAGAGCAGACCGCCCACCAATCCGGCAAACAGCAGGCTGCTCCCGAACAGCAGTTTGTTCGCAGTCAAAATATCGGTTGGTTGTGCGTGACGGATTGCATCGCCAATCGTTGGCTTTTCTACTACTTTTCCAAAGTAAACATGTGTTCCGCCCAGCTGAATTCCCATTGCCCCAGCGGCAACCGATTCTGTCTGTGCGGAGTTTGGGGAAAGATGCTTCCGCCGATCTCGCAAGTAAATCTGCAATGCCTGCTTTCCGTCCAACCGTAGCAAAACAGCGGTTGCCATCATCAGCCATGCGGAAATGCGAGCCGGCAGCCAGTTCCAAAAATCATCTAACTTTGCAGCAGCTTTTCCAAAGTATTCATAGGTTTCATTGCGGTATCCCACCATGGAATCCAGCGTATTGACGGCTTTATAAAAGAATCCCAGCGGAACACCGCCCAAAAATAAATAGAACAGCGGTGCAATTTCTCCATCAGATGTGTTCTCTGCAACTGTTTCCACACATGCCTTTGTCACCTCTTCTGCGGAGAGCGTCTGCGTTTCCCGTCCCACCAGCCACGAAAGCTGCTTTCGGGCAAGCGGTAAATCCTCCGCCTGTAATGCACGATAAACTTTCTTGCTCTCTGTTGCCAGACAACGAGCCGCTAAAATCTGATAGCACCAAAATGTATGCACAGCAAACCACAGCCAAAAAGAAACCCGATAGCAAAGCCACAGCACCAGCAGTGAAATTCCAGCACTGAGCAACGGGATTCCAATTGCTAAAATCACACCGGCAGCCGTCAAGCTGCTGGGTGTTTCCGGAAACCATTTCCGCAACTGTTTTTCTGCTGCGGAAATGCCCTTTCCAATCCAGACCACCGGATGCGGCAGCCAATACGGGGCGCCAAAACAAAAATCCAGCAGAACACCCAATAGAATACTACTGACAACACCTACCCCCATCATGATTGTACTCCTGTCCGCAGCTGCATGGAAAGTCCGCAGAAAATCCGTTCGACCGTTTCCGCTTGTGCGGCAAGCTGGGCGTTCATCCGTCCGACTGCCTCTCTCCACTTTCGGTCTTCTGCGGAAATCGGCACTAGTCCGCAGCCAACCTCTTGCGTAATCAAAATGCAATCCTGCCAGTTCGGAACGGTTTCTTGCAGCAAGGTCAACGGGGCTTTGTTCTGCTGCAGGGACTGCGAAACAAGTGCTTCCAGATGATAAAGAATCGTCTGCCCGTTCCATTCAGAAAGCGGCTGCGTGGCACAGTCAAACACATCCGCCCTATTTTTGTGATAGGTTTTTAAGGCATAGGACAACCGCCCCTGTGCATACCCACCAAAAATCAAATGCATGAAATTCCTCCTAACAATGCCACGATGCCCAACCAAGCGGTTTCACATAATACTAGAAAATATCCTGCCAAATCGCCCGTTACGCCGCCAAACTGTTTCTTCTGCATGCGGGCATAATACCAAAAAATCAGCCCTGCCACGGCACAAGCTGCCACGCCCAGAAGCCGATAGCATCCCATGCATCCCACAGCGGAAAGCAGACTGATGACAATCAGTGCTATTCCAACTCGTTTTCCGGCATGTTCTCCGAACGTCTTAACCAGCGAACTGGTCGGTGTACACGGAAACCGTGTGACAGAGATACCACTCAAACAACGGGACAGCCAAAATCCACCTGCCAGCAGCCCAATAATCAAGCGATTCTGTTCGGTATAAATCTGAGCATAAGCGGCAACCTGCACCAACAATACCAAAATAACAGCAAATACTGCAAATGGGCCACAGTTCGGGTCTTTTAAAATCCGTAGTTTTTCCTCCATGGGTCGGCGAGAATACAAGGCATCTGCGGTATCACAGAAGCCGTCCAAATGAATGCCGCCTGTGATCCAGACATTCACCAACACTGCAAGCACGGCAAATAAATAGGCAGAACGGTGCAACAGCTGGCAGACTGTCCAGACGAGCCAAAGTCCACCGCCACAGAGCAGTCCGACAATGGGGAAAAATAACATTGCAAGCCGTAAATTTTTTGCGTTCCAGTTCAGACACTTCACAGGCAAAGTGCTGTACATGGATAGGGCAATCAACAGCGACTCAAAGCATGATTTCATGAAAACGTGACGCTCCTTTCCAGCAGATGGGAATCCCACTGCATACTTCTATTACAACATCCGACCGACTTGCCAACACTTGATTGATGTTACCCAAGTTTTGCAGATATTGCTGCATGGCAATATCATTCGGCACACGGTCAGTAAATACTTCATTAGTGACAATCACGACAGCATCCAGCTTTTTCTGTAAGGCTGCCATGCCATCTAGAATCGCTGTCACAGGGTCTTCCTGCGAACCGCCAAACTGTTCATTGGACAGCAAATTGCTGACGCATTCCAGCAATCCGCATCCGCCCTGCGGCAAAGTAGAAATCGTTTCCAACAGGTTTGTGGGAACTTCAACGGTCTGAAAGCCCTTTCCTGCTCGCTGTTGGCGATGCCGTTCAATTCTTCGGGCACATTCCGCATCCCATACCTGCATCGTTGCAAAATAATATCGTGGCTGAAAGGACTGGGCAACAGCAAGCTGTTCGGCAAGGCTGGACTTTCCGCTGTTCGCTCCGCCGGAAATTAAAATCTGCATCCGGTGTTCCTCCTCTTCTGATACCTGCGGCACTGCTCCGCAAATCGCTGTGCAGCTTCTGGACAGGATGGAAAATACCAGTGCGGAAATCCGGCTAAAATTGAGCCTTGCTGCTGCACTTCCAGCCATGTCCGACCATTTGGACGCTGCACAGAAAAAGCCGTGCCGTTTTCGGTACTATCTGCATAGTGGAAACTGTGTGCCCGTATCACAGCCCCCTTTTCTGCACAGAGCGTATCTTGCTGAGCCGTCATTGTGACATAGCCGAATCGGCAGAGGCGGTTGCCCATCGTTGCCGTTCCGGACAATAGTCCTGCCATCGGAAATATCTTGCCCTGTGCATCTTGTATGGACTGCTGCAAGTATAAAAATCCACCACATTCGGCAAAAATGGGAAGCTGTTTCTGAGCAGCTGTTCGCAGGCTCTCTAAAAATGCATGATTTCCCGACAGCTGCGGTAAATATAATTCCGGATATCCACCGCCCAAATAAAGCCCGTCTAACTGCTCTGGCAAAGCGGAATCCGTCAGCGGTGAAAAAAATACCAACTCTGCACCGTTTCGCTGCAACAACTCTAGATTTTCCGCATAGTAAAAGCAAAATGCGGCATCTTTTGCAACGCCTAGCCGGAAGGAATGCGGTGGCATAGACGGCAGTTCCGGCAACGGCAACGGCGGTGCAGTTTCTGCTAACGCTTGCAGCCGTTCCAGTGCAATGGTTTTTCGGGCAGTTTCTCCCAGTAAATCAATCTTTTCCTGTAACGTGTCCACTTCTTCTGCTGTGTATAAGCCCAAATGTCGGCTTGGCAACTGCACTTCCGGCAACTCCGGCAAATAGCCATATACGGGCAATCCGGTTTCCCGTTCAATAATGGATTGATAATAGGCTGCCATGCCGCTGCGAACTCGATTCAACAGAAATCCAGCAATGCGATTGTGTGGCTCTAACTGCAAAAAGCCTTTGCAAATCGCAGCGACAGAACGCCCCATTTTCTGCGGGTTTACAACCAATACCGCTGGTGTTTCCAGCCACTGCGAAACGGTGTAGGCACTGGCTTCGGAAGTCTGTCCGATGCCGTCATAAAAGCCCATTGCCCCCTCTATCAGGGCAAGGTCTGCCTGCTGGGCAGTGGCAGCAACCAGCTTTCGCATAGCATCTGGTTGCAGAAAAAACGGGTCGGTATGATAAGCAGGGCGATGCGTAACCGCTTCATGAAACATCGGGTCAATATAATCTGGGCCGCTTTTATAACTCTGCACAACGACACCGCTTTTCTGAAAAGCAGACAGCAACGCCAACATCATCGTTGTTTTTCCGCTATCGCTGCCCGTCGCACTGAGCAGCAGCCGTGGAATATGATTCTGCATCTGTTCCCTCCTTGCAATCTGTGGGAAATGCATTAATGGAACGCAGCTTTCCCACAGGATTTTGATTCATTGACATTCATTTATTATAGCATATGGTGCAAGAAATCGTCAAGTTGTGTGATGGGATTGTTGCAGCAGATTGATTCAGAACGAATAGAAAAAAACAGGAGAACGAAAAAGGTTCTCCTGTTATGTATGAATTTGTATTTTTCCAGAATGGTTCTTTATTCAACCGGCTCTAAAATCCAGCGTTGCAAATCGTCTCCGATGTCGTTTCGGATGACGACATTTCCGGCATCGTAAAAACCAGTCTTTCCTTGTGTTCCTGTATCTGTATTCCAAACAGACAGGCACGCACTGCGGTTCATGCTGCAAGAAAACAGCATCGTTCCGTCTGCCTGCGGAACGAGAACAAATGTCTGTGCAGGAGCATCCACTGGACGATAAATTTCTGCATTGCAGCCGCTGACAACGCTGCCGCCCAGCTTTACAATGTCCACCACTCGATTGGTTTCGCCAGAAGAACACATGGTATACAACCGATAAGCGTTCCGGTCTGTATCATAGGAAATCCGAAATTCCTGTGCCGCTGTGCCATCGGCTGCATTTTGAATCAAGTTGCGTTCGTCTGCATCAACACCATCTGCAACGGTCATATAGAGTCCGCTTCCCGCATTTCGCAGCCGGTAAATACCATTATCAAGAACCCCTTCGGCTTCTGTTTTGGAATCGGTTGTTGCATGAATGATGACTGCTTGCTTGCCCATCTGATTGTATCGCTGTGCAACCAAATCCAAATCATAGGTTACATTTCCACGCAGAGGGTCTGCAACAGATACCGTTCCAGCATCTTTATCATATCCTGTCAGAACCAAGCAGTGTTCATGGCTCACCCAAGTTGCCGTATCGCCTTCCGGTGTTATCCAGCTGCCACCTGTTTCTGGTGCTCGCATTCCCATTGTACCCCAGAAAACAACCGGTCTACCGGCTGCAATGTATGGGAACAGGTCTTCAAAGCTTGTCCCGGAGAGATTTTCTGCGTAGGAGGCATTTTTCTGTGCGGTAAAGTAAGCGTTCGCCGTGGCAACGATTGCCGGAGCATAGCAGCCATACCCGTAGGAAGTCATCGGGTCACCTGGGAAAACATACTGGAAATCTGCTCCATAATAGATATTATTCAAGGTATAGAATAACATCTTCGGCAGATACGTTTTTGCAATATCGGTTTTTTCCGCAGAAAATCCGTCATATTGCAGGGCAATCGTCAATGCCGTTGCTTCGCAGCCGGTCGGCAACGATGGAGCATCATTCTGCAAGATACAGTTTACAGATAGTTTCTTTGCTTGCGGTGATGTCGTTGTGGTAGTTGTAGCCGTTGTTGCTTTGGCCGTTGTCATGGTGGTTGTTTCTGTCGTCGTCGTGGTAGTTGTGGTTGTAGTCGTTTGTTCAGAAGTGGTGGTGGTCGTCGTTGGTTGTATGGTTGTAGTAATTGCTTCTGTTGTTGGTTCGGTGGTCACAGATTCGGTCATTTCTGTAGAAACAGTCGTGGTCGTTGTTTCCACCGGAATGGATTCTGTTGCAGTAGTTGTCGTTGTGGTGGTTTCCGGTTGTTGGTTTTTCTGGTCAATGTAATCTGAAAAAGAAAGCTCTGTTGCACCCGCTGCCCGTTTTGCATAATATTCCAGAATCAAAACCGCATCGGTAACATCCACTTTCCCATCATGATTACAGTCAGAATAAAAAAATTGATTTGGTGTCAGATTCACTTCTGCTCCAGCTGCCATCTTTGCATATATCGTCAACACAAAAACAGCATCATCCACTGCAATCATCCCATCCCCCGTTAAGTCGCCCAAGGAAATATTATCATCGTCCGGTTCTTCCAAGATGGTTTCCGTTGCGGTTTCGGTTGTTTCCGCTGGTGTATCTGTACTTGAAACCACGGGGTCATCCGGCGGTTCGGTTGATTCTGTAGATTCTGTTTCCGATGCAGATGCACCAGTTTCGGCATCTGCTGCACTGCTCAGCGGCAAGCTGTAAAAAAGGCTGCTGCACGCAAGCACACTGCAAATGGTTCGTTTCCAAAATGTTGATTGCATCATCCATTCCCCCTAAGATACGCTGTTATACTTGTAAAATACCCAGTTCTGAACTGGTAAAAATAGCAGAAAATGCCTGCTCACTCTCCGCAGAAATCGCAATGCTTTGCTTCTGCTTTGGTTGTATCATCTTTTTTTGGTCGGTGAGATAGAAACACAATGCAGTTTCTCCGGAATACCTCGCAGCAATTTGAATTGCCTGCTGCATCCGGTCAGTATCCGCAGACGATAATTTGATGCAGAACTTCGCATGGGAAAGCTGTTTTTGCAACTCTTCCAACGTCAAAACACTGCTGCACAGCAAAGAAACACCACTCTCCTGAACAGATAACCGCCCTTTGCACCATAAAATCGTATCCGGCTGCAATTTCTGCTGAATCGCACGAAAGACATTCGGAAATGCCACGCATTCCAGCGTTCCGGTTTCATCTTCCATCTGGAAGAAACACATTCGTTCCTGCTTTTTGGTCAGATGCGGTTTCACACTCTGCAAGATGCCCAGAAATGCGATTTCTGCCTGTTCCGGCAAGTCAGAAAGTTCCGTGCTGGCAGGCACGTGCAACAGACGACAAAGATACTGCACAGGCTGAAACGGATTTCCAGAAAGATACATTCCGGTAACTTCCCGTTCCAACCGCAGCAGCTCCGCCGGAGAAAATTCCTCCAAGGGTTCTGG